>Ga0213829_1000957_pt1 | contig 22862 bp, 21 predicted proteins | sample MC6MC0896MG_FD_180665 | JGI IMG/M metagenome (GOLD analysis project Ga0213829, IMG submission 180665) | Enriched soil aggregate microbial communities from Iowa State University, Ames, United States - MC6-MC0896-MG | ecosystem: Environmental > Terrestrial > Soil > Unclassified | place: USA: Iowa...
GGCGCCGGATCTGGCGGATGTCGCGGGACAGTCCGAGGCGCGCTTTGCGCTGGAGGTCGCCGCGGCCGGGGCGCACCACATGCTCATGGTCGGCCCACCGGGTCCATGTCCTTAACTATTCAAGTGGTGCATTCTTGTTCTGGCCTCGCTCCGCCCACGATAGCGAGCGGTTCTCTTGGACTCCGACTCCTAGCGTTCAGTATCTAGATCACTGCCCGATGCCAGCCGTTGCCGCAGGTATTCGACATAGTCGGTACTTACCGGTCGTCCAGTCCGCGGGCGCTTACCGGCATTAATGTCCCGCACGTACTTCGCCAACTGCTCAGGGTTCTCCCCAGACCAACCGTGCGAAAGTGCCCAGCCCTGCATGACCTCAGCGTCCATCGGGATGCGGGCAGCCCGCAGCGCGAGGAGTGCGCTCACTACGTCGTCCTTGTCGTAGCCGGCGGTGATGGTGTTGTTGAGATTGATCGTGAGCGTCAAGTCTTCCAACGCCGCGACCACGATGGGGTCGAGATCGGGGGAGAGTTCGTTCCAGTCGGAGCCATCTCCGAGGATGTCCGGATTCATCATCGTGACCCACGGGCGGATCTTGTTGGCGTTCCACGTGATGACACAGATCGCGCGGATCCCATGGGTGAAGCGCACCAATTCAGCGATGTCGTTCATGTCTGGCCACGCCATCAGCACAGGCCCGGAACTCCTCGGAGCGCCGCCACCGCGACGAGTGATGTGATCCACATTGCTGTTTCGTCGCACGAGGCGATCAAGGACATCGCAGTTTCTCAGATTCGCCTTCTGAAATGTCCAGACAGAGAGTGTGTCTCCCACGCTCATGTGCTGTATGCACCAGGCGATCGCTGCGGCGATGCCTTCGTCGTCGTAGCTGGCGACAGCGGTCGGATAGTCAGTGCTTCGGTCAAACATGTATCCCCTTTGAACAGTGTTACTGAGCATAAGACTAGTCACTCAGCAGCCGCCACGAGGGTGGCATTGTCCAGGATCGTGACGCGGCTTCGGCCGGGATCTGCCCCGATGCTATTGGTTATTCGCATAAGCGCGGCCGGGCTCGATAAGGTCCTTGGGTTAGGCCGAAGCCCTGTCGTCGACGGCAAGTTCATCAGGTAGGTACTCCGCATACCGTTCTCGGACATATGAAATGCCCTTGTCATGATCTGAGGCGTAGTTCAAGGAGTCTTGGACGAACTGAAGCCTGAACTCTGCGTTGCTGATGACCTCGGCCCAGGTCTTTACGACTATCCGGTACGGAGATTCTTGAATTACCCCGGGAAGAAGGTGCGGCTGGTTCCTGGACTCACTCACGGTGTTCTTCATGTCGGTTCCGATGAGCCAGAACTCCCAGGACACGTTCTGCTGGTCGAACCTGGGATCATTCTTGATGGCGCTGGCGTAAGATCGAATCTGCATGACGTCGGTGTCGTCGAGCGTATGTCCGGGGCGTTTGAGCTCAACCACCAACTGTTCGTAGGAGTTCTTCGCGGTTCTCATCTTCCGCCCAAGAACGAGATCGGGAATTCCGTCTCGGCCGTCTTCCCTCAGAACTACGTCACCGGACGCAAGCTCTGTGCTTGAACCTAACAGTCCAAGGTGGTTCTTGAGCACTTCAGTCAGCCGAACGTCGTCTCCAGTTAGTGACCACTCTTCACCGAATATCCACGTCTCTTGGGCTAGGATTCGGTGGAGCTGTCGACGCTCCTTAGTGTGCTTGCGACTGAGCTTGTCGAAGACAAGAGCGTTGAGTGCCTGGATGAAATCGAGCCTGTCTCCAACCATGCGACCTGAGGATATAAGACTGGCCAGCTCGGTCCGGTCGAGAAGATCTGTCAGTTCCTCGACTCTGGTCTTGGGTAGCTTTGCTACCGACTGGAGAATCGGGAGTACTGACTCAGGGCTTTGCTCGAAAGCCTCTTTGAGTAGGCCAAGTGCCATCCTCTTAAGGTCCACCGACTTGCTGGCTTCGACTGTTCTTGAAAATGCCTGGGCTACGACATTAAAGGCCGATCGGGCGGTCTTCTCTGACTCCGACTTAGGTTCGGCCGAATAGGGGTACACGCCCTCGTGCCGCCACTTTTCGATGGTTTCCTTCTCACGACGGCGCATGGATAGCACCATGTGCTCCCGTAGTTTGGTTTTGGCAGCTTGGATGACCTTGCCCGCGGATGTTTCTTCATCTTCCTCTAAGACCAGAGGCTGTCCAGAAACAAACCCCGTCCACTTGAGATATGCGGTAAAGTCGGTGCCCGGGGCTTGGATACCGGGAGGCATTTCATCAATGATTGAGTCATCTGCGCTCACGAGGTAGAGTCGTCGCTCGACGTTGGGGAGATCCCATTCGATGATGGTGAGCTCGATCTCGCCATCGATTCCATCCGGATTGTCGATTCTGATCGTCTGTTTATCAAGTTGAACGGACCTAGGATCGAGATCCTCTTCGAAAATCGTAATGCGAAAATCTTCGTACCGATCCAAATGCAGAGCAAAGGCGGAGATTGTCTCGTTTCGAAGGTAGTTCTCCCGGTCCAGGGCGCGCAGACATTCGGGGCTGGGTACAGTGATGTGAACTGAGGTCCCGCGTTTAAGCTCTCCGGTCTCGATCGAATCTACTTCGACAGTAGAAAGGTCCGATCGGACGCCTTTCGCTTCGACGGTCCTGAGAGAGCCGGCATCATCGGCGGTGGAGGTCCAACGAACGTGCTCGCCTAGTGCAAATGCAGCGTAGCGCCCCCTCCCGTGGCGGCCGTGCATGGGTCTCTTTTTGAATTCTGAGCACGAGTTGAGCGGGGCCTTCCAGCTGTCTCCAACCTTCGAAAATGAAGCCCTAGCTGACATCTCGGTCATTCCAGCGCCATCATCACTGACGGTAATGGATTCCCATCCACCCATGACGGTTTGGTTCGCCGTGACGATCACGTGCTCAGCGTCCGCATCGAAGGCGTTCCAGATAAGTTCGCTCAGCCCAACATGCGGAGTCTTGACCAGCCCCGCCAGCATGCTCCGTCCTGCATGGACGCTGATTCTGCTCATTGAGTAAGTTTGCCATGAGTGGGCTCCAGCGAATCGTCGAAGATCCGCAGTGTCTCGCTGTCGATGGTGCTCGGCGAACGATCTGTTGGATTGACGTCCGGCGAACGATGGGCTCGTGTGCTTGAAGTCGTCGATAACGCGGTTGAACCAATGCCAGGGCATGATCGCCTCAGGCCTTTTTGGGGGCGAGCTCCCGGCGGGCTGCCACCCCGTCGTCCAAGGGGATGGGCGCGCCGTCTAACTCGCTCTACATCAACGCTTCGACAGCACACATCTTCAGATGGGCTTCGATTTCCTCGGGTGATGTGCACCCAGCTTTGATCCCAGACCACCAGCGGCTTGGCTTTGGCTGATACCGGCCGTAGGGTCCGTCTGCCGTGTGGATCCGGGTCATCACGAGGCCATGACGTGCTCGGGACAGCATGACCAGCAGTACCCGCTGCTCTTCGGCTAGGGCGGAACCCTGGCTGTTCCGCCGGTCTGGGATGTGTTTTTCTTCCATGCCAACGACAAACACCCAGTCGAATTGCTGGCCCTTGCCGGTGTGCGCGTTGAGCAGGTGGACGCCTGGGCCAACCGTCTGTTTGGGGTCAGCTACTCGGATCGAATTCACTGCAGCCTTCGCCGTGGATGAACCACTCTCCTCCAGTGTGTCGAACGCGCTGTCGATCATTTCGCGGGCGTCGACATCGGCTGGGTCCACGCCATCGAGAACCGCGAGTCTTGCATCTGCGACGCTGGATCCCCGCGGAAGAGTTGCCACGGTTGCCTGAATAAGCGAGATGATCCCGGGGTCGTCGATCGCCAGATCCCACCGGCGTACCGGGAAGGCATTCTCGCGAGCAAATGCCGCATCGATGTCCTCCCTCCGCCACTTGGCCTTAACGATTACTCCGACGGATGCCGTTGGATCCCACCGCAGGATCACCCCCGCCAGACGCGTCAGCATTTCCGCTTCGGCTTCGCGGTCCTTGATTACGAGAGCACCGGAACAGCCTTCGCCAGGCCATAATTCCGGCTGGGCGGAGACCAACCCAGAGCCTGGGTCAACCTGCTCACTGACCGAATTCACCATCTCCAAGACCTTTGGCGAGGAGCGATAAGACTCGCGCAGCCTAATCGGTTCCGCGCAGGCTTTTCGGATCTCAGCTTCGACTTCGGCCGGTGCGGCCCCAGCCCAGGAAAAGATGCCTTGGAGGGGATCGCCGGCGAAGGTGCGTTTGGACTCGCAGCTCAGCAAAGCGAGGTCGAGCTGTTGCATCGAGAGGTCCTGGAATTCGTCTACGAGCACTGCGCCGAAATGCGATTGGTAGAGGCGTGCGACCGCAGGGATACGGAGCAGGCGCTGCGCGTGCCGGAGTAGGTCGTCGTAGTGAAGCTGGTTGGCCTCTTGCCGTGCCCTTTCCACTTTCTCCGCGAGCTCGGCCGCTTGGCCACGGCCTCGCTCCTGAATGGCGGCCAGCACTTCGGCGTCGGAGAACGGGTTTCGCTTGATCTCGCTCAGGAGATCTTCGGCGGCGTACATCGCTGTGCCACCGCCTGCTGCCGCCATGGCTTTTCGCATGGTGCTGGTCTTCGGCAACTCCAGGCCCTCCATGTCAAGGCCGATGGTTCGGCCGTGTGCGAGGACGATCTGCGTTGCGAAGCCGTGGAGGTTGCGGACGACCATCTGCCGCTGTGTTCGCGCATGGCCAATCACGGAGCGAAGACGTTCTTCAAGGTTCGAGCGGGCCCGCTTGGTGAAGGTCAGAGCGAGCACCCGCTGGTTCTTCTCCAACGATTCCGTTTGATAGGCGGCACGGTGCGCGAGAACCTCAGTCTTCCCACAGCCTGGCGGCGCGATGATCAGCACATGGTCGTCGTCGGATGTTGCTGCATCGCGCTGTTCGCGGCTCAGGGAGAACCCGGTCATTGCTTGCTCATCTCTTCGAGCGCGCGCAGCAGCCGTGACACACTTCCGATTTTCTCTGCGACCTCTGGTGTAAGAGCTTCGGCAATAAGTGTCGCTGCCTCAACCTTGCCATTCTTCCGGCAGTACTTCGCTACTGCTTGTGGACTGATCGCATCGATCGAATTGACGTCGGCAGCAGTCAACAGCCATTCCGTGCGGCAGAAATCTTCATCGATGATGGCCTTCGCTGAAGCTGGGCCGCCGAGCGCGCAGGTGTATTCATCCTCGAGATCGGCCTCGGAGATGAATACCTTCTTGTCCACCACGTCGCGAGGCCTGCCGAACGCGTGGACCCAGGATCCGCTCTCCTTCTGGTCGACAAGACCAAGGAGAGTCGGCCCGAAGCCGTCGGGGCCGAGGAGGGGGAAGACGTTCTTGAACTTCTCTGCGCCGTCCAGCTCGACGACTACAGCACCGAGTCGATCGAGGTCGATGTTGAGCTTCTGGGCTACTGCTTCTACGATCACGCGATCCGCATCTCCCTCGACCAGGATCACAAAGCGAGCCGTCAATGCTTCAAGGAGCCGAGGTGACCACCAGTGGGCCCGGACCTTCTCGACCTTCGACAGCTTCGCTTCGCCGATCTGGTGGCACTTCCCGTGGCGATCAACCGCAATGACTTCCGATGGCTCAAACCTGTGGAGGATGTATGGCGAGTGCGTGACAATGATCTTCTGGTTGCCCGCGCCGCTCAGGAGGTCCGCCGCCGTCCGTTGGCTGGTCGGATGCAGGTGGATCTCTGGCTCGTCGATCGCGAGAACATTCGCAGTCCCTTCGGCCAAGTCGAAGAGTGTCATGGACATGAGCTGTCGGAGGCCGTCTGATTGCTCCATAAGCGAGACCTGCGCATCCCCGCGGTTGAGGAAGATCGTCACGTCCTGGAGCACATCACTGGACGGATCGGTCACGCTCCGAACCGAAAAGTCCTCCTCTGTGACGGCGCGCGGCATCGAACGACTGAGATGGCCGGCGACGCGACCAAGGAGCTCTCCGACAGACTTGTTGCCTGCAAGCTCTTCGTTGAACTGATCGAGGAGGGCCTTCAAACCGTCCTCGTTGGTGCCAAGGTCTGCGGCCGACAGGAGTGTCCGGACCGGGCTATGCGGGCCGTCCATTATCGACGTTCCGCGCGTCGCCTTCAGATAGCGCCAGCCGAACGCCTCTAGTTGCTCGCGGTTTGGTGCTCGTTCATGGCCGCTCTCGGGGAACCACCGACGAATAGCCACCGCTTCATCGTCTTCAGGATCGAGCTCGACCACCATTTGCACCCAGAGGTACTCACCCTCCTGGTCCTCGGTGATGCTGATCTCCGACGGGAAAACACGACGACTCTCCTCCGTGAATCCCGACCACAAGACGTTGACCAGCAGAGGCTGCTCCTGGTCACGTAAGTCACTGGGTCGAAGAGCCTGGTAAAGGCCGGTGGTACTGGTTCCAAGGAGCAGATTTAGCATGCGCAGGATGGATGACTTGCCCACGTCATTCGCGCCCACGATGACCGCGTGTCGACGCACCTCAAAGTTCAAGTCCTGGATTCTGCTGTGGTTCTTGATCTCAATTTTCGACAGGCGCATTTGCGGCCCGCTCCTTCACTTCCCCCGGAGCGAAACGAGTGCTCCTATCAATGTCCTACGAGTCACATTGAAACATTCCGATGGGCCTCACACACGGAACGCCGCGAAGGATTACAGCGGGCCACTCAGATTCGAGTCCAACCGTGGGCTGGGGTGCGGAACTGTCCACGACTCAGCAGCGGGCGGTTCCGCTCATGGACAGTCCCGCCGGACACGCCATGCACTTGACTGAAGTTCCCGTGCGCGAATCGTGTGTCATACTGAAGTTCAACGTCGGCCGCACCTGCGGCACTCGATCTCTGTTCAGGAGGCTCCACCTTGGTTACAAGCTCTCCCGCCGACGCACTCGGGCCCCATGCTCCCGGTGTCCGTGACCTGCTTGTCGAAGTCGCCCGATCTATCCATGAGCGCTTCGCGGAAGCGCACCAGGTCTCGAAGTCCAGGTATGGGATGGGGTTCGGCACTCAGTGGCGTGATCTGCTTGATGACGTCCATGAGGCACTTGCAGAGCGAGGTTTTCGCTCCCATAAGCTGGCCCCGGCCGGATACAAGATTCCCGTGGTCAATGACTGCCTCGTCTACGTGTGGCGAGTGCCGGGTGCCGTTGACGCGGTCTCCTCTTTCGCGTCAAGCCCGACGCGAAAAAATGGCTTTCTTGCAACACCGCCTGACCCGATGCTGTTCGACCCGGCCCTGCTGTCAGGTGTTGAACCGGTCGAGGGTTCAGACGATGACACTGAACTCGGGCGTGTCATCCGCGAGGTCGGCGATACGATGCCGCTGGTGCTGGTCATGATCCAGTCTTCACCCCGTCAGCTGCAGTCGGTCGAGTGGGCCATCGCCGAGCTCGACCTGGCTACCGGCGAGGTAGTACTCCGCGGGCAGGAAACCATCTGGGAGCCTGAACTCGTCACCTCCGAGGTTTCCTCCTCGATCGAATCGTTCGACAGTGGCATGCCGGCCGCGCCCGCCGTCGAGCTGCAGAAGCAGGGGGCGACGCAGTCGGATGCGTGACAACACGCCAAGTCTGTTCGATGTGCCCGGCACCGGGCCGACGCATGGACGGTTTGAACCGGCACGGTTGACCCAGGCCCGGGTCCGTGCCGGAGTGAGCAAGGTTGACCTTGCTGCTGAAGTCGGAGTGTCTGCTGCGGCAATCGGGCAGTACGAGGCCGGGGTCAACTCGCCTCGCCCGGACGTGCTCGATAAGTTGGCTAGGGCATTGAATGTGCGTACAGGCTTCTTTGGCATCGGCCGGCCGCTTGCCCGTATTGATACTGTGAATGCCCACTTCCGGAGCCTGAGGTCTGCCCGCGTGAGCGATCGGCAGAAGGCGTTGGCCACTGCGGCCATGGTGTGGGAGCTGACGTTCGCCCTAGAACGGTACGTGAAACTTCCCGAGGTTGATCTGCCGGCAGTGCCTTCAGGGACCGCGCCGGCGGAGGCCGCCGTAATGTTGCGCCAGCATTGGGGCCTGCCCGACGGGCCGGTCAAGCATCTCGTGGCTACGGCTGAGTCCCGTGGCATCGTCGTGGTTGTGCGTCCGCTCGGTGAGATCGATGCTGTGGATGCGTTCTCGGCAGTGATCCTGGATCGCCCGATCATCATTACGACGCCTCGCCGGAGTGAAAACGTCTTCCGCCATCGGTTCTCTATCGCGCACGAGATCGGGCACTTGCTGCTGCACGCCGATTGCGGTGAGCACAGTGCAGCTATTGAGAAGGAGGCGGATGAGTTTGCTGCGGCATTCCTGACTCCTTCGTCCTCGATGGACGCGATGCTCCCGGAGCGTCTCGACCTGACAGTGCTGGACCGGCTGGGCAGAACCTGGGGCGTATCTCCGCACTCGTTGGTCCGCCGAATGGTCGAACGTGGCCGGACGACAGAGTCGTCAGCACGCCGCGCGTACCAACGCCTGGTGGTACTTGACGATCCCGGTGCCGACCCGACCAGCTCCTACGCGGGCGAGGTTCCGACACTACTAAGGAAGGCCGCGGAGCTGGCCGGCGACCACGGTGGTGGGGTGCCGGCTCTTGCTGACGTCTTGAAGCTCAGCACCTCGCAGGTGCGGGACCTCCTCGGTATGGCCGATCAGCGCCCGGTTCTTCGAATCGTCTAAGGCGTCATATTCAACAGGGGAGTGAAGATGGTCGAGAAAAAGCAATCGGGGAGACGCACCACGATTTACCGATTGACAGGAGTCTCGGACTTCGAGGATGCCATCCGCTGCAAGTACCTCGATCGGGAGGGCTTCGATCACCGGAGCGTCGAGGTGGGCGAGCGACCCGCTTACTTGGTAGCAGGTGCCATGTTCAAGGACAGCGCGGATTGGTGCTCGACGGTGACTACTCTCATCGGAGACACCGTCGAGATTGGCGGCGTCACGCCGGCAGGCGTGCTGTTGGTGAGGCCGAGCGGGGACCGAGTGGCAGAAGGCGGCATCGCCTATGCACTGAGCTACGGGATGGGATTCCAGCTGCTCGAGCCCAGCAGGATAGACAACCTGTTTGGGCAGCGCATCGCGATCCGGGCAGCGGATCCCGGTAAGCTGCGATCCCTAACAGTCACCACGATGGACGAGCGCTCGCGGACGTCGCGCGCGACCATCCCGCAGGGCGATGGCCTATTGGGCTTCGGCGTTGGTGACGTTGGGGAGGCCGTCAGCCGGATCGTTGCGATCGCGGATTTGCCGAACCTCTCCCGATCTGCTGGCGAACCGCTACAGATCCGAGGATCGGACGCACTCAACGTCCCGCTGGGCCTCACCGCTGAGGAGGTGCTCGCGGATCTGGATGTGCTGGAGGACCTGCTCGCAGCCGACCCCCTCCCGTCCCTCAAGATCCTCGAGCAGCTGGCGGCGGTGAAGAACCCTGAAACGAGGGAGCGGCTAGACGGGCTACTTTCGAGCGCCTTGGACGGCACCGGCGGCAACGTCGGACTGGCGTGGCCTCACGAGAGGGTAGACGAGAACGGAACCCCGGACTCGTGGGTCCCTACCGGACTGTGGCCACGCGGGCGGAATGGTGTTCGACCGGGGCACCCAGAGTGGTCGGACATACGAGCAGCGCTGGATGAGCTTCCTGCCGGGAAGCGTCTGGCGCGTCTAGACGCCGCGTCTATACAACTGTGCCGTGATGCGGAAGGGGAGCAGCCGATCAGCCAGGCAATCCCTCTCAGGCGGTGGGTCGCGTTCGAGGCCGAGCTCGATGGCCGGACCTACGCGATCTACGACGGCTCTTGGTATCAGATCCACCACGACTACGTCGAGAACATCGACCGGATGACCAAAGAGCTCTTCGATCGCCCGGTCGACGATCTGGACTTCCCGGAATGGCACGTTGCCGATGACGAGGAAGCGTACAACAAGGCTCTGGCCGCCGCCCTGGGAGGTGTCTGCCTTGATCGGAAACTGATCACCACTGACCTCCACCGCCGAGGCATCGAAGCGTGCGACGTATTTCTTCCGGACGGGACCCTGATCCATGTGAAAAAGACCGAGAAGTCCGCTGCCGCGAGTCATCTCCTCGCGCAGGCGCTTGTGTCCGCAGACGCTCTGTGTAACGATGCTCAGGCAAGAGAGAAGCTGCGAAGCAGAATCACGGCGCTTGGCGGTGACCCAGATGGGTTGGGGTCGAAGCCCACGAGGGTAGTGCTAGCTATGCATCGGGGTGAGGGGCAACCGGTGACCGCGGAAACCCTTTTCACCTTTACAAAGGTTAACCTAGTCAGGCAGGCAGCCTCGCTCGAAGAGCGAAGCGTTCCGGTGCGGGTGGTATCGATCCAAGGTGCCAGCGCCTGAGCCATGGCTTAGGAGGTCGCGCCGAGCAAGGCTGTGCAGGATTTTGTGGCTTTCCCCTACGTGCCCAGCCGCCACTCAGGTTCAACCCAACTTGATGTCCAGTCGAGGGGCTCGCTTAGGGAAGCGACGCGGCTGAACTCCTCGAAGTACGAATGGGCGATGGCTGGGTCGTGGATTACCACGGCGTTCTCGAACGAGAAGCCGGCATTTCTGGTGAAGTTGAATGAACCCGTCCAGACGCTCTCAGCCTCAAGAGTGATTGATTCAGCCATCTCCAACCCGCCTACAACGTCGCCCGGAACTGCCGTCTGGCGTAAACGGACCAGGAATTTGTGATGCATGCGCGGGCTGGCCGCCTTCCGCTCCGAGTTGTGGTTGCCAACGCAACGAACGCCTTCGATCCCGCTGAGCCTCAAGGTCGACATGCTCCTGAGGGGCTCCGGGAACCACCAGCGCATCCACGGGTTGTCAATGCTGTTGTACCGCTGGCGCAACCGGCCTTTCCAGTCGTCACCGTTGGTGCCAAGGTCGGGCCGGAGAAAGTCTTCCTTCTGAACGACCAGGGCCCCGTCGATCTTGGCGATCTCGTCCAGGACCTCCAGATCGGTCAACCATGCAACACATCCGACCACGGCTTCGGAGCCGCGGATGAAATCGACAAGAGGGTTCTTCACGTCTCCGAAGTGGGAACTCACGCTTGGACCAGACGAGGAGGCTCCTCGGGTGCGCTGGTCCCACTCGAAGTCGCTCGGCTCGTCAATGTCTGGCCGTAGATCATGAAGAGACCGCTGGCCTGGATGCTCTGGTGATGGTTGACTGAACAATTGCCTTCCTCCTTGTCTGGCGGTCAGCCATCTGCAGTCCGATGTCCGGGCCGCGGCTATTAGCGCTAAACGCATTCTCACATGTCGGATGATCGCTGGGAACTAATGCGGCTCATCGGATTTGAAGGTGTAGCTCCTGTCCGCCGTTAGGCGTAGGCGGGAGGGCCTTGAGGAGTCTTGGTCGCGAAACTCCGGCCGCCCGGCGTGTGCAGTGGGGCCATGGGCTCGATCCGTCATGACCGCCGAAAGCAGCTCGGTATTTTGGCCCGCTCGGTTTGGGCGTCGCCGTCGCTTTGGGGGCCGCGTGAGCTTGTCCTAGAGGTCCCTTCCAGAGCCGGCGTCCTGGAAGGAACTGGATCAGTCAGGAAGCCCGAAGTCCGGCGAGGAAGCGATGCGGCTGGTTCTGAATACCTGGGCGAGCGTCGAAAGTGCTTCGAAAACGCCAAGGGTCTCGCTGAGGAATTCTAGATACGTCATCCCGGAGGGATCCTCGTCGCTGACTACACGGCCAGTCTGGAGGTCATGGTGCGCCGTCGCGTGCCCGATTGTGTTGCGGCGGCGATTGTTAAGCAGATCCGCGAACGATTCCCAGCCGGGAACCTGAGTGACGTACTCGATCTTGCGCGCATTGGACAGCGTGTCATACTTCTCCAGGCTCGTGGGGCGACCCTTCATGGGCAGGCCGAAGTCATCGGGGCTGCCGCGCTTTACCGTGTTCTGAGCGGCAACGAGTGGCCAGAGGCACTTGCAGGCGAGCTCGAATCCGTGTTGATACAGATCCCTCACCGTCGAGAATTCGTCCCGGTAGAGCACCAGTTTGTCGAAGGCCACCTTCTCTTCCTGCCCGACGAATCTGCCGAGGAGACCCATCTCCCAGGACTCGTGGTGCTCGACGAAACGGTTGAGCTCGGTGAAAAGATCTCGCTCCAGAGCGGCCGCCGCTTGACCGCGACGACGAAGGGCCAAGAGGTGGTCCCTGTGCCGGGTCATCGCTGCGGTGTGCTTCCGCGAGAAACGGCCGATCACTCTCTCTCTGGAGGTCCCAGTGCTCCCCGTGATCAGCGTCGTGGCCGTACCCAGGGCCTGGTAGGCGACACTCGTCCGCTCATGGCTCGTGCTCGGGTCCCAGTCAAGGCCGAATTTCTGCTTCGCGATGCGAGCAAACATCTGCGTGTTGCCTTGGAGGTAGTACTGAAACAACATGCGGACATGGGGCCACATGGCCCGGCCTGCCTCGAGCGCAGTATGCCGTTCGGACTCGAACTTGGTGAAGACGTCATCGCCGAGGGTCTGAACGAGGGTCATCGTTGGGAAGGCCCCGGTCGGAGCGAACGAGTCAGCTTCATATAGAGACGGCACGAACGGGTTGATGGTTACAACGGCCGCGCCGGGAAGCTCTGAGTCGGAGCCGTTCAACACGTCGCATTCGATGTCGATCCGGTGGTTTTCAAGTTCGGTGCCCGACATGGAGCCTCGGATCGGCAGGTGGCAATGCGGACAAGGGAGATAAAAGCGCGTCCCCCTGGTCGGTTCTACACCCAGCCGTGCGATGAACACTTCCTCGCAGCCGGGGCACTTGAGGTGATAGCGGGAAATCATAGTCTCAGCCTAACGGCGGTCGCGTTCGCTCGATTGCTGACGACCCCTCTACCGTCCATAGAAGAAGGACATCTTGCTTGTGGTATTATTCACGATAGTTCGTTGTCTGAATGCTAGGGGCGGACCCAGTTCAAATCTGGGGCTTCGCAATAGAGGGAATGGCGGGACTGCTAATCCTCAGTTTTATGCGGCTATTGAGTGAGTGGAACTTTCGAAAGAAAATTCCGCAAGCGAAACACCTTCGTCAGAAGGACCACAACAACCGTCGAAATTTGAGAAGAAGGAGGACCACTATGAATTTAACCCAATCAACAACGTCTGAAGGAAACCAAGCCGTCAGCGGGTCACCCCGCTCATGGTGGCAGTATGGACTGGAAACTGTTTGGGCCGCTGGAGCTGGGGTATTGGCAGCCCGCCCCTTTCCTTGAGACAACGAATCGGAGGGCCCTTTCGGGCCCTTCTCTTTTCTATTTCCGGTTCTACGGTTTGAGGAAGCTTTTTGCACCCCAGGATCAAGTTCGTATCCCGCGGGTAGGAAAGGTGGAAGCATGCCAGTTTCGCGAGCAATCCGTCTGGCCCTCGACGAACTGGCGATTACCCGTGATCCGGATCAGCCGATCCGCGTGCGCGCGTCGCCCATGACCGAGCTCACTCGGCTCTCCAGTGGGTTAGCGCGGAGCCAGCAACTCCCCGGATCGACAGCGCGTCCGTGCAAGGTTGGGTCCCTGGCGCTCAAAGGGCTGTCTGGGGTGGTTGCTGTGGCTAACGATCTGGTGGTGATGTGGCTTGGAACCGGCGCAGCCAAGCCGCCAACGAGGATCTTCACCGAAGATCTCGAATCGCACCTTCGTTCAATACGCCTGCCATCAGCCTGAACTGCTGTCGTGTGAGGACCTGTAGCGGACCATTCCTCGGCAGTACTCGAAACAGCGCGGTGGTCCAAAGAAGAGCTCCGCGACAAGTTTGAGTGCCCCGAGGGATCATGGCTTGGACCCCTGCACTGCCGTGGGTTATCCACAGACCCTTGGTGACTTTCCGGTCGATTCTCCGCATCGCGATAGCCTGATCTCATGAACGAATCGGCCGTCCAGCGGCGCTTCCTGACCTTGGAAGAAGTCGCTGAAATCCTCGGTGTCAATCTGTCTATGGTCAGGGCGCTTGTGCGGTCCGGGGCGTTGCGGGCGCTGCAGATTGGCGGACGGAAAGTCTGGCGGGTAGGCATCGTCGACCTCGAGGACTATGTGGCGCGCATGTATGAACAGACGGCTGCTGATATAGCCGCCGGTGGTCTGGACTCCTCTTCTTCCGGGGAACCGGGGTGAATGACCAGTTCATCACGAGTCGCCAGGAGGAGTGGTTGCTGATGTATAGGGCGGGTCTGTCCACGGATCGGATCGCCGTTGTCTGCCAGGCCAATGTCCGCAGCGTTCGGAGGGTCATCGGGCAGTTGAAGAAGCAGGATCCCCTGTTGCAGGTCACCCATGAGGCGAACAAGCCGCGAACCCGGCCGAGCTCGGAGAACGCACTTTTGCGGTGGAGAGAGCGTTGGCAGGGAGCCGCCGAATTTGTGGAGGCGCATGGCCGTCTTCCCCTCAATCGGCGCTCATCGCGGGAGGAGTCCAGGCTCGCTACTTGGTTCTCGGTGCAGCGTCAGAAAGCGTCCCAGGGTCTTCTTTCCGAGACGCAACTGGAACTCTTGGACCGCATTCCTGCCTGGAGAAGGCCCGCAGGTGTCCTCCAGGCGGAGGCGCGATGGCATTCGAGGCTATATCAGGTCGTTGGGTTCTTCTCTCAGGAGCACCGGTTGCCGAGCCTGCATTTACCTCGGGACGCGCACGAACGCGCACTCGCCGTGTGGGTCCATGACCAGCGTCAGGCCCTGAAAGCAGGCTCCCTGGACCCGGAAAGAGTCGCATTACTGGATGAGAGGCTCCCGGAGTGGCGCTTGGACCAGCGCCGGCGCGAGGCACGGTCACGCCGGGGTTGGAAAACGCCGAGTTCTCTGAGAGGACCTTCTGCCGAGGGTGCACGTTAGGAGGCGTGGCGCGCTGTCCAGGGTATTGCTGGAGCGCACCCTTCGAGCACAGTGTTCAGAGCGCCTGCTCGTTGCCGGCGGCTCTGGCCGTGCGCACCGCTGACGCCCACGCTGCGGCCTCTACGATCTGGGCCTGAGCGCTGAGGCTCCCGTCGCGGCGTCGGGAAGCTGGTTTTTCGACGGCAGGCTGCCCGAGGGAATGGCCTGAGGCGAGCTGGCGTAGCTGCTCGGCTTCGTACCGCTGCCAGGCTTGGATCTCATTGAGGCGGCTCGCGTAGGGCTCCGTGATGGTCGCTGCCTGATAGAACTGGTCGTGTGCCGCGGCGTATATCACTTCTACGATCCGCTGTTCCCGGATGCGCTTCGTCTCGTTGATGCTCATGGGCCAGCATTCGATGCGCTCGAGGTCGTTCAGCAACGCTTCGCTCTCGACGTAGTCGACGGCCGTGTCCGGTTCCTGGGCGGTGGCCGCACCGTATTCCACTCTCCACATCCCGCCGGACCGCGTGATCCTGGTTGGTACGATCCACGGGGTGCGGTGCGGCTGGAACATCTGCGGGCGTAGTTTCCGGACGTTCTCGTGCGGGTCCGGCAGCCCGCCGTGGCCGGTCGGTGCTGTCGGTGGCCAGAACCATTCGAGGTGCTCGGCGGCCGGGTCAAGGACTGCCCAGCCCCGTTCCCAGAGCTGGGTCGCAACGTCCGAGCCAATGAGCTTGAAGGCGTTCTTCAGGAATTCGGCGCGCTCTTCGGGCGAGAACATGCTCATCGGAACCCCGGACGGTTGTGGTCATCCAGCACGGTGGAACCGCCATGCCACCAGGTGCCGCAGCTGGGGCATTCGATCTTCCAATCGTCCATGCCGGGAATCGGGATAAAGCGGCCTACGTTCTCGCCACTGGCGGGGCACCATGCTTTCAGGTCTTCCTCTTTCTGGAGGATCACGGCTTCGATGGTCACGGTGCTCGGGGAGTCTGCTGCGTTCATGGCACCACGATCGCACGCGCCACTGACAATCAATTCGTGTCAGTCCTAGGCTGCAGGATGTTGGCCATGCACCTGATCGAAGTCAATTCGGAATGAGTAGAGCAAGCTTGTCGAAGACAAAGGCCGACCGATCCGGAACATGTTTCACTCGTTCTGACTCTGGGATAGCCAGAAGATGTTCAGCTAGAAGTTGACTTGCCGAATGTGGGGTAGGCCATTAGCCTCCGAAAATGGAATGCACAGCTCCAATCAGGGGTCATCGAAGTGCGCGCGCCTATGAGCGCTGCCCGAATAACCCAAATTGCGTATGGGGCGGCTCCGTGGGAGACGTCGGTCAAACGGGAAGTCCACGAGGTGCTCGGACTAACAGCCGTCCGGTGACAGTGAGCGCGGACGTTTCCGTTCCCGGTCAGTCTGCTCGGGTCAAGAGTCGGGCCGGTGAGACCGAGCGTGCGCTGATCAGCGCCGGTCTGGATGGCGCGATCTCTCACGAGTTCACGACCGCGCTCGTTGATGTCGCAGTCGCACTGGAAGATAAGGCCTCCAAACGGTCCGCACGCTCGCACGACTTGTGCACTTTGCTGGCTGACGCGGCCGATGCCATCGATGTTGGCGGAATCGCGTCGGCTACGGGAGACGCCTTCGCTAGAGCCCTGGTTGATGCCGGCGTGCCCACATCGCTTTCGTCGGTGATCGGGTGGGGTGTCGCCAAAGCTGCAGAGCACGTGCTTTCGTCGATGATGCCAGGAACTCAGCTCTGCCTGGGGCTTCGAGTGCTTGGCTTGTTGGTGTGCCCATCTCCATCGGGATGCCCTGCGCAGTCGAGATTATCGGTACCGGTTTTCAAAGCCCTCATCGCGAGTTCGCCTTCGTAGGCAGCATCGTCCGAGGGTGGCTCCGTTGTGTCGCGAGAGGTCGACACTGCCAGGAGCGCGCGATCGCCTCGGCATCGAGACCCAGCCGGTTTAGGTGCAAGGCCGAGAGTAGATGACTGATCTCTGATCGGTATGGAACGGGGGAGCATGTCGGTGTGGAAACCAAGCTGGTGGGCGAGAGTGTTCGCCGGCGCTGGTGCGTGGGTGCTGACATTGGGGGAGGGCCGTCTCCAGGTCCACGGATTACCGGTGGCAATCGATGTGGACCTCCTGGACGTCCTGGGACTGCTTGTCGATGAAGGCTCGAAGCGGCTTGTCGTTGCTCTGCCTCACCTGGGTGAAACGGAGCTTACGGGGCTTTCCCGTCGTGCGGTACGCGAGATCGCGTCTGCGTACCGGTCCGAACTCGAGGAGCGGCGACAGCTCGTCGCTATGCTCTCAACCGCGGAAGAGCAAGGAGAGGCCGCTCGCCTCTGGTGGTCTCAAGTCCAGCAGGTCATGAATCGGCCGCAGTGGGCCGACCGGGACACGATCGCGGCACTCGAGGGCTCTCGTCCGGATGTCACGGTCTGGTTGACTGCAGACGGGGATCCGCGGCTCTTGGCGTTTCCCTGGAGCAATCGAGAGGACCAGCGCGCTGCGGTTGACGCCTGTCGCAGCAGTGATCTGGCCGCGTGGGCCCTCACACGCAACGAGGCATTCCTCGATTGGGAAAAGAAAGAGCTAGCGGAGTTCTTCCGCACCGTGGAGAAGTCTCCGTTAACTGACGAGCAGACCAGGGCCACGGTCTGCTTCGATAATCGGGTGCGCGTGATCGCCGCCGCGGGCTCAGGGAAGACCTCGACGATGGTGGCCCGCGCTGGATACGCGATCCGACGCGAGATCGCACAGCCAACAGAAGTACTAGCTCTTGCTTTCAACAAGAAGGCGGCAGGGGAACTCACGGAACGGCTCGTCTCCCGCCTTGGAGATGACGGCGCATCGATCGCATCGAGTACGTTCCACTCCTTCGGCCTGCGCATCGTCGGCGAGGCAACCGGGCGCAAGCCCTCCGTGCCTAATGACCTTACCCAGGACAACGGAGTCAGGAGGGTGGAGAAGATCGTGGACCAGCTCCGCGACCAAAACCCAGGGTTCCGTCGAGACTGGGACCTTTTCCGGCTTGTGTTCGGCCGACAACTTCCGGACCTCGGTGATGAGGCGGACCCAGAGAAAACTGACCGGGCCGCCGGCACTGACGGCTTCGGAACCCTTGCCGGGGAAGTCGTGAAGAGCCAGGAAGAGGTGATGATCGCCAACTGGCTGTTCCTGAACGGCGTCCGGTACGAATACGAGCGGCCGTATATGCACGACGTCGCCGATGCACATCATCGGCAGTACCAGCCGGATTTCTACTTTCCCGACATTGATGTGTGGCACGAGCACTGGGCACTCGGACCCGACGGGACGCCGCCCCCTCACTTTGCGGGGTATGCCGAGAGCATGCAGTGGCGGCGTCAGACCCACGCCAGCTACGGCACGGAGCTCATTGAAACGACTTCGGCGACCATTCGAGACGGATCCGGGTTCGACCACCTCGAGCAGGAACTACGCCGGCACGGCGTCGAGCTGGTGGACGACCCGTACCGGGAATCGGTCGGAGACCCACCGATCAGCGACCAGGCCATGGTGACGCTGCTGCGCTCCTTCATGTCGCACGCCAAGGGCAATCGCCTCACGCCGGAGATGCTGGCGCAGCGGGCAGGCCATACTTTCCGAGCGAGGCTGTTCACGCGCCTGTACGGCAGCGTCCTCGCCGAGTGGGACCGTCAGCTTCGCGTCGCCGGCCAGATCGACTTCGAAGACATGCTGAATCTAGCGACTGACCATGTCCAGTCGGGTCGATGGGAAAGTCCGTACCGGCTCGTGATGGTTGATGAAATGCAAGACACGAGTGCTGCTCGTGCTGCACTTGTCCGGGCATTGCTCAAGACTCCCGGGACGTACTTGTATGCAGTGGGTGACGACTGGCAGTCGATCAACCGGTTCGCCGGGTCGGACCTGGGGGTGATGACTGACTTTGACGGCTGGTTCGGGGCGAGTTCAACGATCTGGCTGGACCGCACGTTCCGATCCCCGCAGTCCCTCTGCGACATTGCCGGCAGGTTCGTGACGAAGAATCCTACTCAGATCGCCAAGAACGTCCGATCCTCTGCACCCGGCAGCGACGAAACGGTGGCTGCAGTCAGCGTCCGGGACCGTAGCCAATACGGCTCGGTCGTCAGACAGCACCTCATGAGCATCGACGAGCAGCTCAATGAGCCCGCAACGGTGCTGCTGCTCGGCCGCTATGGCCGTTCCAAAGACGACGTCGTCTCCACGCTTGAGGCACGGTTTACCAACCTGACCGTTGAGTTCAACACCATTCATGGCTCGAAGGGCAAGGAGGCCGACTACGTCGTGATCCTGGGCCTCGAGCGGAGTGGATTCCCGAGCACCATTGAAGACGACCCGCTCTTACAGCTCGCCATGTCCGCAGCCGACCCGCATCCGCATGCCGAGGAACGGCGCTTGTTTTACGTGGCGCTGACCCGAGCCAGACGCTCAGCGCTCCTGGTCACCCGCGCCGGCGGAGAGTCAGCGTTCCTTCTTGAACTGGTCAGAGACCGCGCCGTCAAGATCCGCTCCGCCAAGGGCACCGACATCACCCCGGTGGTCTGTCCGAAGTGCAAGAAGCGAACCATGAAAAAACGCACCGGACGATACGGACAATTCTTCGGCTGCACGGGGTATCCGAGATGTGTCGGAACGTTGAAAATCGCTGACTCCTAAGGGGCAGCGGTGCCGCTTAACGCTGTGATATCGGCTGCGACCGGTACCTATGCCCTGCTGTCACCATCGTCGCGGGCGGATTGGCCCTTGCGAGTTCCCTGACCCGCTTGACGAAGCTGTAACGACGGCAGAAATATTGTCAGCGCCTGGATCATCGCCGGACGCGCAGGTTCCGGCTATTGACACTGACAGCTGAACTCCAATTTTCTCTAGGATAATGGACCGGGATGCAACTGCACGTTGAAGCGGACCTCCGCCACCTTGCCGCCGAGTATCGGCGTCACTTAGGACGTACCCGGACTCCGCACGATAGATACGTTGCAAAAGGGAGAGCTTAGCCAGTTAGCGTCCCCGCAGGTCATGATCGACATCTCGGGCAACATCGATTGGCAAAGAGCAGTCGACTATTCAGGACGTATCACCTTGCCGAGGCCTCTCGACTCCGCGAACTTAAACAACAAGATGTGGGCGATGCACGAGAACTCGACGAGCCAGGCGTACGCCACCAGCTTTTCCTTGTCTCCTTTGAAGCGCGGCGCAGTCTGGAACGTAAACTTGCCTTCTTCGCTCACCCTCATGTTGGCAAAGTGGCTGACTGAACTCGGGTGCGCGTACTTGCTGAGCTGGTCGTAGAGCCGACGGAACTCTTTGAAGCGACCACTACGGTCCGCATGACTCGTAATCCGACCGATCGGTACACCACGGCCGTCCTGGTCATTCCAGAGGGGCTCGGCCTTTCCGGGATGGTCTGTCAGATACAACGTGGCCGCACATTGCTCGATGTAGGCGCGAAGCAAGGTGAACGCCGCATGCGGGTTATCGGAATCGATTGCGCTGAGTGCCGCCTCGTGGAGAGACTGGGTACGGGCGACCATTCCGCCGACAAGCAAGTGATCCATAGTGATAGGACCCTCATGCAATACGGAACGGGCGACAATCATCAGGTTTTCAAGCGCTTCTTTGGCACGCTGACTGCCAGTGGCCTCGTCGATGACGCCGTACCTATCGAGTAGGTCAGTCTCTCCATTCGTGCGCGATTCCATGTGGCCACAGTAGTACGGACACACCAGCAGATCAGGGTTCGAATCGTCGGCAACCAACATCTCGCTCACTGCCCGCTAACCCACAGGACCAGACATCCTTCTGAATCGCTGGGTTTCCCTATTGTCCGTTTCCTGTCCAGCGAGCGCTGGCTAGGCTGATCCGGTCGCTGTGCAAGCGGCGCAGTCGTCGCCGAGAACTGCAAGGAGCCCAGGGGGCCTCCTGGCGTTGCTCGGATGTCAATTCTCTGCGCGGCCCAAACACCACAAAACCTCCTTAGGTTGAGGGGCTTCGTCAGCCGATGCGTACTCGTTCGTCCCCAAGCACGGCGCTGATCGAGAGCTTCGAACCTAGAAGGTCGGCATAGGCTCGAAGGGTGCCAACCTTTATGTGGTCGACTGCACCGTCTTCGATAAGGCGGACCTCTCTGGCGCTAACGCCGATATGTTCGGCCAACCGCTCGGGTGTGAATCCGAGCTCCTCACGAAGACCTCGGATTGAGCTTCCATGTCTTGCCATTTCAGGATTCATACGAATGACTTCGTTCTGGATAGCGGGTTACTTCGGTCAGGCGGTGCTTCGTTTTCAGCTGCTCGCCTTCGGTCTTAGTGAGCGTCTGCGTGATGCTCCGCTGGACAAAGACGTTGGAGCAGGGCGCGAGCGACTGGGGGGGAAGGGCTACGCATCGCAGGCGTTCTTGAAGCGTGTCTGTGAGGTGGCCGGCGAACCACCTGTTTTCCGCATCGCGCTGACCAGCACCCAGGGACTGGAGTGATGGGGCTATCGCTCGACCTACGGCGACGGCTATGGAGGCTCATGGCGACTCTGCTCACTTTGCTCGAGCATGCAGAAGGCTTCAGCAGCGAGGGCTGCCGTGGCTAGTGCGCCCGCCGCCGCTGAAGGTGGAATCGGACGTGCCGAGACCGCTACCTGAGCGGCTATATGTGAGCGCTGATGCTCCGAACTAGCCCGAGACACGGCGTTTACACCAGTATGCATTGGGCATCTTTGGCTCGTGCAGGAGTACATGCGTACAGTTGTACCGGAAGTCATAACTACCTGGAAGTCATCGCTTCTGGAAGAAATCCTGAATAGGTGATGAATTCCCTCAAGGCGGTCCTAGGTTCGCAGCTGCGCGAACTCCGCCGGTCTCGGGGGATGACGCAGGAACGGCTTGCCGAAGAGCTCGGCATGACTCCGCGCTACTTGGCGGGCATCGAACGCGGGGAGCGCAACCTTACGCTGGACTCGGTGGACGCGCTTGCGAAGCAGCTGAGCGTGCAATCTCTCGACTTGCTGGACGCTGGTCGGGATGTCAACTCAAGCTATTAGGTGTACCCGGCCATTCAAGTCTGTGCATCGTCGTGAGAACGCCTGGATATATGGGTGCGTGCCCGAAGCGCTCGTTGCCCTGCCGCGGTGGTCTCATGCCGAGGAGCCCGAAGAGTAACCCGCCGTTCGCCTCGGCGACCGTGCGTTCGACCGAAGCGAGGAGGGTTCTGGCTTGTTCTTCGACGCCGGCGTCCCTCAGGGCGATGGCGGCTGCGACGGCGGCTCCGGTACGTACGGCGAGATCGGGGATCGGGCGCAGTGCGATCGCCGCCCTCGCCGCCCTCGCTGACGCGCGCAAACCGCATACGCACTTGGTGTGCGCGGCCTCGGCAGGAGCCGGGTCGCTGTGAGCAGGGCATTTCTGCCTCGTGTACGAGGGCACGCCTCCACCGTACTGGAAGCGATGACTACCTGGAAAGCATCGCTTCCAGGCGAGTGGTTGCTGGGTGGCAGTTTCTAATAATGCGCTTCTGGGTGCGCGAGCGCGCGGGATCCGGCACGCACGTGGAGTGACTCAGGAGCGCCTCGCGGAGAGCCTGGGGGTGAGCGCCGCTATCTGCAACGAACGTGGGGAGGGGAACCTCCCGCTGGACTCCGTGGACCTTCTCGCTCAGTTGTTGTGCGGTGCCTCGCTGATCCTGCGCCCTCCCGTCGCGAGCGATCTCCCGGTAAGCGAATAACCCTGTCCTGGTCGCGGTCTACCATCGACACCACCTACTCTTTCAGGGACCCTCCCTCCGAGTCGTGGGGATAGTCGCTGTGAAGTGATGTGCTAGTGATGCTTGGCCCCGTATCCTTGTGATTCCGCAACTCTGAGGCCCATTTTCTCCTCGAATACGAGGACACCATCGTCACATTGCACCTGCCACCGGGTGCGGGTAAAACGATGCTCGCCGAGCGGTTGCCGGGTCTGCTGCCGCCACTGGACGACGACGCCGCCCTCGAGGTGACCAGCATCCACTCGCTGGCAACTCAGGGTGAGATCCGCACCG
>Ga0213829_1000958_pt1 | contig 22844 bp, 16 predicted proteins | sample MC6MC0896MG_FD_180665 | JGI IMG/M metagenome (GOLD analysis project Ga0213829, IMG submission 180665) | Enriched soil aggregate microbial communities from Iowa State University, Ames, United States - MC6-MC0896-MG | ecosystem: Environmental > Terrestrial > Soil > Unclassified | place: USA: Iowa...
TCGGCGGCGGCAGCTTCATCAAGATCGACGCCGGCGGCGTGACCATGAGCGGCCCGACGATCAACATGAACTCCGGCGGCAGCCCCGGCAGCGGCACCGGCGCCGCCCCGCTGATGCCCGGCATCCTCAAACAGGCCGACGCCGACAAAGCCGGCCAGGTCCTGACACCGGCCCAAATCAACACCCTCAAACGCAACGCGCCGTTCTGCGAAGAATGCGAAAAATGCAAGGCAGGTGCCTGTGCCATCTGATCGACTGACACCCAAGGACTGGCTGGCACAACAGCCGCTGCAAACCGGCGAGCGCCTGTACCTGATCATCAGCGCAGCAAGCGATGCCGACGCGCTGAAAACCCTGTACCTGACTGAACCCACCGCCCAGCTCCTGCCGATCTGGGGCGGCACGCCCTACTCCACCTGGCAACCGGTGATGCCCTACGTCACCGAGCTAAAGCCCAACTCGGCATTCCTGCCGTGGATCGCCGAAACCGACGCTCTCGACTGGGGCTGGCTGGCGGTGTCATACGCCGAACCGAACGACGTGTTCGAGCACCTGCGCAGCCTGACACAGGTGAAGATGCCGGACGGGACTGAGGTGTTTTTCCGCTTCTGGGATGGGCGGCATATCTACCCGATTCTGAAGGGGCTTGGGGAGAAGGCTGGGGAAGTACTGCCGGTGTTTGAGCGGTATTTGATTAATGGGCGAACGCTGGAGGTTGGGACGCGGGTGTTGCCGAAGGTGAGGGATTGGCCGTGGTGGGAGGTGCCGAAGGATTTGCTGGATGGCTTAGCCAAGGAGAACCCGACGACACTAATCAGCAACCTGATGCAGTGGCTGGAAGAAGAACGCCCGGACATTTACAACGCTTGGCCAGAGAACAACCTGAAGCTGAAAGTCAGCCGTTTCGTGCGCCGCCCGGATGCGCCGAAAAACCTTAAAGAAGCACTGTTAAACCATCTGATTCTGGAGCAAGGCTGATGATCGCAAAGGAACGCATTGCCTTCGTTGACAACCAACTGAAGAACTTCAAAAACAGCCTGACGATTTACCAGAAGCAAACCCATTCCTGGTACGCAAGTCTGGCTGATGAAGTCAGCCATAAAGCCAATAAACCCTCGCTGTTGGGAATGGAGCGGATCCTCAAAGCCGGCGGGTCATCGACTGCGGTAAGCATGACTGATGACAATTTCAGTGTTGTGGCTCAATGCCCACTGAAAGGTCCTCTGCTGATCGAGAGCAAGTTCGAATCGCTTTACGACATTCCTCTGGGCAATATCGAAGTTGAGGTCGTTGCAGTGGATGGCGGCGCTATCCACAAGGTAAAACTCGATGCTAAGGGTAAAGGTAGTTGGTCTGGTGGTGTGCCGGGAAAAAATTACATCATCCGCGTTCACAACGAGGTGACACCTGCACAGATCAATACGCTGTTCGACTCGTACAAGGGACTTAACAGCGAACTCGAGGGTTTTCTGCGCAACAAATGGACGGGGCCTGGGGGATATCGGCAGCAATGGTCGAGCTTTTCTCTTTCAGGTACGGTCATGGCCGTCGGTAGCGGCATCCTTGACGGTGGATGGGAGGCAATTAAAGGCGTTTGGGATGGAATCAAACTTGTCCTCGATATCCTTCAGGATCCTGGCAAATTTGGAAAAAAATTAGGCGAAGGTGCCCAAGAGCTAATTGACGTAGCAAAAACCGCCCCTGATGTCATGAAAAAAGCCATGCTTTTAGCCAGTGACGAAGCAGCGCTTTTTCTCATGATGCACACTGCGATTATCTGGCTGGCCAGCTTGCCACCGATGAAAACCGCAGGCGATGCCGCAAAGATGACTACAGCGGCTGTCGTGGGTATTGCCATCGATATCGTCATTTCCATCGTTTTGACAGTGGCCGCCGAAGGCACGGGGCTGATTTATCTCGCCGCACGAATCAAGAAATACGGAGAAATCGTCCTTAAAGCCGTTATTAATTTTGTTAAGTCAATCTTTGAAATTATTAAAGGCTTCATGGCATACGTTACCAAGTATGTTCCAGTGGCCGCGCGCGGAGTTGGAAGGCAAGTTAAACAAGGCGTAGTGCAAGTTCGATTCGATGGTAAAGCAAACGCTCGCCTAGGCACTGGGGCGCACGGTGACGATGCTTCCAGACAAGCCACGACGCCCGCCAATAAAAGCGCGGAGCCTGTGTCTTGCACGCGCGTCGACAAATGCCCGGTTTCGATGGTTACCGGTGAAGAGTTGCTGACGCTGACCGATGGTCAACTGGATGGTCTGCTGCCATTTGAGTGGACCCGCCTATACAGAACCAGCGCCGTGGAAATAGACTGCGGCTTGGGACATGGTTGGAGCCATGCGCTGGCCCATCGCCTCGAAATCAACGGCGACGAAGTCGTTTGGACCGACCAGGAAAACCGCGCAACGCCCTTCCCGCTCCCAACAGAAAAACGTCCAGCAATCACCAACACTCTCTCGCGAGCCGCCATTTTTCTCGGTGACGATCCGTCAGAACTGGTTCTGGCACAGGCAGGCAAACGTCCATCGTTCTACCACTTCCGCTTCAACAGCAAAGGCGCCACCCTGATCGCTATCAGCGACAGCTATGGCAATCGGCTGCACGTCACGCGCGATATCCACGGTCGGATCAAGCGCCTCGATAACGGTGCCGGTCGCGCCCTGCTGCTGCGCTACGACCGCAAACACATTATCGCTGTGGACTATCAACAGTTCCTGCCGGCGGACAACCTGGAAGATGCCTGGAACACCGTTCAAACGCTGGTGACGTACAGCTATGACGCACAGCACCGCCTGATCGAAGCGAAGAACGCGGCCGGCGAAGCCGAGCGCTATCGCTACAACGAACAGCACGTGATTCTGGAGCGCCAACTGGCGGGCGGCGCGGCCTTCTATTGGGAGTGGGAGAACGAAGGCAAACTGTCTCGTTGCATCCGTCACTGGGCCAACTTCTCGCAGATGGAAGCGCATTACGCCTGGGACGATAAAGGCAGCGTAACGGTAACCAACGCCGATGGCAGCGAAGAGGTCTACACCCACGACGACCAGGCGCGACTGATCAGCAAGGTCGACCCGGACGGCGCCGAACACCTCAAGGCGTACAACGACAAAGGTCAGTTGATCGCGGAAAAGGATCCGTTGGGTGCCGTCACCGAATACCGGTACGACGACAACGGACTGATAACTGCCGTCATCCCGCCGGAAGACGAAGCGACCACGTATGAATACATCAATGGTTTCGTCAGCGATGTTCATCGCGGCAAAGCCAGTTGGAAGTACCAACGCAACCGTCAGGGCGACATCACCCAGCAAATCGACCCGGACGGCAATGCCACGCTATACAGCTACGACGCCCAGGGTCGCCTGCTGGAGATCCGCCACCCCGATGGCAGCCGCCATCAACTCGGTTGGAACCACCTCGGGCAGTTACTGGAAGAACGCCTGCCGGACGGCGGCCAGCGTAAATATCGCTACGATGCACTGGGTCGGCAGATTACCCGTCAGGAAGAATCCGGCGCCATCACCCACTACCAATGGGATGCGGCCAACCGCCTGGCACAAGTCACGCTGCCGGGCGGCGCAACACGTGCCTTCACCTACAACGCCTATGGCAACGTCACTGCCGAACGCGACGAACTCGGTCGCGTCACGCGATATGAGTATGCGGACAACCTGCACCTGGTCAGCCGCCGCATCAATCCGGACGGCAGCCAACTGCGCTATCGCTACGACAACTCGCGTCTGTTACTCACCGACATCGAAAACGAGCGCGGCGAACATTACCAGCTCGATTACTACTCGAACGGCCTGATCCAACAGGAAACCGGCTTCGACGGCCGTCGCACGGCCTACGAATACGACCTCAACGGCCAGTTGCTGAAGAAAACCGAATTCGGGGATGACGGCAGCGAACTTGTTACCGAATACCAGCGCGATACCGCTGGCCGTCTGCTGGTAAAAACCCTCGCCGATGGCGAAGAGATTCATTACAGCTACGACGCTTTGGGTCGTCTGGTGAATGTCGACGACGGTCACTGGCCGCTCGCCTATGAATACGACGTGCAGGATCGCCTGATCACCGAACACCAGGGCTGGGGCACCACGCGTTACGAATACGACAGCGTTGGCCAGCTGAGTCACTGCCGTCTCCCTGACGGCAGCACACTCGACTACCGTCACCTGTCCGGCGGACGCCTGAGCAGCATCGACCTCAACGGCTCACGCCTGACCAGCCACCAGTTCAGCGCCGGTCGCGAACAACAGCGCCAGCAAGGCCTGTTGCTCAGCCAATACCAATACGACGAACAAGGCCGCCTGCAAGCACACACCGTCGGCCAGCGTGATAAAAACCTGTTCCAGCGGCGCTACAACTACGACGCCAACGGCAATCTCGCCGGCATTGACGACAGCCGCAAAGGCAATCGCAGCTACCATTACGACCCGCTCGATCGCTTGGTCAGCGTACGCGGCACGACACCGGAAAGCTTCGCCCACGACCCGGCGGGCAACCTGCTCGGTCAGAACAACGAAGGCACGGCCAACCTCGCCAACGTCAAAGGCAACCGCTTGCTGATGCAGGGCGACCGTCATTACGACTATGACGCCTATGGCAACCTGATCCGCGAACGCCGTGGCGCCGGCCAGAAACTCGTTACCGAATACAGATACGACTGCCAGCACCGTCTCATCGGCGTCAGCCTGCCGGGCGGCAGCACCGCGTCCTACAAATACGACGCCTTCGGTCGACGCATCGAGAAGACCGTTGACGGCCAGACCACCGAGTTTCTGTGGCAAGGTGAACGACTGATCGCCGAAAGCGCGGAAAACCGGTACCGCAGCTACATCTACGAACCCGGTAGCTTCCGCCCACTGGCGATGCTCGATGGCGAAGGCCCGCGCAAAGCCACGCCGTTTTACTACCAACTCGACCACCTCGGCACACCGCAGGAACTCACCGACTACAGTGGCGAGATCATGTGGTCGGCCAAGTACCGCGCCTACGGTAACCTCGCGGCGCTGGACGTCAGCGAGATCGATAACCCGTTGCGCTTCCAGGGTCAGTATTTCGACGCCGAGACGGGGTTACATTACAACCGCCACCGCTACTACAATCCGGGCACAGGACGGTTTTTGACGCCGGATCCGATCAAGCTTGCGGGTGGGTTGAACAACTACCAGTACGTGCCTAACCCTACGGGGTGGGTGGATCCGTTGGGGTTAGCAAGTAAAGAGTGTGATGAGCCAGAACCCTATGACAACTCAGCTCATAACGCCGCCAAATACGAAGCCATGAAACGTGACCTTAGAACGACTGAGGCTGCCAACCCCTTAGTCGAAAGTTTGCGAGCCACTGGTGATCTTCCCCCAAACTACGTTACTAAAGCTCAGGCAACACAAAGCGGATGGAAAAAAGGTAAAGCAGTCAACAATAGCGTTCCTGGTGGGCAGCTAGGCGGGGATGTTTTCTATAATGATACAAACGTACTTCCATCAGCCCCTGGCCGAACCTGGTATGAAGCTGACGTCGGTCTCAATAATACGATGTCTCGAAGCAATCAGCCTGGAACCAGATTGCTCTACTCAGATGACGGACTACTTTACATCACTAGCGATCACTACGAAACTGTCACCCCTATTGGAAAGTGGAAGTAAATCAAAATGATAATTGAGCTTGATGGATTATCCATCTCATCCGAGCAAGAATTCCATAAGCGAATAGCATCTGCTTTTTCCGTTACCCAATATTATGGAAACAACCTCAATGCTCTTTGGGACCTGCTCAGCACCGACGTAGAACGTCCAATTGAATTAATTTGGACGAACTCAAAACATTCAGAAGAACGAATGGGTGATGCATATAAAAAAATCTTAACCATTCTTGATCGAGTAAAAAGTCAAGATGAAAGCTTTGGACTGGATGAGAAATTCAGCTACCAACTGAAATAGAGAAAGCAAACTATAAAAAAATTGGCAGTTTCGTCTTTTATCGCTGAAAAATAAACAGCCTTTTTTCCGAATAAATGGCGAACAACAAAGGACAACCTGAACCACTCATTTAGCATGACTAAATACAGTGGCACGTTTTGGCGTCGAGGGCACCTGCAACAAAGGTGACAGATTTATTATTAATAGATGACCCAAAAGGCATTAAAAATGGATTCGTCATTTTGCTTACTAAAAGAGGGTGAAAACTCACTTACGCACTTGCTTTGAGACCCCTGCAGATCACGACTTCGGCACAGCTGATGATGAACATTTGAGGATGGTATGATCACGTTAATACCCACGGGAAAATTTCCATGAAATTTAAATCAGCCGGCACAAAAATCAATCTAAACAAGGTCTCTTACAGAAGCCTTGGCTTCGGAGAGAAATCAAGTCTTGAAACAAAAAAAATACGAAATGACGATAAACAACGATGAGTTTCCGGAGCAATTCATCAAACACGCAAACTCATTTATTATCGAATGCAAAGTTGATGACTCTAAGCAAGGCTACGCGGACATTCCAGAACTTGAAAAAATAAATTACCCAACCTTTAATAAAATTTTAAAAACCCATCACTATTTAGCAGCCACCCTTATAAGAGATTATCTTTATTTCGAGCTTTTTTATTTTCTATTTCAAAAATCAGAAAAACCTGAAATAGTTATAAATAGCATAAAAGATGTAAAATCAGATGAAATGTCAATTACAATCATGGGTGATACGTATCCAATTCAGAAAAGTTGATGAACGAAAGTTGACAGATTTATTTTCCAACTCTAATCAAAAGAGTTTGAAATAAGCCCGTCTCATTTTACACGACCACACTTCGCATACGGAGTCTCGCCGCCCATTAAATGATTTTTTCACCATCTACGGTATAGCAATCATCTCTCCATCATTTCTTCCCCCACCTCATACTTAACCACCACCCGATTCCGATACAATCTCACCCTCTCCACCAATTCCCCCACCTGCCCCTTCTCCCTCACCTCCCGCCAGATCTCATTCTCCCGATACACCCGCTCCCCCTGCCGCACAAACCGGTGCCCTTTCTGAAACACGTGATACCGATACTCCCGCACCCGATCGCACAACAACTCCCCCTCCAACTGCGTCACCCCCACATTCAACTTCAACTGAAAACTCCGATCCGTCGGGTTGTGCAGTACCAGATCAACGTAGTTGTAGAAAATCGCCGCGCCGGAACCGAATGGCAGCACTCGCCCTTCGTCCGGGAAGGGATCGAAGCTGTGGTTGGAGCGTTCAACGACTATCAGTGGCGAGTGAATCGCCATCCAGTGGATCAGGTTGCTCAGTTGGCAGATTCCGCCGCCGATACCGCGTCGCGCTTCGCCGAAGGACAGTTCCATGCCTTCGACGTAGCCGCGTTTGCGGGTTGGGCGGCCGACGAGGCGGCAGAAGGAGAAGTGTTCGCCTGGGGCGATGATGAGGCCGTCGATGGCGGCGACAGCGAGTTTGAGGTTGATGACTTTGTTGTGTTGCAGGGCGAGGTCGGAGTCGCCGAGTTTGCGGATGAGTTTCGAGGTGTGTTTCAGGTAGCGGAATGGCAGACGGTCAGCGCCGGCAACCAGGCGTGCGTAGCGTTTGCTGGAGCAACGCCAGGCGATCTGGCGGAACAGTCTTTTTTGCCACACGCGCAGCCAGTACAGGGCCGGGTGGTAGAGGGAAAGTGGTTTCATCCGTGAGGCAACGGCAGGCGCCGTTTTGTCCTTGAAGCGTGTTAGGGGCGCGCAGTTTAGCCGGTGGGACGGCTTGCGTCGTGCGCGAGATGTCGTGTCTCGACACACTTCGAATGGCTTGCTGAACAGCAAATTAAGCTTCAACTAAGCTTGCGTCGCTAGCATCCCGGCCCGAGAGATACCTGTCGCCGATCAACCGCGGATGAGCTTCCAGAATGAGCCAGTTTGATTTACCAGCCGTTACGCAGCCGAATTTCAGTCTTGTATTGGTAAATTACAAAACCCCGGACATCACCCGGATGTGCCTGGAGTTGTTGCGCCAGCATGTTCAGGAACAGCGCATCCCGGTTTGGGTGGTGGACAATGATTCGGCGGATGCCAGCCTGGATTACTTGCGTTCGCTGGACTGGATCAATCTGATCGAACGTCCCTCCCCCGGCAAAGAAGCGGGACATATTGCGCATGGCAAGGCGCTGGATCTGGCGCTGGAAAAAGTTGAAACCGACTATCTGTTTCTGCTGCACACCGACACCTTTGTCTACGACAAGGAAGTCTTCGCGATGATGTTGCGCGAGTGCACTAGGACTTCGGATATCGCCGCAGTCGGCTGTGTCGAGCAGATCAATCGAGGAATTGTCAGAGACACCTGGCGACTAACTTCGCGCTTTTGCAAACACTATATTCGCCGGGCGAAAACTGCCTTGGGTTTGCGCAGCAAAGAGCCGAAACCTTATCGGGAAACTCATCTCAAAAGTTTTTGCACCTTGTGGAACGCCAAGTTGATGAAATCCCAGGGACTGCACTTTTGCATGGATGACCGAGTGCCCGGTTATACCCTGCAGGATCGAATGGTCGGTCTGGGCTTCGGCATCAAGCTGTTGTCACCGCGCAAGATTTTCCGCTACCTGGACCACATTCAGGCAGGAACCGTCGCAGCCGCCGGCACGTACGGCAAAAACCACCGCCGGACCAAGATGTATGAAGCCACCCTCAAACGCTTTGAAGAGCAGGCATCGGCATAATCGCGAACACAAAAAAGGGCGACTTCATAGTCGCCCTTTTTTTATCTGAAATTGTATACATCCGCTCCGAGGAGGTGTTCGCCCAGTGTAATGGCCTGGCAATCCATGCACCGGTAAAGAGCCCTGACACTGGGCGAACGGGAAGGATTTTAATAGAAGTTGGCGGATATGTCGTCATACCCAAAGGTAAATTTAATGTACGAAGAAGTTAATAGATATTTATCGACGAAATCCTTTCGTGAAACTTTCAACGCACGGCTCAAATCGTTTCAGATGATTGTTCTCATACAATAATCTGTACAAGAACAATCATCTTGTAGAGTTAATGCTCAGCTTTCATGCTGACTGGTCACTTTTAATACATCGGTATAAGTGACAACTACGCTTTGCCCGACTTTCAGATCTTTCAGCCTGGCTTGAATTTCAGGCTTTTGCACGTCGAGGGTTTTCGACTTACCTTGAGGGTTTTCCAGGGTCACCTGATTATTCTTCAAATCAATTTTGGTGATTTTCAATTGCACCTGAATCTGGCGATAAGCCTCCCCGCCCGGGTTTTTAGTGCCCGGAGCGTTGCGCAGCTCGCCGCTGCGCTCGACGGTGCCAGGCAGACCTTTATCCACATCGGTATCGAGGTAAGCCGCCACCGAGCGTTGCACTTCGACTTTTACCTGGTCGCCAACCCTTAGATTGGCGAGGTTTTTCGCCTGGTCGCTCAGTTGAACGTGGACCTGTTGACCTTCGGCACCTTCAAGCACGACCTGATGTTTGGCCGCATCGACAGCCAGCACTTTGGTGGTGACCTGATCGGCCTGGACAGTGGCAGACAGCGGAATATCGGTCGCCATTGCGCCGAAGCTGGTGGCGGACAGAACGGTTGCGAGGGTGATGGCCTTGGCCAGAGCGTGGAGCTTCATAAGCGGTACTTTCCCTGTAATGAATGGCAGCAACCGGCGCCCACGCAGGGTCGGCGCCGAATGTGTCATTGAGCATAGACGCTGTTCAGGGCTTGGCCTTCGTTTCAGCCGCAGCGGTCTCCTGTGCGGTAGATTCGCCACTCGCGGAGCCCTTGCCGCTGTCCTCGCGCTGTTTGGGGTCGGTCGGGCGCAGGGCGTCGTTGTCGCGCTCGGTTTCTCCCGGTGGCCGGGGTTCGTCGGGGTGTTCGCTGGGGGATACGGGTTTCATGGTGGTTCTCCTCAGGCGTCAGGGTCATCCAGTTCATTGGTAACGTTCACGGCAGGCGAATCCTTGTGCAGGTCATCGGCCTTGGCGCGCAGGATCTGCCACTGCTCCAGATCGATCGCGCCCTGGCCGAGCAGGTCGTCGGCGATGCGCTGCAGGTCGAAGTAGTGAGCGTCGGGGGATTGCTGCCAGTAGGTCTGATCGTCGAACAGGCGCTGCCAAGTGGTGAGGTCTGGGGGTTGCAGGTCGTCGCTCATGGGCGGGCTCCTCGCCGGGGGCTCGGAAATGGGCCGGGATTGATCGGTAGAGGGCGATAGACAAGGCGGAGTTCCGGGCAATTGCTCTGTGGGTGACTGTACCGGCGCCTTCGCGAGCAAGCCCGCTCCCACGAGTTTTGCGTGTGAGCGTCAGTACCCGGTCATCTCCAGATAGCCGCGCCCGCCATGGCTGCCGCTGATCCGCACCGGTCCTTCCCAGTAAGGGATGCGCAGGTTCATCCAGGCGTCGGGATTGAGCGCGTCGAGGCTGATGTCGAGGTGTTTGTCGGGAATGCTGATCGACCAGCGCACCGGCATCTTGCGTCCGGCGATTTTGGCGGTGTCCTGAGGGGTGAGCTTGATCTGCTCGCCCTTCAAGGTTTCGGTCTGGCCGTTGGCGCTGATCCAGGTGCCGGTCAGATACGGCGCGCCGTCGGTTTGCCGGGTGCGGAACAGCATCAGCGACTCACCACTGTCCAGGTGCAGGGAAAACCAGTCCCACCCGGTCTGATTGGCCGCCAGCGGCTGACTGCTCCATTCACGGTCCAGCCACGCCGGGCCGCTGACGGTGTAGGTCTGGCCGTCAATTTGCAGGGTGCCGCTGGCCTGAAAAAACGGCTGACTGTAATAGTACGAAGCCTGGCCTTGTTCGGATTTGCGGCTGAAGCCCTTGTCACCCTGCAACACCAGCGGCCGACTGGAGGTAAGGTGCAGTTGATAGCTGAAAGCTTTGTCGCTGGCACTGAGTTGCAGATCGGTCAGCGGATCCTGCGCCTGACTGGCGAAGCGCCAATCATCGATCCACGCCTCGAACGGCGCCACGTTCACCCCGGCCTGCCCTACTCCGCCCCGGGCATAGCGCTCGGCGGCATGGTGCGCGGTGGCCGACGTCACGGCGGCATGGCCGAGCCAGATCGTCTGGTTGGCCCAGCCCGGTTGCTCTGCCGCAGGCTTTAACGCACTGCGAAACAGCGTCCATTGCACACCGAAATCGTGACCCTGCCGATCCTTGAGATTGGCGGTGACATACCACCACTCGATACGAAAACCATCATGCGCGCCGTGATCCGCCGGGAAGCTGAACACACGCCCCGGCACCACGGCGGTGAACTGCGCAGCCTGATCGCCAAGCCCGGCGAAGCCCTTTTGCTCAGGCACAGACTGATCGCAACCGCCCAAGAGCAGCAGCGCGAGCAGCAGCGCAACCTGATTAGTCCTCATGGGCAAACGTCCTCAGCAGATCCGCCGGTTGCGTGCGGTACAACGAATACAGCGGCCACGCCGAGGCCAACAGCGTCGCCAGCAACGCCAGCCCGAGCAACTGCAGGAGTTGCAGCGGAAAGATCCGCAACGGCAAACGCCAACCAAATGCCTGCACGTTGATCACCGCATCCAGACACCACGCCAACGCGATCCCCAACGGCAACGCCAGCACCAGCGTCAACACCGCCAGCAGCCAGGTCTGGCCGAGATTGAGCAGCATCAATTGGCGGCGCGTCACGCCCAAGGCCCACAGCGGCGCCAGTTGCCCGAGGCGGCTCTGGCTCTGGGTCAGCAGGCTGATGAACAGCGCCACACCGGCCACCGCCAAAGTCAGGCTGTTGAGCGCGGCGGTGGCGGCGAAGGTGCGTTCGAACACTTGCACCGACCACCCCTTGAGCCGCACCTGATCGACGATGCGGCTGTCATCGAGTTGAAAGTGCGTTTGCAGTGCGCGCAAAAACGGCGGGACGTCGGGCGGTGCGATGCGCAAATTGAATCGGTTCGGTGTCAGTGATGGCCACAACCGCAGCAGATGATTGCTGTTGATCAGCACGTGGCCCTTGGGATTGCCGTAGTCGGCGTAGATCCCGACGATCCGCGGCGACCACGCTCCACTTGGGGTCGGCAGACTCAGATGTTCACCCGCGCGCACCTTCAAGCGCCGCGCCAGTTGTTCGCTGAGCATCACCGCGTCGTCATTTGCCAGATGCGCCCACGGATCTCCGGCAATCGCTTCGAGCAACGGCCAGTGCTGCCGGTAATAAGGATGATCGATCACCCCGAACACATCCGCCGGCCAGCCTTGCAGGGTGACTGCCACTTGCCAGTTGGGCAGCACCGCGCTGACGTTCGGCTGTTGTTTGAGCCAGACGTACATCTCGCGCGATTGCGCCGGATTGACCGGGTTGAGGTATAGCTCGGCACTGAGGCGTTGTTCGAGCCAGTCGTCGAAGGTCTGGCGAAAACCGGCGGTCATACTGCCGGCGCCGATGTTGGCCGACAGCGCCAGCAGCAAAGCCATCAACGCCAGACTGAGTGCCGGCAGTTGCTGGCGGCAGTCGGCGAGAAACCACTGACCGAGCACCGAGCGACTACGCCCGAGCAACGGATTGAGCACCGCGCTGAGCACCACCGGCAACGCCAGCGCGGCGCCGAGCAGCAACCCGGCCAACAACACAAAACCACTGCTCAGGCTGTCACCGAACAGCAACGCCAGCAGCGCGATCAAGCCCAGCACCGCCGCCAGCCAACCCTGACGGCGCAACCAGCGCGCATGCTGCAGATGCCAGGCCTGCGGATCCGCCACCGCCAACAGCGGCAAGCGTGCCGCACGCAGCAGACTGTTGGCACCGGCCAGCAACGCGCCGAACAGGCTCAAACCGATACCGCTGAACCACCACCAAGGACTCAGGCGCAACTGACCCGCCACTTCCGCGCCGTACAGACCGCGCAGGCTGGCGGCGACATCCGGCAGCAACACGCCCGCCAGCCAGTAACCGCTGATGACCCCGAACACGCCGCCAACCAGAGCCAGCACACCCAGTTCGACGATCAGACTGCCGATCAGCATCCGTGCACTGACCCCACAGGCACGCAAGGTGCGCAGCAAGCCACGACGCTGCTCCAGCGCCAGACCGATGGCCGCGTGCACGATAAACAGCCCGACCAGAAACGAGAGAAAGCCCAAGGCATCCAGGTTGAGGTGAAAGCTCTCGGTCAGGCGCGCCAGATTGTTTTCCTCGGCGCTGCTTTTGAGCTGCAGCCGACCGTTGAACGCGGCCGGCAGCTCGGCGTGAAAATCCTTGGGCAGTAACAAGCGCGACAGTTGCCCGGGCTGTTCGAGCACGGTTTGCGCGACGCCGATGTCCACCAGCAACATGCCCGGTGCCATGTCCTTTTGCGCGTGCAGCGGCGGCAGCGTCTGGCCGCTGGCGGTTTGCGGCGTGGCGCCTTCGGTCAGGCTCAAGGCGTGCAGGGTTTCCGGGGAAATCCAGGTGCTGCCCGGCGGTGAGAAGAACGCGACGATGCGCTCGATCGGCATCGCCTGTCCGGCCACCGCAGCGTCCGTGGGCAGCGACACCGGTTCGATGCCCATCAGTTGCAGCCGCTGGTCCTGGTGATCCTTGAGCAGCAGCCGTCCCTGCAGCAGCGGCGACACCGGCCAGCCTGCGCGGCGCAGATCGACAAACCACTGCTGACTGAAGGTCGCACCGCTCGGTGTGGCCAGACTGGCCTGGGGTTCACCGCCGATCATCTGACTGGCCCGGGCGTAACTGTCGCGGGCCTGACTGTTCAGTGCCTCGACCCCGGTCAGCAGACTGGTCGCCAGCCACAACCCGGTCAGCACACTGAAAAACTGCACCGGATGCCGCCGCCAATGGCTGAGCAGCGCGCGCAGGGTTTGCCAGAACACGTTCACGTAAGGCGACCGTTGGACAACACCACCCGTTGCGCCAATCGCGCCGCCACGCGTGGGCTGTGCGTGACCATCAGCAGCGTGGTCGGCGTGTCGTCGAGCAGCTCCAGCAACAGGCGCAGCACTTCATCACTGGTGGCTTCGTCGAGGCTGCCGGTGGGTTCGTCGGCGAGCAGCAATTTCGGCCGTGAGGCCAAGGCCCGGGCCAGCGCCACCCGCTGCTGCTGACCGCCGGAAAGTTGTTCGGGATAACGCTTGAGCAAATCGCCCAACCCCAGACGCTGCACCAGATGCGCCTGCCAGCGCGGTTCATGGCGCCCGGCCAGACGCGCCTGAAACGCCAGATTATCCTCGACCCGCAGACTGCCGATCAGGTTGAACTGCTGGAACACCAGACCGATTTCAGTGCGGCGCCAGTCGGCCAGTTGCGCTTCGTTCATCCGCTCCAGCCGATGCTCGCCGCTGTGAATGCTGCCGCGATCAACCTTGTCGAGGCCGGCGATCAGGTGCAGCAAGGTGCTTTTGCCGCTGCCGGATTCGCCCATCAGCGCCAGACTGCTACCGGCTTCGAGCGTCAGGTCGACGCCTTGCAGCACCGGGAGCGGGCCTTGGGGGGTGAGGTAACTTTTGAACACGCCTTGAACCTGAAGCATGAGCCAACCTGATCGATGAACCTGGCCCCAAGGATAGCGGCCCTGAATGGTTTTTGTCCGTTGACGATCATCGCCGCGCCAGACCAGCGCCCTACCCTCCGGGACGGATCCCCCCATAACGATAAAAACCGGAGACACCATGCCCCGTTTCATATTGAGCCCCCGTGGCCTGCTCGCCTGCCTGATCACCGTATGCCTGAGCCAATCGACGATGGCCGCCAACGCGCCTGTTGCCCCCAGCGCCCAGACCATCGCCAGTAATGCCGCCGTCCTGCAACAGCTGCCCTTCAGCGACCGCACCGATTATGAGTCAGTCAGCAAAGGCCTGATTGCGCCATTCAAGGGCCAGATCAAGGACGCTGCCGGCAAGGTGATCTGGGACGTGCAGGCCTACGATTTCCTCGATAAGGATCAGGCGCCGGAGTCGGTCAACCCGAGCCTGTGGCGCCTGGCCCAACTGAGTGCCCACGCCGGGCTGTTCGAGGTCAGCCCCAGGCTCTATCAGGTGCGCGGTCTGGACCTGGCGAACATGACCATCATCGAAGGTGATGACGGGCTGATCATCATCGACCCGCTGACCATGGCTGAAACCGCCAGGGCGGCGCTGGATCTGTACTACGCCAACCGCCCGCGCAAGCCAGTGGTGGCGGTGATTTACAGCCATACCCACGTCGACCATTTCGGTGGCGTGCGCGGAGTGATCGACGAGGCCGACGTCAAGGCCGGCAAGGTCAAGGTGTTCGCCCCGGCCGGGTTCATGGAACACGTGATGAGCGAGAACGTCTACGCCGGCAACGCCATGAGCCGCCGTGCGCAGTACCAGTTCGGCAGCCTGTTGCCGCGCGGTGAACAGGGTCAGGTCGACGCCGGGCTGGGCAAGAGCACGCCTTCTGGCGGCACGATTACCTTGATCGCGCCCACCGATCTGATCGCCAAGGAACTGGAAACCCGTACCATCGCCGGCGTGCAAGTCGAGTTTCAGCTGACGCCCGGCACCGAAGCCCCGGCGGAAATGAACCTGTATCTGCCCGAGCTGAAAGCCTTGTGCATGGCCGAAAACGCCACGCAAATGATGCACAACATCCTCACGCCACGTGGCGCGCAGGTGCGCGATGCCAAAGCCTGGTCGCAATACCTGGACGACAGTCTGGCGCGCTATGGCGACAAGGCAGATGTGCTGTTCGCCCAGCACAACTGGCCGACCTGGGGTGGCGAACGGATCCGCACATTCCTAGCCGATCAGCGCGACATGTATGCATTTCTCAACGACCGGACCCTGCATCTGCTGAATCAGGGCCTGACCCCGCTGGAAATCGCCGACGCCATCAAGCAACTGCCGGGGTCGCTGGATCAGAAGTGGTACACCCGCGGTTACTACGGCTCGCTGAGCTTCAACACCCGCGCGGTGTATCAGCGCTACATGGGGTTCTATGACGGCAACCCGGCCAATCTCAATCCGCTGCCACCGGCGGACACCGCCAAACGTACCGTCGAGGCCATGGGTGGCGGCGCGGCAGTGCTGGACAAAATGCGCACGGCGATGGCCGCCGGTGACTATCGCTGGGCCGCACAATTGGGCAATCAGTTGCTGTTCGCCGAACCGGACAACGCCGACGCGCGAAAGGCTCAGGCCGAGACCCTAGAGCAGTTGGGTTACCAGAGCGAGAACGCCACCTGGCGCAACATGTACCTGACCGGGGCCATGGAATTGCGCAACGGCGTGCCGGCACACGCCGGGACTTCGGTGTCGGTGGACATGGTCTGCGCGATGAGCCCGGAGATGTTCTTCGATTATCTGGCAGTTCGCCTGGACAGCGACAAAGCCGTCGGCCATGACCTGACACTGAACTGGACATTCGAGGATCAGAAGAAGGACTTCAATCTGACGTTGCGCAATGGTGTCCTGACGCACCGCGCCGGTCTCAATCCGGCGGCAGATGCGGGCATCAGTCTGAGCAAGGACACGCTGGAGAAGATCAGCCTCAAGCAACTGGATTTCCCGACGGCGATGCAGAAGGGCCTGATCAAGTTGCAGGGTAACGGCAAGAAGTTCGCCGAGTTGATGGGCAGCCTCGATACGTTCGGGCCGCAGTTCAACATCGTCACGCCTTAAACCGCGTCACGCCCTTCGCGAGCAAGCTCGCTCCCACAGAGTTGCGCGGCACCCTGTGGGAGCAAGCTTGCTCGCGAAAGCGCTCCCACAGCATTGCGCTGCACCCTGTGGGAGCGGGCTTGCTCGCGAAGGCGTCGGTCCAGACTACACAGAAACCACTTCAACCACCGGCATCCGCCAGCGCTGTTCAATCACATCCCGCGTCGGCCCATACAACCGCAAAATCAGCGTAAACGCCCCGCTCTGTGGCGTTGGCAGCCAATTGCTCGACACGCTCTGTTCAGGCGCCCCACTCTGCATCATTAACGTCAGGCCGCCATCGTTATCCGCCTGCAATACATCGCGACTGCTCAGGCAATAACGATCGATCGCGTTCGCCACCAGTTGCCGATCGGGCAAGTCATACAACGTCAGCGACCAGAACTCACTGGCTGACGGCAACTGTCCCGGGGCGAAGCGCAGACGATAACGCCGTCCGCCCTGCAACGGTTGCCCCTGATTATCCAGACGGGCGCCGGTGTAGAACGCCTCCTCGACGCTGTTGCCGTAGATCCCGATGTTGGCGGCCACCGCCCGATTGAGGTAATTGCCGTGCATCGCTTCACGGTTGCCGAACAACCCGAGCGTGGTGCGGGTCTTGCCCACCGCCTCCTGCAGTTGGGTTTGCGCCTGCTGGATGCCGACGAGCAGCGCCTGCTGCGCCTCGGCCGGCAGCGCAGCAAAATCGAACGCCTGTCCCGGGACGATGCCGATTCGCGCAAAACGCTCGCGCAACCCTTGCTCCGCAGGCGGCGTCGGACACAGCGTCAGGATCTGGTTGAGCACGCTGATGAACGCCGGCCCCAGCCCGGTCTTGCTGTCCCACGCCGGCCAGGCAATCGCCGGCGCCGCGAGGGGTGCAGCGCTGCCGGTGTATTCATGCAAACCACGCAAGCGGTACTGCGCCTGCAACGCACGTACGGCGGGCATGTCATCAGCGTTCTTCAGGCCCGTGCGGCCAAGGATCATGACGATCTCGGTTTCGCTGCGCAGCACGCCTTTGATTCCGTCCGGCACCACACCCTGCCAGTGCGGCCCGGCGATCAGGTAATCGCCCGCTGCGCGACCGGTACTGAGCACACCGACGTAGCCAAAATTGTGGGTGTACTGATCGACCAGTTGATGCACGTAATAGCGGTCCCGGGTTACCGCCGGAACGCTCAATACCTGCGGTTCGCTGCGCAGATCGAGCCAGGCCCAGGAGTACGGCGTGTCGTTGTTCGGTGTGACGATTTCGCGATTGGCCGGAGTGTAGAGCTGGCTGTAATGACGAAAGCGATTGAAGCCGCCGACGTATTCCGGCGCACTCGGATTGAACAGCTGTTTTTCCAGGGTCTGGTAGTGCATGAGCATCGGGTAGGCGTAAATCCATGCCTGCTGCGCAATCGCTTGCAACTCAGAGGGTTCGCCGGCCAGCAAGCAGCGAGGAAGCATCAGACTGGCGCCCAGCAGTCCCATGCCACCGAGCACCCTGCGGCGGCTGTAAACAAAGCTCATGGCTCGACCCTCGCAATGCTCGGCAACTGATAACGGCCATCCAGCGCCGGTTGTTTGGGCAGGTACAGCCGCAACAGCAGATTGAACGGACCTTGTGGGGTCGGCAGCCAATTGCCTTGTTGCGCCTGCGCCGGAGCATTCGGTTGCAGCAGCAGGGTCAAACCGCCATCGGCGTCGTATTGCAGATTCGCGCTGCGATCACCCAAGGCGTAACGCTGGATCGGATTGGCCGCGAGCAACTGGGTCTTGCCGTCGTACAGCGTCAGCGACCAGAACGCATTCACCGGCGGCAACTGCCCGGCCGGGAAGTGCAGACGATAAGCCTGGCGTCCGTCGAGCAACTGACCTTCGGCATCGCGCAGCGCCATCGGGTAAACCGCTTCGGCTGCATCGTTGGCATAGATGTAGCGCCAGGCCACGGCGGCGCGCGTCAGGTCATCATCGCCGAACTTGCCGACATTGGTTGGCGACGGCAACCAGCCTTGCTGCTCGCGAGCCAACTGACTGGACGCCACTCGCACCTGCTCACGCCCCGCCTCAGCACCGGCCGCCACCGCGTCACGCAGGGTGTCTGCCGGGGTAAACGGCGCTCCGGGGATCACACCAATGGCGGCGAAACGCGCCAGTCTGCTCTGCTCGCGGGTCGTCCATTCATGCAACGGTGCCAAGGCGTTGAAGGTTTGGAACAGCGTCTGCGCGGCGCCCTGTTTGGTGTCGTGATACGCCGGCAACTGCAGCGGCGGCAGTGGCGCCGGCGCGGTGCTGTCCAGCACTCGCGACAGAGGTTGCAAGGCATAACCCGTGAGGACTTTTGCCGCTTGTTTCTGATCGCTCTCACCTTTGACTTCAGTGCGGCCGAGCAAAAACACCACGCGGCTGGGTGAACGGATCACGCCGTTGAAACCGGCCGGGACTGGGCCCTTCCAGTCCGGCCCGGCAATCAGGTAGCGCCCGGCCTGATTGCCGGTGGCGCGCGTGCCGATGTAGTCAAGGTTGTCGGTGCGCAAGTCGACCAGTTGAAAGCTGTAGTAGCGCTCTTCAACCGCTGGCACCTCAAGCACCATCGGCTCGGCGCGCAGGTCGAGCAAGGCGCGGGAATAGAACGTGTCGTTGTTCGGCGACACCACTTTGTTGTCTTGCGGGCCGAGCAGACGCGGTTCGCTGTAGAGCCGGTTGAACGGCAGTTTGGCATTGATCGCGGTCAGCACCTTGTCGTGTTCGACAGTGGCATAAGCGAACACATACGCTTCTTGTGCCAGGGCTTTGGCCTGGTTTGCATCAAGGTCGGCGGCGTGCACGGTGCCCAGGCTGGTGCCGAGGGCAAGCGCGGAAATCCAGTGGCGCATAAAGATTCTCCTGAAGCAATAAATCCCCTGTGGGAGCGGGCTTGCTCGCGAAAGCGCTGTTTCAGGCGATGAATACCGCTGAACATGGCGACGCCTTCGCGAGCAAGCCCGCTCCCACATCGGGTTTTGCATGGCTGTTGAAAAATTACTTGGCCCAGCGCCGCAGATCCGACGGCGTGTAATCGTCGGTCTTCGCGGCAAACCCGACCCGCATCGGCTCGGTCTCTTCGTTGGTCAGACCGCCGGCGTAATAACGCCCCGCGATCAGGTCATAAGAGGTCTCGAGCACGTTGTAGGTAAAGCCATGGTCGTATTGGGCAATCGCGTGCAGCTCACCGCTGCGCCACAGTTCGCCGCGGCTGTCGTACTGGTCGGACTGGGCGATCTGCCAACTATCCTCGTCCACATAAAACCGTCGTTTGGCGTAGATGTGCCGGGCATTGGGTTTGAGCGTGGCTTCCACCACCCACACCCGATGCTTCTCGTAGCGCGCCAGATCCTGGTTGATGTGGTTGGGCTTGATTACCTCGTCGTACTTGAGCGAATGGCTGCCGATTTTGTAGCTGTTGTAGGGAATGAACAGCTCCTGCTTGCCGATCAGTTTCCAGTCGAAACGATCCGGCGCGCCGTTGTAGCCATCGATGTTGTCGGCGGTGATCAGGCCGTTGCTGTATCGCGCGCTGTTGTCATAGGCGAGCATCGGCGCACGCCGTACCCGGCGTTGGCCCGGCAAGTATTGCCAGGCCGAACGCGGCTCGGCGACCTGGTCGATCGGCTCGTGCACCAGCACCGCTTCGCCGGACAACCGCGCCGGTTCCAGTACCCGGCTCTTGAACAGAAACAGCGTGTTGGCATTGGGCTCAAGCCCGGAAACGGTCTCGGCAAAGTTGATCAGCGACTGATTGCGCACGTAGCTGGTGGCACCGTTTTCGCGCACCAGCGCCGCGCTGCTGATGCGCTCGTAACTGCCGCCGCGATAGCGGGTCATGTGGTTCCACATCACCTCCAGCCCTTCGGTCGGCAATGGAAATGGAATGCCCCGCGCATAGTCATGCAAACCGTTGCCACCGTCGGCCAGGCTGGTTTTCGCGACGTTGGTGCGGCTCTGCTCCAGGACATCCTTGGGCAGGTTGGCGCTGCGGTGCGTGGGGTAGATGTTCATCTTGTAGCTGTCGGGATAGCGCTTGAACAAGGCGATCTGCCCGGGGCTGAGAAACTTCTGGTACTGCGCGACGTTCTGCGCGGTGATGGTGAACAGCGGTTTTTCCGCCGCATACGGATCGCTGTAACTGCCCTTGTTGTCGACCGTGCCGGCATTGCTCGCCAGGCCTCCGGTCCAGGCCGGAATGGAACCGTCGGCGTTGGCCGCCATCTCCGAACCCATCGGCGTCAGCGTCTTGCCCAGCGGCGCCGGATCGTTACCTTTGGCCTGCGCCAGACCGACACTGCACGCCAGCGCGAGCACACACATTTGCATACGCATGATGATTCTCCTTAGAAGTCTGCCTTGAAGCTGACGGATGCGAAGTCGCGGTCGTCGAGGGTGCTGTAATCGTTGGAACCGAAGAACGCGTTGTAAGCCAGCTCCACGCTGTAATCGTTCATGTAGACGCCCGTCAGGCTCAGGCCAAGGGCCTGCTGGCCTTCCTGAAACGGCCCTTGCGGGTCGTAGGAATAGCCCGAAACGTCGTGCCGCCAGTTGATCGCCGGAATCAGGTTGATCCCCGGTAACACGTCGCTGTATTCAAGGCTGGCGCGCAGGCGATAACCCCACGACCACTCCGTGGCAAAGCCCTTGTCGGTGCAGTACTGATTGGTGACGCCGGAAGCGACCGTGTTGCACGCCGTGCCGTTGCGCGGTGCGCTGCGCCCGAATGCCGAGTTGCGCCCCAGACGCTCGTCGCCGAGGTCATCGATGTGCACGACCCCCACCTCGCCGAACAGACTCAAGCGTGTGGCGCCGAGGATGTTGTCGAAGGCCTGGGTCGCGGAGCCGGTCATCTGCCAGACGCCTTTGCGCACCCAGCCGTCATAGCGACTGCCACCATTGGTGTTGAAACCCGGCGGCAGGTCGAGCCAGGAACTGCCGCCCGCGCCGGAGATCACTGCGACGTTGATGTCCGGTGCGTTGATCGCCAACGGCATGTTCGGCCGATAGCTCAGTTCACCGGCGAGCGAGATGCCGCTGACCGGTTCCACGCCGTTGAGGCTGATGCCATACAGGTGAATGTTTTCCGGAAACGCCGCGGCGTAGCTCGGTGCCTGAATGCCCCCGGGAAAGGTTCCGGGCAGCGCCGAATTGCGCGCATCGAGGCTGAAGTACGGCAGCCGCGAGTGATAGTTGATGTAGTAGAACGCCGCCTCGGCATCGTTCAGCGCCGCAATGATGTTGCGCAGGGCGAAGCCGAACTGGCCGTTGTCCGACGGCGACTCGTTGCCGCGCGAATAGGCGTACAGCCCCGCAGCCTGCATCTGTTGATCGGTCTGCACCTGGCTCAGATAGAGCGGCCCGCAGCCCTTCTGGATCGCATCGCTGGAAGCGAAAAATGTCCCGCAACCATCCAGCACGCTGGGGCGCCAGTTGTACTGGTAAAAACCTTCGAGGTTGAGGCTGTCGGAAATGCCGAAGCTGAACGAGACCATCTCCACCGGCAACTGGCCTTCCTTGATTTCCACGCCGGGCCGGTTGAAAGCGGAAATATCCAGCGGGTTGATCACATTGATGCCGTTCTGGATCAGCAACGATTCGCCCCACGACAACACCTGATTGCCCACCTTGACATTGAGCGGATGATCGTCGATCTGGAAGTCCTTCCAGACGTACGCGTCGAGAGCCTTGAAGCCTTTGAATTTCGACAGGTCATCCCAGCCCGAATCATCGAATTTCTTGAAGCGGCCGTTGCCATCCTCGTACGCCGCGTCATACCAGTATTTGAAGCGGATGAACGCGCCCTGCCCCTGACCGTCGAGGCTGAAGTCGGTCAGGCCTTTGAAGTTCTGCGAGATCGGATCACCCCTCTCGAAATTCAGCCGATTATCGTCGGCGCTGACGCTCGTGCCATCGGCGCGTACGCCCTGGGCCTGCAAGGCGTTGGCGCGGGTCATCAGGCTTTTGTCAGGGTTTTGCGTCGACCAGCTGCTGCCCAGGGTCAGGGTGGTTTTGGTCGACAGGCTCCAGTCTTCGTCGAGTTCGAAACTGGTGGCATAGGCGGGACTCGACAGTGCGGCGAGGATCGCCAGAGTCAGGGGTTGCGTATGGCTGTGGCCACGCCGAAAAAGTCGCGGACGGACTTGGGGCGTAACCGAGCATATTCTTGTCATTATTGGGCTCCGGTCAGGTTTGCTCAGCACTGACACGGT
>Ga0213829_1000959_pt1 | contig 22813 bp, 21 predicted proteins | sample MC6MC0896MG_FD_180665 | JGI IMG/M metagenome (GOLD analysis project Ga0213829, IMG submission 180665) | Enriched soil aggregate microbial communities from Iowa State University, Ames, United States - MC6-MC0896-MG | ecosystem: Environmental > Terrestrial > Soil > Unclassified | place: USA: Iowa...
CAATCGCTCTCGTGAACTTCATCCTACGCTGGGACAAAGCGCACACAAAATCTGCGGCATTATATACTGGCGTCACTGAAACGGAAACGACACCGCTTGCCGCGTCCATTCCCGGCTCCGCCCACATCGGAAATCCCATGCAATTCAAGAACCCCATCCTCGGCCTGTGCCAACAGTCCACCTTCATGCTCAGCGCCGCCAAAGTCGATCAATGTCCCGACGACGAAGGCTTTGAAGTGGCCTTCGCCGGTCGTTCCAACGCCGGCAAGTCGAGCGCGCTGAACACCCTGACGCACGCCAGCCTGGCGCGAACCTCGAAAACCCCGGGGCGCACGCAGCTGTTGAACTTCTTCAAGCTAGACGATGAACGCCGTCTGGTCGACCTGCCGGGTTACGGTTACGCAAAAGTACCGATCCCGTTGAAGATGCACTGGCAGCGTCACCTGGAAGCCTATCTGGGCGGCCGCGAAAGTTTGAAAGGTCTGATTCTGATGATGGATATCCGTCATCCAATGACCGATTTCGACTTGTTGATGCTCGACTGGGCCGTTGCCGCCGGCATGCCGATGCACATTCTGCTGACCAAAGCGGACAAGCTGACCTACGGCGCAGCGAAGAACACACTGCTCAAGGTTCAGGCGGAGATTCGTAAAGGCTGGGGCGATGCCGTGACGATCCAGTTGTTTTCCGCCCCGAAACGCATGGGCCTGGAAGACGCCTACACTGTGTTGGCAGGCTGGATGGAACTGGCGGACAAAGGCGCCGAGGTTGCCGAGTAAGGTCGACAGGTTGAATCGCGGGCAAAAAAAACCCCGGACTTCTATGGGGAGGGGGAAGTTCCGGGGTTCAAGCTCCGGACCGTTAGGGCGGGGTCCAGATATCTGCCAACACTTAACACAACATAGGAGCATCGAAGGGCTTCACCAGCCATTCAGTAACTCTGAGTGGCATTTCACGGGTTTAGTTCCTGAGAGGATAAAAAACCATTGGAAATAAGCCCTCTCATTTTTCGGACTATGGTCACCCTGTAGGAGCCGGCTTGCTGGCGAAGGCGTTTTCATTGGCGCTGCAAGACTCGAGGCCCTTTCGCTGGCAAGCCAGCTCCTACAGAATGCGGCGCTCTAGTGCGCCTCATCCCAGTTATTGCCCACGCCCACCTCGACCAGCAGCGGCACATCCAGTTGCGCAGCTGCGCTCATGTGCACGCGAATTTCCTCTCGCACCTGGTCGATCAGGTCTTCGCGCACTTCAAGTACCAATTCATCGTGCACCTGCAGGATGACTTTGGCGTCGAGGCCTGACGCGGTCAGCCAGTTATCCACGGCGACCATGGCTTTCTTGATGATGTCCGCCGCAGTGCCTTGCATCGGGGCGTTGATCGCCGTGCGCTCTGCACCTTTGCGCAGGGCCGGGTTTTTTGCATTGATTTCCGGCAGGTACAGGCGGCGACCGAAGATGGTTTCGACAAACCCTTGCTCGGCGGCCTGGGCACGGGTGCGCTCCATGTACTCCAGTACGCCGGGATAACGGGTGAAATAGCGGTCGATATAAGCCTGGGACTGCTTGCGATCGACGCCGATCTGCTTGGCCAGGCCAAAGGCGCTCATGCCATAGATCAAACCGAAGTTGATCGCCTTGGCGCTACGCCGCTGGTCGGTGGTGACCGCTTCCAGTTCGACCCCGAAGACTTCCGCTGCAGTGGCTTTGTGCACATCCAGGTCGTTGCGGAAGGCGTACAGTAAGCCTTCGTCCTTGGCCAGGTGAGCCATGATCCGCAGTTCGATTTGCGAATAGTCCGCGGCCAGCAGTTTGTAGCCTTTGGGCGCGACGAACGCCTGACGAATCCGCCGGCCTTCGGCGGTACGGATCGGAATGTTCTGCAGGTTCGGATCGATGGACGACAAGCGTCCGGTGGCGGCAACGGCTTGCTGATAAGACGTATGGATGCGCCCGGTACGAGCGTTGATCTGCTCTGGCAAACGGTCGGTGTAGGTGCTCTTGAGTTTACTCAGCGAGCGGTACTGCATCAGCACCTTGGGCAGCGGGTAGTCCTGTTCGGCCAGCTCGGCCAACACCGCTTCGGCCGTCGAGGCCTGGCCCTTGGCGGTTTTGCTGAGAATAGGCAAACCGAGCTTTTCGTAAAGGATCACGCCCAATTGTTTCGGCGAGCCGAGGTTGAATTCTTCACCGGCGATGGCAAAGGCTTCCCGCTCCAGGGCGACCAGTTTCTCGCCCAGCTCGACACTCTGGATGCCCAGCAGGTTGGCGTCCACGAGCGCGCCCTGGCGTTCGATACGGGCCAGTACCGGCATCAGCGGCATTTCAATGTCGTTCAGCACTTTGCCCAGGCTTGGCGTGGCGGCCAGTTTTTCCTGCAGGGCCAGGTGCAGGCGGAAGGTGACATCGGCATCCTCGGCGGCATAGGGGCCCGCCAGCTCAAGAGAGATCTGGTCAAAGGTCAGTTGCTTGACGCCTTTGCCCGCGATCTCGTGAATGTCGGTCTTGCTTTGGCCCAAGTACTTGAGCGCCAGGCTGTCCATGTCGTGGCGGGTGGCCGTCGAGTCCAGGACGTAAGATTCGAGCATGGTGTCGTAGGCAATACCCTGAACAATAATCCCGTTGCTCTGGTCGCCACCGATGGCGCAATTGGCCAGGATGTTGGTTTCGAACTTGGCGTGCTGGCCGACTTTCAGTTTATTCGGGTTTTCCAGCAGCGGCTTCAGCGCCAGCAGCACGGTGTCGCGATCCAGTTGTTCCGGCACGCCCATGTAGGAATGGGTCAGCGGAATGTAGGCCGCTTCGTTGGCCGCGACGGAAAACGACAGGCCCACCAGTTGCGAATGTTGGGCGTCGCTGCCATTGGTCTCGGTGACGAAAGCGATCAGCGGAGCCTTGGCGAGCTTGTCCAGCCAGGCCTCGAAGCGCGTTTGGTCGAGGATGGTTTCGTATTTTGCCTCGATGGCGTCCAGCTGCTCGTCGACGACTTCGACAATCTCCTGGCCCGAGCGCTTGGCGTCGCGCTGGTTCTCTTCGAACCAACTCTTGAATTCCAGCAGGGTGTAGAGCTCGGCGAGTTTGTCGTGGTCCGGCTTGCCCATTTGCAAGTCGTCCAGGCCGATATCCAGCGGCACATCGATCTTGATCGTCGCCAGCCGGTAGGAGAGAAACGCCATCTCCTTGTGCTCTTCGAGCTTGGCCGGCAGGGTTTTGGCTCCGCGTATCGGCAAGGTCGGTACGATATCGAGTTGCGCGTAAAGCTCGGTCAGGCCGCCGTTCACGCCGACCAGCAGGCCGGACGCGGTTTTCGGACCGATGCCCGGAACGCCCGGAATGTTGTCGGACGAATCGCCCATCAGCGCCAGATAATCGATGATCTGCTCCGGAGCGACACCAAATTTCTCCTTCACGCCGTCCACGTCCAGCGCGCTACCGGTCATGGTATTGACCAAGGTAATGTGCCCGTCGACCAGTTGCGCCATGTCCTTGTCACCGGTGGAGATCACCACCGGGCGGTCGGCGGCTGCACTGCTGCGGGCCAGGGTGCCGATCACGTCGTCCGCTTCGACGTTGTCCACGCACAGCAACGGGAAGCCCAGAGCCTTGACGCTGGCGTGCAATGGCTCGATCTGGACGCGCATGTCGTCAGGCATGCTCGGACGGTTCGCCTTGTATTCGGCGAACATTTCGTCGCGGAAAGTCCCGCCCTTGGCGTCGAACACCACGGCGAACGGGCTGTCCGGGTACTGCTTGCGCAGACTCTTGAGCATGTTCAACACGCCTTTGACCGCACCGGTCGGCAGGCCTTTGGATGTGGTGAGCGGTGGCAGGGCGTGAAACGCGCGGTACAGGTAAGAAGAACCGTCCACCAGGACGAGGGGGGCTTGGCTCATGAGCAGGATCAACCTTTTCGGCGGGTCCGGCGCTAGAATAGCGGGACCGTTGACGACAAAGGGACAAGGTTATCATGCGCACACTAAATCGCTTGCTGTTGGCTGGCTTGTTTGCAGTCACCCCATTGACCGTCATGGCGGCGGACGACGCGCCCTCTGCAGACCCGGATGTAACAATCCGCACTGAAGGTGACAAAACCATTCAGGAATATCGGCAAAATGGCTTTTTGTATGCCATCAAGGTGACCCCGAAAGGCGGAAAGCCGTATTTCCTGGTGCGCGCTGATGGTTCGGACGGTAACTTCATCCGCTCGGACCAGCCGGATATGCTGATTCCGTCGTGGAAAATATTCGAGTGGTAAACCGCTCCTAACTTAAATCGGCGCCGGCAGTCGCGGCGCCCGTACTGGCAGTTTTAACCATGTCTGTGTTTACCCCGCTGGCTCGGCCCGAGCTGGAAACCTTTCTCGCCCCATACGGGCTCGGCCGCCTGCTTGATTTCCAGGGGATTGCCGCCGGTAGCGAAAATACCAATTTCTTTATCAGCCTGGAGCAGGGCGAATTTGTCCTGACCCTGGTCGAGCGCGGACCGGTGCAGGAGATGCCGTTCTTCATCGAGCTGCTCGACGTACTGCACGACGCCGACCTTCCGGTGCCCTACGCTCTGCGCACCACCGACGGCGTCGCGTTGCGCGAACTGGCCGGTAAACCTGCGCTGTTGCAGCCACGTCTGGCGGGCAAGCACATCAAAGAGGCCAACGCCCAGCATTGCGCTCAGGTCGGCGAGCTGCTGGCTCATCTGCACCTGGCGACCCAGGCCAACATGATCAAGCGCAAGACCGATCGCGGCCTGGACTGGATGCAGGAGGAGGGCACGCAGTTGCTGTCGCACCTGAATGCCGGGCAGAGCGATCTGTTGCAGCGGGCGCTGGACGAAATCACCCTGCAGAAAACCAAAATCCTGGCCTTGCCGCGCGCCAACATCCACGCCGATCTGTTTCGCGACAACGCGATGTTTGAAGGCACCCACCTGACCGGTTTGATCGATTTCTACAACGCCTGCTCGGGGCCGATGCTCTATGACGTGGCGATTGCCTTGAACGACTGGTGTTCGGACGAGGACGGGAAAATCGACGGGCCGCGGGCGCGGGCGTTGCTGGGCGCTTATGCTGCGTTGCGGCCGTTCACCGCTGCAGAGGCCGAGCTGTGGCCGACCATGCTGCGGGTGGCCTGTGTGCGATTCTGGTTGTCACGGTTGATCGCAGCCGAGTCGTTTGCCGGGCAGGATGTGTTGATTCACGATCCGATGGAGTTTGAGCAGCGGTTGGCGCAGCGGCAGAAGGTCAGCACGCCGCTACCTTTCGCCCTCTAAAAGCTTCGCGGGCAAGCCCGCTCCCACAGGTTTTGTGTCGGTCACGCTATTGGCGAACGACACGAACTCTGTGGGAGCGAGCTTGCTCGCGATTGGGGGCGACGCAATTTTCGGCTTACAACGACTCCAGACACCCCGCCAGATCATTCCCCAACTTCTCCAGCATCTGCTCATACCCCTGAGCGGTCGCCGGCGTATACCCGCCCAGCGCATCCAGTTCCGCCAGTTTCACCGGCAAGCCGGCCACCAGGGTTTCCGCCAGCCGCGGACGCAGCGGCGGTTCGCTGAACACACAAGTCTTGCCGACTTCCTGCAACCGGGTGCGCATCGCCGCGACGTGCTGCGCGCCAGGCTGGACTTCGGCAGCGACGCTGAACACACCCGCATGCTTGAGGCCATAGGCGTCTTCGAAGTAGTCGAAAGCTTCGTGGAAAACGAAGTAAGGCTTGCCTTCAATGCCGGCCAGACGCTTCTTCAAGCGCAGATCCAGCGCATCCAGGCGTTCATCGAAGTTCTTGAGGTTGCTCTGGTAGCGGGCCGCATTGGCCGGATCAATATCACTCAGGTCGGTGGCCATTTTCGCTGCGATCACGCGAGCATTGATCGGCGACAACCAAAGATGCGCATCCAGACTGCCGGGGCGGTGATCGTGATCATGCTCGTCGGCTTCTTCGGCATGTGAGTGGGTATCTTCAGCGAAACGGCGCAGTTTCAGGCCAGGCAGCTCTTGTACGGAGACGCTGGGCAGCGTGCGACCATTGAGCACCCGAGGCAGAAAGCCTTCCATGTCCGGACCGATCCAGTACAGCAGATCCACCGATTGCACCTTCCGTACGTCGGACGGGCGCAAGGCATAGTTATGCGGCGAGGCGCCGGGCGGCAACAGCACTTCGGGAATGGCTACGCCATCCTGCACCGCCGCGGCGATCAGTTGCAGCGGCTTGATGCTGGTGAGGACTTTGACCTCGGCCTGAGCCGGACCGATCAGCAGAAAAGTTGCGATAAATGCGACAAAGATAGAAAAAAGTCGGGACACGATGACCACTCGAAGAGGCGAGAACGGGTAACATAATAACGTCTCTCACAAAACTCGTCGCCGCTCATGCCTAAAACACCGATCGCCAGCCGTCCCCACGACCACTCTCACTGCGTTCATAGCGCACTGTCTGAGGCCGATGCCCTGTGCGCACGCCAGGGGCTGCGCCTGACTGCCTTGCGTCGGCGGGTGCTGGAACTGGTCTGGCAAAGCCACAAGCCATTGGGTGCCTACGACATACTTGCGGTGCTCAGCGAGCAGGACGGCCGCCGCGCCGCGCCGCCTACGGTGTACCGCGCGCTGGACTTCCTGCTGGACAACGGCCTCGTCCACCGCATTTCCTCCTTGAACTCTTTCGTCGGTTGCAACCACCCGGGACATGTTCACCAAGGTCAGTTCCTGATCTGCCGCGCATGCCATGCCGCCATCGAACTTGAACAAGCCTCCATCAGCGACGCGATCATCGGCAGCGCCAAAGACGTCGGATTCGTCGTCGAAGGCCAGACCGTGGAAGTGGTCGGTCTCTGTTCAGGTTGCCAGGGGGCTTGATGAGCAACGCGCTGATCCGCCTCGAACAGGTCGCCGTCACTTTCGCCGGGCAAACTGTGCTGGATAACATCGAACTGAGCGTCGAGCCGGGGCAGATCGTGACCCTGATCGGCCCCAATGGCGCAGGTAAAACCACCTTGGTGCGCGCCGTGCTTGGCCTGCTGAAGCCGGACAGCGGCAGCGTCTGGCGCAAGCCGAAACTGCGGGTCGGCTACATGCCGCAAAAACTGCACGTCGATCCGACACTGCCGCTTTCGGTGCTGCGTTTTTTGCGTCTGGTGCCGGGGGTGGATCGCGCCCGCGCCTTGGCGGCGCTCAAGGAAGTGGGCGCCGAGCAGGTGATCGACAGCCCGGTGCAAAGTGTTTCCGGCGGTGAAATGCAGCGCGTGCTGCTGGCCCGGGCATTGCTGCGTGAGCCGGAACTGCTGGTGCTCGACGAGCCGGTGCAAGGCGTGGACGTAGCCGGTCAGGCCGAGCTTTACAGTCTTATCACTCGATTGCGCGACCGTCACGGTTGCGGGGTGTTGATGGTGTCCCATGATTTGCACCTGGTCATGAGCACGACCGACCAGGTGGTCTGCCTGAATCGTCACGTCTGCTGCTCCGGGCATCCCGAGCAGGTCAGCGGCGATCCGGCTTTCGTCGAGCTGTTCGGCAAGAACGCGCAAAGCCTGGCGATTTACCACCACCATCACGACCACGCCCACGACCTGCATGGTTCGGTGGTCACCGCGACCCCGACAACCCCGACCCACGTTCACGGAGATAGCTGCAAGCATGGCTGATTTTCTGCTCTACGCCCTGCTTGCAGGTCTGGCCCTGGCGCTGGTCGCAGGCCCGTTGGGATCGTTCGTGGTCTGGCGGCGCATGGCCTATTTCGGCGACACCCTGTCCCATGCCGCACTGCTCGGCGTGGCGCTGGGCTTTTTGCTGGATGTGAGCCCGACGGTCGCGGTCACCGTAGGGTGCCTGCTGTTGGCCGTGTTGCTGGTGACCTTGCAACAGCGCCAACCACTGGCGTCCGACACGCTGTTGGGAATTCTCGCACCGAGCACCCTCTCTTTAGGCCTGGTGGTACTAAGCTTCATGCATGAAGTGCGGATCGACCTGATGGCCTATCTGTTCGGCGACCTGCTGGCGATCAGTCCCACCGACCTGGCCTGGATACTCGGCGGCAGTGCGGGGGTGCTGGCCTTGCTGGTGACGTTGTGGCGGCCAATGTTGGCGATCACGGTCCATGAAGAGCTGGCCAGGGTGGAAGGGTTGCCGGTCGCGGCGTTGCGCCTGGCCCTGATGCTATTGATCGCCGTAGTCATTGCGGTGGCGATGAAGATCGTCGGTGTATTGCTGATTACTTCGCTGCTGATCATTCCGGCGGCCGCGGCGCAGCGTCACGCCCGGTCACCTGAGCAGATGGCACTGGGCGCGAGCCTGCTGGGCATGCTCGCGGTCTGTGGCGGGTTGGCCATGTCGTGGTTCAAGGACACCCCGGCCGGCCCGTCGATTGTGGTGGTGGCCGCCGCACTGTTTCTGCTGAGTTTTGTCCTGCCCCGTCGAGGGGTGTAGACTTGCTCGTTTTTTGCGCAAATAGAGAGTCGCAGGAATGAAGCCGTTCGCCTCCCGTTATCTGCTCCTTGTCGCATTTTCCGTGCTGCTGGGCGCTTGCCAAAGCACGCCACCGGCGGCCAACGAGCCTACCGATGCCCGGGCAACGGCCATTACACAGCTGGAACAAAGCCTCGCCAGCAGCGAGTTGGCCACTGCGGAAGGTCAGCTGGCCGCCTTGCAGGCAGAGTCGCCCAACGATCAGTCCCTTGAGCAATATCAGCGGCAACTGGCCGAAGCCTATCTGCGCCGTAGCCAGATCGTGCTGCAAAAAGGTGATGTGAACGCTGCCGCCACCGCCCTGAGCCGCGCCCGGGCGTTGATGCCCAAGGCTCCAGCGCTGACGGGCGGAGTGAACAACGCGATCGTCAATGCCCGTAAAGCCGAGCTGGACAGGGCTGAAGCGGCGCTCATGGCGGCCGAAGCCAAGCCGCAAGCCAAAGTCATCGACCCGACGGCGGAAAGCACCACGGTGGCGCTGAACCTGACGGACATGGCCAAGCTTCGTCGGCAACTGGATGCCATCGCAGCCGATGTGGTGAATTATCAGTGTGACGTGAGCATTCAGGCGCCGCGCACCCAGGATTATCCCTGGTTGGCCACCTTGCTGACCAAGCGGGTGAAGAAGCTGGATTCGGGGTTTGATCTGAACCTGGAAAAGCAGATCCTGCGTAACATTCCGGCGCAGATAGTTTTGAGTCCGCGTAAGCCCTGAAAGCATCGCGGGCAAGTCGGATCGCCGCACCGCCGCTCCCACAATGATTGGGTTGACCACAGATTTGTGATCAACCTCATAACCTGTGGGAGCGGCGGTGCGGCGATCCGACTTGCCCGCGAAGGCGTCCTCCCTATCGATACAAAACCTTAAGCCGGAACCCCCTTGGCCTTAGGCTCCCGATCCCACACCCGATGCTGCCCGATCGCAGCAAAGAACGGCTTGGCCAGGCTGGCATCCGTTCCCACGATCAACCCCGCATCCACCTCCAGCTTCAACACATCCAGCAACTGCTTGGCCTCGCCATGCAACGCAATCGCCTTCAAGTGTTTGTATGCCTCAAGCAGGTAATGCAGCGCCACGCCATCAGTGCTCAACGCCTTGATCGACGCCGCGCCTCCGGGCACGAATACCGCGTCAAACGCGATGGATGGCAAGCCTTCCATCGACGCATCCACGGGCAGCGCCTTGCCGTCGGCGGTTTTCACCGGCGCCGAGGTAGGACCGAGCAGTTTTGCGTGCGCGCCTTCAGCCTTCAGCGCCGCTTTCATCGCATCGATCGCTGCACCGTCGACGCCATTGGCCGCCAGGATCGCGACTTTGCGCGTCTTGATATCGCCCGGCAGCAAGTTGGCCTGGCTCAGGGCCGGTGAGCGATCCAGGGAGATTTTCGGTACATCGACCGTTCCGGCTTTCGGCGCTGGCAAGCCAAGGTTCTGCGCCACGCGCTTGGCCAATTCCAGATCGATGTTGGCGAGGATCTCATTTACCTCGCGAGCGCGGATGTGCTCGCGCTCAACCTTGCCCAACTCAAAACTGTACGCGGCGATGATGTGCTCTTGCTCGTGCTTGCTCATGCTGTGGAAGAACAGCCGCGCCTGGGAGAAGTGGTCGCCGAACGACTCGCTGCGCTGGCGGATCTTGTTCGCATCGATGCGCTCCGGATGGGTCTCGAAGCCACCATTTTGCGCGGCGGGCGGGGTTTCTTTCGGCCAGCCGCCGTCGATGGAGTTCGGCTCGTAGGAGGCACGGCCCTTGTCGATGGTGGTGCGGTGTTGCGCATCCCGCTGGCCATTGTGGAATGGCGCAACCGGACGGTTGATCGGAATCTCGTGAAAATTCGGTCCGCCGAGTCGGCTGATTTGCGTATCGGTGTAGGAAAACAGTCGCCCTTGCAGCAGTGGATCGTTGGAGAAGTCGATCCCCGGCACGATATGTCCAGGGCAGAACGCGACCTGCTCGGTCTCGGCGAAGAAGTTGTCCGGGTTGCGGTTGAGCACCATCTTGCCCAAGGGAGTAATCGGCACGGTTTCTTCGGGAATGATTTTGGTCGGGTCTAGCAGGTCGAAATCGAAGGTGTGTTCGTTTTCCTCTTCGACGACCTGCACGCCCAGTTCCCATTCCGGGTAATCGCCCATCTCGATCGACTCCCACAGATCGCGGCGGTGGTAGTCGGTGTCTTTGCCGGCGAGCTTTTGCGCTTCATCCCAGACCAGCGAGCAGGTTCCGGCGGAAGGGCGCCAGTGGAATTTGACGAAACGGGATTTGCCTTCGGCGTTGATCATGCGGAAAGTGTGCACGCCGAACCCCTGCATGCTGCGCAGGCTCTTGGGAATCGCCCGGTCGGACATGGCCCACATCACCATGTGTGCCGATTCCGGTACCAGCGATACGAAGTCCCAGAAGGTGTCGTGAGCCGAACCGCCGGTGGGAATCTCGTTGTGGGGCTCGGGTTTCACCGCGTGCACGAAATCCGGAAACTTGATCGCATCCTGAATGAAGAACACCGGCATGTTGTTGCCCACCAGGTCGAAGTTGCCTTCGTCGGTGAAGAACTTCACGGCGAAACCGCGCACGTCGCGCACGGTATCGCCCGACCCGCGAGGGCCCTGCACCGTGGAAAAGCGCACGAACACCGGGGTCTGTTTGGCGGGGTCTTGCAGAAAGCCGGCCTTGGTCAGCACCGAATGGTTTTCGTATGACTGAAAGTAACCGTGGGCACCGGTCCCGCGGGCATGCACGATGCGTTCGGGAATGCGCTCATGGTCAAAATGCGTGATCTTTTCACGCATGATGAAGTCTTCCAGCAACGATGGCCCGCGATCGCCGACCTTCAACGTGTTCTGGTTGTCAGAGACCTTCACGCCCTGGTTGGTGCGCAAGGCCTGCTCAGTGGCATCGGAGCGGAATTTTTCCAGGCTATCGAGCTTGGCGTTGGTGTTGCCGCGGTCCAGGGTATCGGTCCCGGCCAGTGCGCTTTTGGGGGCGGCAGGCTTTTTAGTGCTCATCAGTCGTAAACTCCTCGTTTCAATTCCCGTCCGTCTTAGCCAGGACTCTTGGGCGATATCCCCTGGCACGGCTACCGGGGGCGTTTTCGAGTTGCTTAATTAGTGACTGGTGACATTTTTAGCCGTTCCTTTTTTCTGACCTTTGATCGCGTTATTGCCAAATGACAGGATGAATGCGAAATAAATGCTAAGAACCTCTATACGGACAGGCTAAAATGCGCGCCCGGCTATCCGCTGATCCTTTTCTAACGCGCCCCACAAGGTTCGCTACGTGATCGAGTTTCAAAACGTCCACAAAACCTACCGCGTCGCCGGTAAGGATATTCCCGCCCTGCACCCGACCAGTCTGACGATTGAAAACGGTCAGGTATTCGGCCTGATCGGCCACTCCGGCGCGGGAAAAAGTACCCTGCTGCGACTGATCAATCGCCTGGAAAACTCCAGCGGCGGCAAGATCTTTGTCGATGACGAAGAAGTCACCGCGCTTGATGCCAGCAGCCTGCGGCGCTTCCGTCAGCAGGTCGGGATGATTTTCCAGCACTTCAACCTGCTCGCGTCCAAGACCGTGGCCGACAACGTCGCGCTGCCGCTGACGCTGGCCGGTGAGCTGTCCCTCACTGAGATCGATCGGCGTGTGGCCGAATTGCTGGCGCGGGTGGGCTTGTCCGACCACGCGAAAAAGTACCCGGCGCAATTGTCTGGCGGCCAGAAACAGCGCGTCGGCATCGCCCGTGCCCTGGCGACCAAGCCGAAAATCCTGTTGTGCGACGAGGCGACCAGCGCTCTTGATCCGCAGACCACCGCATCGGTCCTGCAATTGCTGGCCGAGATCAATCGCGAGCTGAGGCTGACCATCGTTCTGATCACCCACGAAATGGACGTGATCCGCCGGGTCTGTGATCAAGTGGCGGTGATGGACGCCGGGGTGATCGTCGAGCAAGGTTCGGTGGCCGAGGTGTTCCTGCATCCCAAGCACCCGACGACCAAACGCTTTGTGCAAGAAGACGAGCAGATCGATGAAAGTGAACAGCGCGATGACTTCGCTCACGTACCCGGTCGCATCGTGCGCCTGACCTTCCAGGGCGAAGCGACCTACGCGCCATTGCTGGGAACCGTCGCTCGGGAAACCGGTGTCGACTACAGCATCCTGGCCGGTCGCATCGACCGCATCAAAGACGTTCCCTACGGGCAGTTGACCCTGGCCGTGACCGGCGGCGACATGGAAGCGGCGTTCGCCCACTTCACCGCAGCCGACGTCCACATGGAGGTCCTGCGCTAATGGAAGTCCTGACAAGTTTCTTCGCCAATATCGACTGGTTCGAAATCTGGCTGGCCACCGGCGATACCTTGCTGATGCTCTTCGGTTCGCTGTTGTTCACCGTGCTGCTGGGGCTGCCGTTGGGTGTATTGCTGTTCCTCTGCAGCCCGCGTCAATTGCTGGAAGCCAAGGGCGTCTATGCGATGTTGTCGCTGGTGGTGAACATCCTGCGTTCGCTGCCGTTCATCATTCTGTTGATCGTGATGATTCCGTTCACGGTATTGATCACTGGCACTTCGCTGGGGGTCGCCGGTGCGATTCCGCCACTGGTGGTGGGCGCCACGCCATTCTTTGCGCGACTGGTGGAAACCGCCTTGCGTGAAGTGGATCGCGGCATCATCGAGGCGACTCAGGCGATGGGCGCGACGACGCGGCAGATCATCACCAATGCCCTGCTGCCGGAAGCTCGCCCGGGCATCTTCGCGGCGATTACCGTGACTGCCATTACCCTGGTGTCCTACACGGCGATGGCCGGTGTGGTTGGCGCTGGCGGTCTGGGCGACCTGGCGATCCGTTTCGGTTACCAGCGTTTCCAGACCGATGTGATGGTGGTCACCGTGGTGTTGTTGCTGGTGCTGGTGCAGGTGCTGCAAACCGTTGGCGACAAGCTGGTCGTACACTTTTCTCGTAAATGAGCTTTTTTAATTAAATGCATGAGCCGGCCATTCGCTGGCAGGCGCCGAAGACAGGCGCCTCACATGGAGTTAGCTGAATGAAAAAACTACTCGTCGCATTCGCTGCCGTTGCAGCCTTTTCCGCCCACGCAGCCGACACCTTGACCGTTGCTGCCACCCCGGTCCCGCACGCGGAAATCCTCGAATTCGTCAAACCGGCCCTGGCCAAGGAAGGCGTGGACCTGAGGGTCAAGGTGTTCACCGACTATATCCAGCCGAACGTGCAGGTGGCCGAGAAGCGTCTGGACGCCAACTTCTTCCAGCACCAGCCGTACCTCGATGAATTCAACAAGGCCAAGTCCACCAATCTGGTGGCCGTGACCGGCGTACACCTTGAGCCGCTGGGTGCCTACTCCAGCAAATACAAGGCGCTGACCGAACTGCCAGGCGGTGCCAACGTAGTGATCCCGAACGATGCCACCAACGGCGGCCGTGCGTTGTTGCTGCTGGCGAAGGCTGGCCTGATCAAGTTGAAGGATTCGAACAATATCCTGTCGACCGTGAAGGACATCACCGAGAACACCAAGGACCTGAAATTCCGTGAACTGGAAGCCGCGACCATCCCCCGCGTGCTGACCCAGGTCGACCTGGCTCTGATCAACACCAACTACGCGCTGGAAGCCAAGCTCGATCCGGCCAAGGATGCGCTGGTCATCGAAGGCAGCGATTCGCCGTACGTGAACATCCTCGTGTCCCGCCCGGACGACAAGGACAGTGTTGCCATGCAGAAACTGGTGACTGCACTGCACAGCCCGGAAGTGAAGGCGTTCATTCTCGAGAAGTACAAAGGCGCGGTAGTGCCGGCGTTCTGATCTGACGCTTTAACAAAAATGGGGCGCATTGAATGCGCCCCATTTTTTTATGCCTGAAACAACAACCCTGTAGGAGCCCGGCTTGCCGGCGAAGGCGATCTCCCGGGCGCCTTCGCCGGCAAGCCAGGCTCCTACAGGGGCGGTGTGGCCTTTACAACCTATCAGTTCTGTTAGTAGACAGACTTGCACCGCTAGCCGAAGCTGATCCGCCCGAATTGAAGATTCGTTAGGAGCTCAGCTAATGCCAGTCAATACTCAAGACGTGCTGTGCCGTTATAGCTACGATCCGTTGGATCGACTTATTGTAACGACACCGGCAAGCGATGACGGAATTCAGCGCTTTTACTGCAAAAATCGCTTGGCCACGGAAATTCAAGGCGCGGCGCAGCGAGCGATTTTTAAACAGGACGAGCAACTCCTGGCTCAAAAAATCCAACAAGGCGATTTGGTTGATACGTCATTGCTGGCGACAAACCAAATGCGCTCGGTGTTGCAGATAGTCAAAGCCAATCACCCTAATCCTATTGCTTACTCGCCTTACGGGTATCGTCCTGCGAGGGGCAGTTTGCTAAGTTCATTGGGATTCAACGGTGAACGGCCGGATCCGATAACTGGACATTATCTGCTGGGGAATGGATATAGAGTATTTAACACAATACTAATGCGGTTCAACAGTCCTGACAATTTAAGCCCGTTTGGGATGGGGGGGTTAAACCCTTATGCATATTGTTTGGGGGATCCGATTAACCTGAATGACGAAAGTGGGCACTTTGCTTGGCTGGGAGGATTAGTGTCTGGCCTAGGGGAAATAAATAAAAAAACCGTTAGTCTATTCGCTAGACTGTCAAAGCCGAAGCCGGTCAAGTTGTACGGGGTGGTAAAGGAAATAGCAAAAAACCCTCAGGATCTACTTAGAATGAGCGAATCTATACAAGATTATAGAGGTATTCTCCCAGAGACCCTAATAGCTTCAACTTCAGATTTAAATGCAATCCCTACTAACATGGAAATGCGGGATCGTGCTCTAAAATTCGGATGGAATATTAAGACATATGGTCCTAGACCTATAAATTTTATTTATACCGATCGTAAGCAGTTGTATATAGGGGTCATGGGGCATGAATGGTTAAGTGCGTTGACAGCTAGCCCTAAGGTGATAAGTGCTGGAGAAATTTCCAGAATTGGTGATAGTTTTGTTATTACAAATTCGTCAGGGCATTTCATTCCTGGATTCAAATCTCTTGAGCCGGTGCAGAAACATTTGAAAAAACTTGGAGCCGATGCTCAAATGGTACGCTACGGGATGTTTCCAGATTAATGAGGTTCGGCAACCTTTTAGAGCTATTTTTTAGCCTGTTTTTTATGAAATTCATATCACAAATCTCTGTTGTAGGAACAGCGAATAGAGACGGCGCTGTGAGATCATCATCGCGGCAAGCGATGCTCATACAGACGTTTAAGCATCACCGGCAACTACGCCACCAGTTGTGCGATATTCAACGGCGCCCGAATAACTCCGCGTTGCATCTCAGCCGGTCCAAATCACTGCCAGGTTGCCACTGTGATCAACCGTGTAGTTCGGCTTGCTGGTGTCCGCTGGAGCAAACGGAATGCTTATCGCATTCAACCTTTTGCAGCTCTTCTACCGATGTTGGTGTCAGGTCAATGAATTGCCGGCGTTCTGATGGGTTGAAAGCAACAAAAAAAGAGGCGCAATCAATGCGCCCCTTTTTTATGCCTGAAACACCGAGCCCTTGTAGGAGCGAGCTTGCTCGCGAAGGTCGTCAACGATAACACTGGAAGCCTGACACCCCGAGGCGCTCTCTGGTTTTTCGCGAGCAAGCTCGCACCTACAGAGTTTGGTGGTGTTTTCAGTCGCGTTTGAGCATCACCGGCAACTGCGCCACCAACTTCACATTGTTCAACGGTGCCCGAATAAACCCACGCTGCGTCCCGTCCGGCCCGATCACCGCCAGGTTGCCACTATGATCAACCGTGTAATTCGGTTTGCTGGTGTCCGCCGGAATGAACGGGATACTCACCGCATTGGCCAGTTTCTGAATGTCTTCCACCGAAGACGCCGTCAGCCCTATGAATTGAGGATCGAAGTAGCCCAGGTACTGCTTGAGTTGCTTGGGGGTATCGCGGTTCGGGTCGACGCTGACCAGCACAATCTGCAGCTTGTCCACCGCCTCGGGTGGCAGTTCGCTCTTGATCTGGCGCAGCTGGGCGAGGGTGGTGGGGCAGATGTCCGGGCAAAAGGTGTAGCCGAAGAACAGCAGCGACCATTTGCCTTTCAACTCGTTGACCGTGACCGGCTTGCCGTCCTGATCGGTCATCGTCACATCCGGCAGGTTGCGGCTCTGTGGCAGCAGGATGATCCCGGCGTCGATCAGTGCCGTCGGGTCACCCTGGCCTTTGCCGGATAGCACTTTGTTGATGGTCAGGCCCAGGACCAGCGCGATCAGGGCGACGAGGATGAAGACGGTTTTCTGGGTTCGAGTCATAGGTTCAACAGTAAGTAGTGGTCTACGAGCAGGGCGATAAACAGCAGGAACAAGTAGTAAATAGAGTACTTGAAGGTGTTGATCGCCGCGTGCGGCCGAGTGCCACGGTACAGCACCACGGCCCATTGCAGAAACCTCGCGCCCAGGCCCAGTGCGCAAACCAGATAGAGAATGCCGCTCATGTGGATCACATAAGGCATCAGGCTCACGGCCAGCAGCGCAAAGGTGTAGAGCAGAATGTGAACCTTGGTGTAGTGCTCGCCGTGGGTCACCGGCAGCATCGGGATGTCGGCCTTGGCGTACTCCTCTTTGCGGTGAATGGCCAGGGCCCAGAAGTGCGGCGGGGTCCAGGCGAAGATAATCAGCACCAGCAACAGGGGTTCGGCGCTGATGTGGCCTGTAGCGGCGGTCCAGCCGAGCAGGGGCGGGGCGGCGCCGGCCAGTCCGCCGATGACGATGTTCTGCGGCGTCGCGCGTTTAAGGAAGCCGGTGTAGACCACCGCGTAACCGAGCAATGACGCGAGGGTCAGCCACGCGGTCAATGGGTTGGTGAAGGCGAGCAAAATGGCTTGGCCGAGCACCGCAAGGACCAGGGCAAACGTCAGTGCGGCAGCCGGTGATACCCGGCCCTCGGCCAATGGCCGTTTGTGCGTGCGCGCCATGACCGCATCGATCCGGCGGTCCACGACGTGGTTGACCGCCGCCGCACCGCCGGCACACAGGGCGATCCCAAGGTTGCCGAACACCAACACTGTCCATGGCACACCGGCGCGGGTCGCGAGGAACATGCCGACCAGCGAGGTGATCAGCATCAGCACCACCACTTTCGGCTTGGTCAGCTCCAGATAGTCGCGCCAGATTGCCTGGCGATGACGTTCGCCGATCAGAATCGCCATGGCATTTCTCCTTTTATTGTTATGGGCCCGGCCGAATGTTTACGCGGACTGAAGCGCCAGCGTGCAGGGGCTTGCTGCTTGACCCGAACCAGACTGGTGCGCGCGTGATAGTTGACCAGTACCAATGTCAGCAAGAGTGCCGCGCCGCCGGCGTTGTGGGCGACCGCCACCGGCAGTGGCAGGTGAAACAGCACGTTGCTGATACCGAGGGTGATTTGTGCGGCGAGGGCTGTCAGTACCAGGCCGGCCAGGCGCGTCATGCCGACGTGTTTCAGTTGCCACGCCAGGCCGAGCAACACCAGTGTTACCAGCAGGGCACCGATACGGTGAGTCAGGTGAATCGCGGTGCGGGCATCGCTGTCCAGTTGGCCGCCGAGGTAGTTCGGGCCGATGTGCTGGGTCAGATGGAAGCCGTTGGCAAAGTCGGCCGGCGGCAACCATTGCCCATGGCATGTCGGAAAGTCGATACAGGCTACCGCCGCATAGTTGGAACTGACCCACCCGCCAAGGGCGATCTGCCCGATGACCAGCAGCAACCCGGCGGTCGCCCAGTACTGCAATCGACGCGGTACCGTCAGTGCCGGCAATACGCCGGACAGGCGCAAGGTCAGCAGAAACAACAGGCTCAAGGTCGCAAAGCCGCCGAGCAAGTGCCCGGTCACCACTTGCGGCCAGAGCTTGAGCGTCACCGTCCACATGCCGAACGCCGCTTGGGCAATCACCACGGCTAAAAGAAACAGCGGCAACTTCACTGGTTGCCCCGGATGACGCCGATGCACCCAGGCACGACCGGCCAACACCGAGATCAACAACCCGAGAGTGCCAGCGAAGTAGCGATGGACCATCTCGTTCCAACCCTTGTGGGCTTCGACGGGCGCGTCAGGAAAGTGCAGCTCGGCATGGGCCAGTTGGGCTTCGCTGTTCGGGACGCTGATAAAGCCATAACAACCCGGCCAGTCCGGACAGCCAAGGCCGGCGTGGGTCAGGCGGGTGTAGGCGCCGAGCAACACCACAATCAGTGCCAGCAAGGTGGCAAACAGCGCGAGGCGAAATCCAGGTTTGGCCATGACGATGCCCTTATCCGATGTTCGACAGTTTCAGCAGATGGCGCAGGTCGTTGAGCAGGTCCTTGCCTTTGACCGTCGGCTCATAGCGCAGCACCAGATTGCCGTGGGGGTCGATGATCCACAGCTGCGGCCCGGTTGCGTCCCCGGTCGTTTTGCTGAAGGTCGTCAGGTCCATGGGGTAGCGTTGCAGTTGGGGGTACTCGCGCGTCAGCCTGGCGTCGTAATCGCCGTTCAGCGGTTGCGCCACGGCCAGGGCGTGACTGGCGCGCCCGGCATCACGGCCCAGGCCGATCTGGACTTGCCGCGCCAGGTACACCAGCTGCTGGCAATCGACCGAACACTCCTTGGGGGCGGTGACCAGCAGCTGCCAGCGGTCCTCCTGCGCTTGCACACCGATGTCCGCGCGGGTCTGGCCGTTGCCGATCAATTCGCCGTGATAACTGCGGCCCTCCGGCACCCAGAACTGAAATTTATACATGCCGGTGGCAAGGATCATCGGGCCGATTACCCCCAGCAGGATCAGCAGTAACTGCAAGCGACCCTTGCGCCGACTCGGCGGGGTTTTCGCCTCAGACATGTTGGGTGGATTCATGGCCGCTCCCATGGTGTTTCTCCTTTGCGTTGTGCCAGCCGAGATAGAGATACAGGCCGAGCAGGGCGATCGACATCGCGAACCACTGCACGGCATAAGCCAGATGCTTTTCCGGCCCCATGGCCACCACCGGCCAATCGGCCTGGTAAGTCGCTGGGCCGCTTTCTGCGCGTACTTCGTAGGCAAAGCCGTCACGGTCCAGCGCGGTCCAGAGCCTGGCCGGTTCGACGGCGGTCACCAGCTGTGGCCAGGTCGTGGCGTTCGGGTCGGCGTGCAGCTGAAAAGTGGCGCCGGGGGAGACGTAGACCCAGGCGTCGAGACTCAATGCCTCTGTGGGTGTGATGAATTGTGGTGGGGTGCGCCGGTCCGGCCACGGCAGCCATCCGCGGTTGACCAGCAGCCACAGTCCGGTCGCCTGATCCTGAAAGGGTTGCAGCAGTTCGACGCCGACCTTGCCGTCGCGCTGGCGGTTATCCAGCAGCAGGCTGTGCGCGGCATCGAATTGACCGTGCAAGCGAACGCGGCGGAAGGCCGGATCCTGGGTGTGTTGCAACTCGGTACTGGCCATCGGTTCGGCGACCCGGCGTTCGGCATAGCTTTGCAAAAGCGCGCTTTTCTCCGCGCCCCGGCTTAACTGCCAGAACCCGAGTGATACCAGCATGGGCAGCAATAGCGCGACCACCAGGGTCGGCACGATGCCCGGCCGGAAGCGTTTCATGGCATCGCCAGAAAGTCGCTAGTCGCGATAGCTATACTCAAGTGCATCGCCTTTCCCCCGGAGTTTCACCATGCTCAAAGCAGCCATCGTCCTGATGCTGATTGCCACGGTTGTCAGCCTGTTCAGCGGCCTGTTTTTTCTGGTCAAGGACGACAGCAGCTCGAACCGCCTCGTCATTGCCTTGAGTGTTCGTGTCGCTCTGGCCGCCATCACCGTCGGCTTGATTGCCTGGGGGTTCTTCAGCGGCCAGCTGGTCTCGCATGTGCCCTGGTAGTTCCTTACGTCAAAACCTCAGAGCACATAGACGAAGACGAACAGCCCGATCCATACCACGTCCACGAAGTGCCAATACCAACTCGCCGCCTCGAAGCCAAACTGATGCTCGTTGTCGAAATGCCCACGCATGATCCGCATCAGCATCACAAACAGGATGATGGTGCCGATGGTCACGTGGGCACCGTGGAAACCGGTGAGCATGAAGAAGGTCGCGCCGTAGATGCCCGAACCCAGCGTCAGGCCCAGTTCATGGTAGGCGTGGATGTATTCTTCGGCCTGGAAGCCGAGGAACGCGCAGCCCAGTAGCACGGTGATTGCCAGCCAGATTTTCAGCGCGCCGCGATGGCCTTTTTTCAAGGCGTGGTGGGCGATGGTCACGGTGACGCTGGAACTCACCAGCAGCACGGTATTGAGCAGCGGCAGGCCCCAGGGACTGATCACGTCCTTGGGTGCCGGGAAGAGTTTCGGATCAGGGTTGTTCAGCAACGGCCAGGTGAATTCGAACGCCGGCCACAGCATGTGGGCGATGCCTTTGACACCTTCACCGCCCAGCGCCGGGCCAGTGACGTTGCGCACATAAAACAATGCCCCGAAGAACGCGATGAAGAACATCACCTCCGAGAAGATGAACCAGCTCATGCCCCAGCGGAACGAGCGATCCATCTGTGGGCTGTACAAACCCTGGCGACTTTCCTTGATCACGGTCCCGAACCAGCCGAACAACATGTAAGCGAGCAACAGGCCCCCGACGAAAAAGATCAGCGGGCCATGGGAGTCCGGCCGCGCTGCTTTCAGGTCGTTGAACCAGGTGGCTAGGCCGAATACCGTGACAAACATGCCGACCGTGGCGATGATCGGCCATTTGCTCTGGGCCGGAACGTAATAATGCTCATGAGTTGCCATTTATTGTTCTCCTTATCGGGCACGCTCAGCCGCCAGTATTTACAGCCACCGGTGGATGTCGGGCGGTGATATCGAACAGCGTGTAGGACAGCGTGAGGTGCTTCACATCCTTGGGCATGTCGCGATCAACGATGAACCGTACCGGCATCTCGATCCGCTGACCGGGCTGCAGCACTTGCTGGGTAAAGCAGAAGCATTCGGTCTTGTGGAAATAAGCCGCGGCGCTGCTGGGCGCGATGCTGGGTACCGCCTGGGCGCTCATCGGACGATCGGTCGGGTTGTGGGCGATGAAAATCATCTCGTTCACTGCCCCCGGGTTGGCCGTCAGCTCATCGCTCTTGGGGTAGAAATCCCAGGCCATGTCGGCGGAATTGGTCGACAGAAACTGCACGCGCACTTGCCGCGAGGTATCGACCGTTTGTTCACCCTCGTACTGCCCGGCGGTCTTGCCGTTGATGCCGAACGCCTGGCACATCACGTCGTAGATCGGCACCAGGGCAAAGCCGAAGATAAACATCGCCACCACCACCAACAGCAGGCGCGTGACCAGCTTTTTCATCGAAATCGAATCAGCCATGATTTTTAACCCTTACGCATAACCCTGTAGGAGCTGGCTTGCCAGCGAAAGCGGTATGTCTGACACACCGGGTTGAATCCTTCGCTGGCAAGCCAGCTCCTACAGGATCGAGGCGTTTCATTTCACTTCCGGCGGCGTGGTGAACGTGTGATATGGCGCCGGTGACGGAATGCTCCACTCCAGGCCTTCGGCCCCATCCCACGGTTTGGCCGGTGCGGGCTCACCGCCACGGATGGTCTTGATCACAATGAACAGGAAGAAGATCTGCGTGGCACCAAACATGAACGCACCAATCGACGACACCATATTGAAGTCGGCGAATTGCAGGTTGTAGTCCGGAATACGCCGGGGCATCCCCGCCAGTCCCACGAAGTGCATCGGGAAGAAGGCCATGTTCATGCCGATGAACGACAGCCAGAAGTGCAGCTTGCCGAGGGTTTCGTCGTACATGTGGCCGGTCCATTTCGGCAGCCAGTAGTAGGCCGAGGCGAAGATTCCGAAGATCGCCCCCGGCACCAGCACGTAGTGAAAGTGCGCGACCACGAAGTAGGTGTCCTGGTACTGGAAGTCCGCCGGGGCGATGGCCAGCATCAGGCCAGAGAAGCCGCCGATGGAGAACAGGATCACAAACGCTACCGCGAACAGCATCGGCGTCTCGAAGGTCAGCGAGCCTTGCCACATGGTGCTCGCCCAGTTGAATACCTTGACCCCGGTAGGTACCGCGATCAGCAGCGTGGCGTACATGAAGAACAGCTCGCCCACCAGCGGGATGCCGACCACGAACATGTGGTGCGCCCAGACGATGAACGACAGGAACGCAATACTGGCGGTGGCGTAGACCATCGAGGTGTAGCCAAACAGCGGCTTGCGCGAGAAGGCCGGAATGATCGAGCTCACCGCCCCGAAGGCCGGCAGGATCATGATGTACACCTCGGGGTGGCCGAAGAACCAGAACACGTGCTGGAACAGCACCGGATCACCACCACCGGCCGCACTGAAGAAGCTGGTGCCGAAATGG
>Ga0213829_1000962_pt1 | contig 22776 bp, 20 predicted proteins | sample MC6MC0896MG_FD_180665 | JGI IMG/M metagenome (GOLD analysis project Ga0213829, IMG submission 180665) | Enriched soil aggregate microbial communities from Iowa State University, Ames, United States - MC6-MC0896-MG | ecosystem: Environmental > Terrestrial > Soil > Unclassified | place: USA: Iowa...
GAACACGTTCGGCGACATTTCTTCGCCTTCGTATTGCACCGGGTAGAACAGCAGGCCGTTGAGTTCTTCGAACACTGGCAATACCGATTTGCGTGACACCGAGGTCCAGCAACCGAACACCACGGCCACTTTGTCCTGGGTCAGCAACTGCCGGCCTTTTTCGGCGAACAGCGGCCAGTTCGACGCCGGGTCCACTACCACGGGTTCGAGCATCTTGCCGTTCACGCCGCCCTTGGCGTTGATCTCGTCGATGGTCATCAAGGCCATGTCCTTGAGCGAGGTTTCGGAGATCGCCATGGTCCCGGACAACGAATGCAGGATACCGACCTTGATGGTCTCGGCGGCCTGGACAGTCCAGGCCATGCCCATCGCGGCAATGCTTGCCGATAGTGTGAAAGCCTTGATCAAGCTGCGACGCTTCATTGTGCGATCTCCATGAACGTTGGATATTTTTCTTGGTGGGCAGATGCGGACTACTGAAGGGTCTTTAGCAAGGGCTGTGCCTGGTCGGCAAAAGGCAGGGAAATGTCGTATTAGAGCGGTTGCGCCATTTTATGGCGCACCATGAAGGATCGCGTCTGGCGCGTTGGTGCGAAGTGGTGCGCCAGATTGGGGCGCAGGAAACGCAATCCCTGAACCCCGGAGCTGGCTTGCCAGCGAAGGGGCCATAACATTCAACATCTATGTTGGCTGTTATACCGCCTTCGCTGGCAAGCCAGCTCCTACAGGGGCGGGGGTGATTCAGGAAGATGAGGCTGTTTCGGTTTGCCGGTTGAAGCGCGACAGCAACACCCGATCCAGCAGCCACACCACCACCAGCGAAGCGCCCACCAACGGAAACGCTATCGCCAGCCCGAACATGATGACCATCGCGGTTTTCCATTTCGGCAGATCGTGACGTAGCGGCGGAACCCCGAGCTTGCCTTGCGGACGACGCTTCCACCAGATCACCACACCGCTGACGGCGCTGAGCAGAATCATCAGGCAGATCAGCAGCACGATCATCTGGTTGAATACACCGAACATCTTGCCTTCGTGCAGCATCACCCCCATTTCCGTGGCGCGGGCGACGTTGCCGTAATGCTCCCAGCGTACGTCGGCAAGGACGTCGCCGGTGTATTGATCGACGTGCAGGGTGGCGTCGTTGCGCGGGTCGTCGGCGAATACGGCGATGGTGAAGACACCAGTGGCCGTGGTCGGGAAGGTGATGCTATAGCCCGGCTCAACCTTGCGTTGCTCGGCGATGTTTTGCACATCTTGCAGGCTGATGGTCGGTGCGGCGGGACCTGCTTGGGTCTCACCGTGGGTCATGTGTTCGGCGTGGTCGCCGGACATCGGCATCGGCGTGTTCTCCATGGCCCATGGCACGGTCTGGCGCGTGGCGCTGTTGAGGCTGCGCGCCTCAACGTCGGACTTGGGCATGTCATTCCACATCGCATCCGGGAACACGTTCCACACGCCCGCGTATTGCTTGCCCCAGAACCCGGTCCAGGTCATGCCGCTGAGCAACATCACCAGCAGGAACGCCGCGCCCCAGAAGCCGGTGACCGCGTGCAGGTCACGCCAGAGCACTCGACCGCGACTGCTCAGGCGCGGCCACAGGATGCCGGCGGCCTGGCCTCGTGGCCACCACAAGAATACGCCGGAAACCACCAGCACGATGCCCCAGCCGGCAGCGAGTTCGACCAGTCGATCACCGACCGTGCCGATCATCAATTCGCCGTGGATGGCGCGCGCCACCGCTTGCAGGTTCTTCTTGGCGTCTTGCTCGCCGAGGATATCGCCGTGGTAGGGGTCGATGAACACGTTGAGTTCGTTGCCGGCATTGAGTACGACAAACTGAGCGCTGCGTTCAGCGTTCACGGGTGGCAGGTACTGCTTGATCGTTGCCTGTGGATAGGCGGCTTTTACCCGCTTGAGCAGTTCATCAGCCGGAACGCTGTGATGCCCGGCCGGGACGTTCAGCAGGCTGCGGTACATCAACGGGTCGAGTTGCGGTTTGAACAGGTAGATGACGCCGGTCAGGGCCAGCATCACCATGAAGGGCGCGACGAACAGACCGGCATAAAAATGCCAGCGCCAGGCCAGGTTGTAGAAATTCACTTTGGGCTGTTTCATCGGTTGTGCTCCGCTTGGCTTGGTTCTTTGTTGTTGTCGGGTGACTGTTGCGCAGTCATTCGAGAGCAGGCTTGCTCCCACAGGTTCAACACTGTCCATGTGGGAGCGAGCCTGCTCGCGATGCGCTTAGAAACTCATGTCGACCTTGGTCCAGAGCGTTCGCCCCGGTTCTTTAATGGCCTGCGGGTCATTGGCCGGATAACCGAAGCCCGCGTTTCCCGCCAGGTTCAAATGCTCGGCGTACGCCTTGCCAAACAGGTTGTCGACGCCGCTGCTGACCTTCCAGTTCTGGTTGATCCGATAGGCGCCGTTAAGCGAGAACACGCCGAACCCAGAGGTTTTGTCGAAGTCCTTGCCGACCACGTTGCCTTTGTTCCGGTCGATCCGGTTTTGTGCGGCGACCACTCTCCACAGTGCCCCGGCACTCCAGTTGTCTGCGCTGTAAGTCAGGCCGAAACGTGCGTCCAGCGGTGGCATTTGCGGCAACGCCGTGCCGTCGCTGCTGTTCTTGCCCCAGGCGTAGGCCAGGGTCGCGTCGGTTTTCCAGCTATCGGTCAGTTTGTAGGCTGCGCCGAGTTCGGCGCCCATGATCCGCGCGTCGATGTTCTCGGCCTGCGAGGTCATGCCCATCATGGCGGGCGTGTAGTTGAACAGGATGTAATCGCGCACCTGCCCGACGTAGCCCGAAGCCCAGGCCTCCAGGGCTTCGGTCTTGTATTGCAAGCCGAAGTCGAGCTGAGTGGTTTTCTCGGGCTTGATCGAATCGAAGGCGTTCACCGAGCCTGCGGGACCGGAATTGGGCGAAAACAGCTCCCAGTAATCCGGGAAACGCTGGGTGTGGCCGAGGCCGGCATACAACGTGGTCGGACTGTCGGCCAAATCATGCTCGTAGCGCACGAAGCCGCTCGGCAGGGTGTTCGCGCGGGTATCGTCCGCAGTGGGGTTGGGGCGCGTCATCATCCCGGATCCGATGGTCTGCCGATAATCCCTGGCCGAAGCCCGGTCCAGGCGCGCACCGGTAATCAGCCGGTCACGGTCGGCGGCGTACCAGGTCAGTTCGCTGAACGCGCCGTAGTTGTGGAAATCGGCGTCCTTGTTGCGTGGCAGGGCCTTGTAGGCGTCGATACCCATGGCACTGCGCTGGCGATGCTCGTTGGTTTGCGCATCGATGCCGCTGATCAACTGCACGTCGGCCCAGCGCCAGGTGGCTTTGATCCGCGCACCCAGGGTCCGGCGGTCGACACTGGAGGCCATGGGGCCGGCCATCATCCCGGTGCCGGACGGCGTGCGCAGGGTGTAGTTGTCCATGACATGGTCGGCATAGTTGTAGTAGATCTGCGCTTCGACCTTATCCAGCACCTCGCCGATATTGGATCGCTCGAAGCGCAGGCCCAGGCTCTCGCGCTTGAACTGTGAGCCGTCCATGCCGCGTCCGGCGTAACGCGCTTCGCCGTCGCCCTTGCCGGCAGTCAGTTCCAGCAGGGTATCGGCGTCCGGCGTCCAGCCCAGGGCCACGTCGCCATTCCATTTGTCATAGCGCGACGGCACGGTGTCGTTGTTGCCATCCTGGTAGTCGTCGGAATGTGCGGTGTTGCCGATCACCCGCACGTAACCCAGAGGCCCGCCAGCTGCGGCATCCACCACTTTGTCGAAACGGCCGTTGGAACCGGCCAGTACGCTGGCATTCACCCGCGTTCCGAGTGCGCCAAAGCTCTCGGGCTCGCGGTCGAACAGGATGGTCCCGGCCGAAGCACCCGGTCCCCAGAGCACTGTCTGGGGACCTTTGATGACGGTGAGTTTGTCGTAGGTTTCCGGCGAGATGTACGAGGTCGGCGCATCCATCCGGCCGGGGCAGGCGCCGAGCATCATGCCGCCATTGGTGAGGATGTTCAGCCGCGAACCGAACATGCCACGCAGCACCGGGTCGCCGTTGGTGCCGCCATTGCGCACCAGGGCAAAGCCGGGAATGGTCTTCAGGTAATCCCCTCCGTCGCTGGCCGGCACCGGTTGGCGCGGGTCCTTGGGGTTGGTGACGATGGTCAGGGGCGAGCTGGGTGCGATGGCGGTGATGACCGTCGGGCTGAGTTCTTCGCTGTGACCGGCATGTTCATCGGCCAGCGCCATGGGCGTCAGCAGTGCGCCGCACAGGAATGCGGTGGCGTGCCTGAAACGAATGCCGGATTCGTTCAGGGCAAAAGTGGCTTGGGCAGCGCTCAAGCGTGTGTCAGCAGAAAACCTGGACATGACAATTTCCATCGAACAGACGTAAACGACACGGCCGGCAGCGTGGAGCTGTCTTCTGAACCGTGCGGGATCGGAGGCGGGTGTTTACGCGACGATGGGCGGGGCGCGGGTGCGGGCACCGGGGAAGAAGGTAACCCGGGCATGACCCAGACGGGGGGAGGGGGTGGTGTAGGTTGTGGCTTTGAGCGTGTCGTATGCGACGAAGGTCTGGCTGCCGGTCAGTGCCGGGCAGTTGAACAGCAGGCTGCAATAGCCGCATTTTTCCCACAGTGCGTGATGGTCTGCCTGGGGCGGGCAGTGCTCGGCATCGGGTTGCTCGTCGTGATCGGCGTGCGCCATCGCCGACCTGTCCATGCCCATGTCCATGCCCATCGACAGGCTCATGGAGGTTTGCATCAGTGCAGAGGCGCGTTGATCCATCGGCATCGACTGAGAAATCAGCGGGCCGATAAAGATCATCAACATGGCAAACAAGCCGATCCAGCGGCCGCGGGTCAGGCTCAATGGCTGACGACGGTTTGCGGATGACCTGGCGCTAAGCGGGCGCATGGGCGTGTTCAGCTCTGCCGGTTACTGGACGTGCGCGTGAGTTTGCATGCCATCCGGGGCCTTCTTCTGTACGGTGACTTCGACGGTCACGTCGCCGGACTTCTCGAAATGCATCGTCAGCGGGAATCGTTTGCCGTCGCTCAGCAGGCTGCGGTCTTTGAGCTCCAGTAGCATCACGTGATAGGCCATGGGGGCGAAAGTGACTTCGCCACCTGCGGGGATTTCTACGCTCGGCACCTCCTGCATTTTCATCAGGTCGTTCTGCTTCACGTGTTCGTGCAACTGGGCGATGCCGGCAATGGGCGAATCGACACTGAGCAGCCGGTCGGTGGATTTGCCGCTGTTGTGGATTACGAAGTAAGCCGCGACGGTCGGCGCGTTGGGCGGCAACTCCTGCGACCAGGGGTGAGCGATTTCCAGCTCCCCGGCCTTGTATTCTTGGGCATTGGCAAAGCAGGCAGGCAGCAGCAACGCAGCCAGAACGATGAGTTTGTTCAACATGGCAGTTCTCCGGAACGATTCAAGACGCAGTCAATTGCGAGAAGGAATCACACCAGGGGAGAAGCGCGGGGGTTGAGGCTCGGCCATTGCTGGCGCGGAGTGGGCGTTTCAAGCGTGGCTGCGGGACGGCTGCGATTGGCCTCGAAACGGGTGTAATACAGCTGTGGCATATGCCCGGGCAACGCCACCAGTGGTGCCGAGCCGGAGCAGCACCAGCAATGCTGCATGTTGGAGTGAACGTCGCCCTGCGGGGCTTTCTGCTGGGTGTCGCCCAGGGAAATCGCCACCATCTTCGTGCCGCTGGACGAACAGAAACTGCCCCACAGCACCTGTTCGGCAGGCGATGTCGCCGTCTGCGCCATCGCTCCGGTCATCGGCATGGCGAGCATGTTGAACAGCACTGCGAAGCAGGCGATCCAGGCAATTGCAAGCCGTTGTCGGGACATGGGACGAATCCGGTGGGTGGGCGATCAGGCGCGGCTATTTAGCCTGATCAGGGCCGATAAGTAAAAAAGCGGCGTGCGGTGTGGTGTCGCAGCGCCGTCAGGTAGCGACGGCGTGCAAGCGCAAGCCCAAGGCTTTCATAACCTTCATGATAGTCGCGAATTCAGGATTGCCGGTACTGCTCAATGCTTTGTACAGACTCTCACGACCCAGACCCGTATCTCGGGCAATCTGCGTCATACCCTGTGCTCGGGCGATGTCGTTAAGTGCTGCGCGTATCAGAACACCGTCGCCTGCATCTTCTTCAAAGCAAGCGTCCAGATAAGCGGCCATTTCTCCTGGCGTTTTGAGAAAATCGGCGGCATCGAAACGGGTGAATTGTTCGGTCATGATTTACTCCTCATTACCGATGTCTTGCGCCATTTGGATAGCGCGTTTGATATCGCGTTTCTGAGTCGACTTGTTGCCCCCCACCAGCAGCAGGTAAACAACTTCGCCTCGGCGAGTGAAGTACATTCTGTAGCCTGGACCGTAGTGGACACGCATTTCATAAACAGCTTCGCCAACGGATTCGCAATCGCCAAAATTTCCGTGTTCGGCAGCTCGGAGTCTAGCGATGATCCGCGCTTTGCCAATGGTGTCTCTCAATGAGTCGAGCCAGTCGGCAAACGCTTGGGAGCGTTCGAAGTGGAACATGTCTGATCGTATTCCTTGGGATACAGGTTGGCAAGCCACACTTTCTTCCGGCCGAGTTTGATCGTCCCTGGAATTCTGGGTTGGTGTGCTTGTTATGGGCAGAGAACCGGGACTATAGAAGTGAGGTCATGGATTGGATAGCCGGCTCCGTCCGAGACTGTTGCCAGTAAAGTCGCGATGTTATGTAGGCTTCAGGAGCCGTCTGACGCTGAAAGGACTTTTAGCAGCTCACCCACCGAACCAAACTCCCGATCAACCCCCGGCAACACCGGCCGCTTCAGAATCATCACCGGCACCCTGCGCTCCCGCGCCACTTCCAGCTTCGGCTCGGTGGCCGTGCTGCCGCTGTTCTTGCTGATCAGCACATCAATCTGCCGACGTTCAAACAGCGCGCGTTCATCCTCGATCAGAAACGGTCCGCGGGCGCCGATCACCTCGCAGCGCTCGTTGCCCGGATAAACCTCCAGGGCGCGCAATGTCCAGAATTGCTCCGGCGGAATTTCATCCAGGTGCTGCAAAGGTTCGCGGCCGAGGGTGAAAAACGGTCGCCGAAATGGCTGCAGTGCTTCGATCAGCTCGGCCCAGTCGCTGACTTCGCGCCAGTCATCCCCGGCTTGTGGTTGCCAGGCCGGACGCCTCAGCGCCCAGCAGGGAATTGCGCTCAGACTGGCAGCGGTCGCCGCGTTCTGACTGATTTGTGCGGCGTAGGGGTGAGTCGCGTCCAGCAACAGATCGATCCCTTCATCGCGGATGAACTGCGCCAGCCCGTCGGCACCACCGTAACCGCCGACGCGAACCTGGCAGGTCAGATCAGTCGGTACGCGACCGACCCCGGCCAGGCTGTAAATGTGTTCCGGCCCGAGGGTTCTGGCGATGGCCAAGGCCTCGGTCACACCGCCCAGCAACAATATGCGTTTCATTGGAAAGCTCCTGCGTGGCCGACAATCCCGCCTTGGCGATCGATGGCAAATACTTCGACCTGAACCTGCGCCGGCACCACGCTGCGGGCAAAATCCAGGGCGTGCTGACAGACTGCATCGCCGAGAGCGATCCCGGCGGCGCTGGCCATGGCCAGGGCTTGCTGGCTGGTGTTGGCTTCACGGATCGCTTGCTGCAACGCCTCATCGGCGCCTGCGGCAGCAGCCCACTCGGCCAGTTGCGGCAGGTCGATGCTCGAATGCCGACTGTGCAAATCCATGTGTCCGGCCGCCAGCTTGCTGATCTTGCCGAACCCGCCGCACAGGCTGAGCTTGGCCACCGGCACCTTGCGCAGATGCTTGAGCACGGCGCCAACGAAGTCGCCCATTTCGATCAGGGCGATTTCCGGCAGGTCGTAGACCCGGCGCATGGTGTCTTCGCTGGCATTGCCGGTGCACGCCGCGATGTGCAGGTAGCCGTTGGTTTTGGCCACATCGATACCCTGATGGATCGAGGCAATGTAGGCGGCGCAGGAAAATGGCCGGACGATGCCGCTGGTACCGAGTATCGACAGACCACCCAGAATGCCCAGGCGCGGGTTCATGGTTTTCAGCGCCAGCGCTTCGCCGTCCTCGACGTTCACCGTCACCTCGAAGCCGCCGCGATAATCGAGCTCCTCGGCGAGCAGGGTCAGGTGGTCGCTGATCATCTTGCGAGGCACCGGATTGATCGCCGGCTCGCCGACTTCCAGTACCAGTCCGGGCCGGGTGACGGTGCCGACGCCGCGCCCGGCATTGAAACGAACGCCCGGCTCGGAATGCAGTCGAACCTGTGAATAGAGCAGCGCGCCATGGGTCACGTCCGGATCGTCCCCGGCGTCCTTGATGGTTCCGGCTTCGGCCCCCTCATCCAGCAGCCGGCAGAATTCCAGGCGCATTTGTACCTGCCTGCCTTTTGGCAGGACGATTTGCACGGCGTCTGCGCTTGCTCCGCTCAATAGCAGCCGAGCGGCCGCAAGGCTGGTAGCCGTGGCGCAGCTGCCGGTGGTCAGGCCGCTGCGCAGAGGTGCGGGTTGTTCGGCGGTTTCGTCACGCATCGAAAGGCTTGACCACGTCCAGCAAGGTAATCGGCAGCGCCTGGCGCCAAGTGTCGAAGTCGCCCAACGGCTGCGCCTGGGCGATATGAATCCGCGTCAGCTCACCGCCATGTCGTTCGCGCCAGGCCATGAGGGTCATTTCGCTCTGCAGCGTCACGGCATTGGCGATGAGTCGGCCCCCGGGTTTCAGCGCGGCCCAGCAGGCGTCGAGCACTCCGTCGCGGGTCACGCCGCCCCCGATGAAAATCGCGTCCGGGCATTCAAGTCCGGCCAGGGCTTGCGGCGCACTGCCGCGAATCAAATGCAGGCCGGGCACCCCGAGGACATCGCGGTTGTGCTCGATCAATTGCTGTCGGCCCTCATCGGCTTCAATCGCCAATGCGCGGCAGCTGGGGTGCGCGCGCATCCACTCGATGCCGATCGAACCGCTGCCCGCGCCGACATCCCACAACAACTCGCCAGGAACCGGGGCAAGACGGGCGAGGGTGATGGCGCGTACGTCGCGCTTGGTCAATTGGCCGTCGTGCGTGAAGGCCGAATCCGGCAGGCCGGCCAGGCGTGACAGGCGCGCTATACCCGGTTCGGCGATGCATTCGATGGCAACAAGGTTCAAGTCGGCGATGGCCGGGTCAGTCCAGTCGCTGGCGATGCCGTCGATGCGCCGCTCTGCTTCACCACCCAGGTGTTCCAGAACACACAGGCGACTCGGTCCGTAGCCACGATTGCGCAGCAGCTCGGCGATGGCCGCCGGACTGCGACCGTCGTTGCTCAATACCAGCAAACGCACACCGCTGAATAACTGGGCATTCAGGGCCGAGAGGGGCCGCGCCACCACTGATAGCGTTACTACCTCTTGCAATGGCCAACCCATGCGGGCGGCCGCGAGGGAGCAGGACGAAGGCGCCGGCAGGATCAGTAGTTCATTGACGGGCAACTGACGGGCAAGGCTTGCGCCAACGCCAAACAGCATCGGATCGCCGCTGGCCAACACGCACACCGGTACGCCACGCAACGCCAACAACGCGTCCATGGAAAACGGACTGGGCCACAGTTGGCGTTCGCCGCGGACGCACACGGGCAGCAAGTCCAGTTGGCGCTGGCTGCCAAAGATACGTGACGCACGCAGTAATGCGTGCCGGGCGTTCTTGCCCAAGCCCTTGAAGCCGTCTTCACCGATGCCTGTTACTGTCAGCCAAGGGGGCATGCTGTTCCTCTTCAATCAAGCCAAGCCAAATGATCAACGCGCTCAGGCCTGCATCGGCCTGGACGGTTGTGCATCATAGCGCGGTGTTGATTGAGCTCGCCCGTCGTCAGACGGTGAAATGAAATTATTGCGATAGAATTCTTTTGATGTGGGCGGGATGTAATTCGTTTGTCCTGTCATTTTTTACATGCGAAATCTTTTCGCTCTTATCTTGCTGCGCTGGTTGTCAATGAGAGCTCTTTTCGTTTCATATACATTTTTATCCAGTTTCAGGTAGGTGCCTTGCTGGATAATTCTGGCGGGATGTTCTTCCCAATCAAAGAACAGGAAGTTGCTTTTTTTTGTATTGGATATCAATTCAAGGTTAAAAACGGCAATGGTCAGGAAGCCCTTGGAATCGTAGCGGGCGGGGATGACCCGGAAGTGCTCGCCCATCAGGCTTTCCTGATCAAGCGAGAGCTGCGCCGGCTTGTTGGGTTTCAGTGCCTCAAGCAGGTCAATCATGGCGTTCCCCTGTCGGGCGTCCGGCATGGCTTGAGCGCTCTGGACCAGGAAATCCGCAACACTTCTCGAGAGGTCATATCGCGTTCGGGTGAAGATGGCATCTTGAAAGACAGACCAGCCGAGGAAATTCAATGTGGATACATATTCATCCAGCCACTTTGCCGAGTCGACAGTACGGCTAATGACCCTGTCGGCGGACCGGGTGGCGAGTTCTGTGCTGTGGGTCAAGTCATCATAATCCTGCAGTGCCAATTCCTCGACGCACGATATCAAGTTGGGTCCAGTCAATGTACCGATTGGTTTTTCATTTTTCATGGAGGTTCCTTGTATAAGCATACTGAGAGTCAGTTGTTTGTTGCTTGGGAAAATACAAGAGGGGGCGTGAGGTTGGAATAAGTGCAGCACGCGAAATTAATTCTTGCTGTTAGGCTTCTCGAAAGAATTGTTTTTCATGCTGGGTTCTGAAGGCGGTTTCCACACTGCAAGCGATACTGTCGCTGACGTTTCGGCTAGCGCGTTTCGTCGTCAATCTGCCTGAGCTTTTCATCCGGCGGGGCAAAGCAGGCATAATGCCGCCCTTCGTCCCGATATCGGTCATCCCGTGCATTCACGCCAGACAACCACTCCCGTGCGCCCTTCGGCCTGTCCCGGATTGTTGCGTGTCGTCCAGGCATTAGACGGCGGTATTTGCCGTATCAAGCTTGGAGGCGGCGCCATCCAGGCCGATCAAGCCGTCGTGGTCGCTGACGCCGCCGAGCGATATGCCGGGGGCATCATAGAGGCGACCAACAGAGCGAATCTGCAAATTCGCGGGATTGGTGAGCAGGCACCTGCGTTGATCGACAGTCTGTTGGCTGCGGGACTGGGGCCTGCAACGGTCGCAGGTGATGACGTACGCAATCTGATGCTCAGCCCCAGCGCCGGGGTAGATCGACACATGCTGATCGACAGTCGGCCTTTGGCCCGGCAAATTCTCGATACCTTGCAATCCCATGTGCGCTTTCATGAGTTATCGGCCAAGTTCTCTGTGCAGCTGGATGGCGGTGAATTACTGGCAATGCTCGAGCACCCTCATGACCTCTGGCTGAGTGCGGTGCAGAGAAACGGCGAGCTGCTACTGGCGTTCGGTCTGGCAGGATGTCCGACTGATACACCGGCCGCTGCGGTGGCACTGCGCGACGGGCATGGCCTGGTGGTCGCGGTGCTGGAGTTGTTTCTTGAACTTGCGCGGCCGGACCAGAGCAGGATGCGACATCTGTTGTCCGGGTTTTCGCTCCATTCGCTGCTGCAAAGGTTGTCCGAACGTGTGCAGCTACTCACCATTGAGCAATGGCAGCGCCCGGTATCGCCTCCAGGATTGCATATCGGCAGTTATCCGCAACGTCAGGAAGGTCTCGTCTATATCGGCGCCGTGCCACCTCTGGGGCGGCTGTCCCCGGCGATGCTCAAGGGGGCGGCTCGCCTGGCCGAGACATTCGGTGATGCCAGTTTGCGCTTGACCCCTTGGCAAAGCCTGTTGCTGCCCAACATCCGCTTCGCGGACGCTTCAGTTGTCCAAAAGCAATTGCGGGCCTTGGGGTATCTGGTCGACGCGGTTGACCCTCTGACCCATTTCCTGGCCTGCACCGGATCGGCCGGTTGCGGCAAAGGATTGGCGGACACCAAAAGAGATGCTCGGCAACTGGCGATGCAGCTGCACAGTCAACCCGGACAGGTTCATTTGTCAGGGTGTCCGCGCTCCTGTGCATGCGCGCACACCTCGCCCGTTACATTGCTGGCGGCCGGTCCTGGTCACTACGACCTCTATTTTCGCGATGCAGCGCAGCCGGGTTTCGGTCGCCTGCACGCACGCAACCTTACTATTGAAGCGGTCGCAGCCTTGCTTGACGCCCGTTCACGGAGCTCCTTTGATGCTTGATTACATCCGCGACGGTCAGGAGATCTATCGCAACTCCTTCGCAATCATCCGCGCCGAGGCCAATCTCGCGCGAATCCCGGCCGATCTGGAAAAACTCGCGGTTCGGGTGATTCACGCCTGTGGCATGGTCGACGCCATCGACGGCTTGCAGTTCTCCGAAGGCGCGGGCAAGGCCGGGCGCGATGCGCTGGCTGCAGGCGCACCGATCCTGTGTGATGCGCGAATGGTCTCCGAAGGCGTGACCCGCGCGCGTTTGCCGGCGAACAACCAGGTGATCTGCACCCTGCGCGACGAGGGTGTTCCAGAGCTCGCCCGCGAGTTGGGCAACACCCGCTCCGCCGCCGCGCTGGAATTGTGGCGTCCGCATCTGGAAGGCAGTGTGGTGGTGATCGGTAATGCACCGACAGCGTTGTTTTACCTGCTGGAAATGCTCGACGCCGGCGCGCCGAAACCGGCGCTGATCCTTGGTTTCCCGGTCGGCTTCGTCGGCGCTGCCGAATCCAAGGCAATGCTCGCCTCCGACAGTCGCGGCGTGCCCTTCGTCATTATGCAAGGTCGGCTTGGCGGTAGCGCCATGGCCGCCGCCGCTGTCAATGCCCTCGCCACGGAGATCGAATGATGCAGCAACCTGGACGTTTGATCGGCTTGGGCGTTGGCCCCGGTGACCCGGAACTGATTACCCTCAAGGCGCTGCGCCTGTTGCGCGAATCGCCGGTGGTGGCTTATTTTGTCGCCAAGGGCAAGAAGGGCAATGCTTTCGGCATCATCGAGGCGCATTTGCAGGAGGTGCAAACCTTGCTGCCGCTGGTATACCCGGTGACTACCGAGGCGTTGCCGGCACCGCTGTCATACGAACAAGTGATCAGCGATTTCTACGACACCGCCAGCGAGCAACTGGCCGAACATCTCAATGCAGGTCGCGACGTGGCGGTGATCTGCGAAGGTGATCCGTTTTTCTACGGCTCCTACATGTACCTGCACGACCGGCTGGCCGAGCGCTATCAAGCCGAAGTCGTGCCTGGCGTGTGCTCGATGCTGGGTGGTGCATCGGTGCTTGGAGCGCCGCTGGTGTATCGCAATCAGAGTTTGTCGGTACTCTCCGGCGTGCTACCCCCCGAAGACCTCAAACGTCGCCTGGCAGATGCCGATGCGGCGGTGATCATGAAGCTGGGGCGCAACTTCCCCAAGGTGCGTCAGGTGCTCGAAGAGCTCGGTTTGGCGGAGCGCGCGCTGTATGTCGAACGCGCGACCATGGCCAATCAGAAGATCGTGCCGCTGGATCAGGTCGAGCCAATGTCCTCGCCATACTTCTCGTTGATCATTGTGCCGGGTGAACGGTGGCAAGGTTGATGGCCCGTCCTGCACCGGCCATTGTCATCCTGGGCAACGGCAGTCTGGCCACCGCCCGGCGGATTCAGGCGTGCTATCCACAGTCCCGAATTCATGGTCTGGCCGAGCGGGTCGTCGGCGCGGACCATACTTACCATGAGTTCGGTGTGACGTTGCGTGAACTCTATCAAGGTGACACTCCGATCATCGCCTTGTGCGCGGCCGGCATTGTCATTCGCACCTTGGCGCCGTTGTTGCTGGAGAAAGGCGCGGAGCCCCCGGTGTTGGCCGTCGCCGAAGACGGTAGCGCTGTCGTCCCTCTGCTCGGCGGGTTAGGTGGGGTGAATGTCATGGCGCGTGAAATCGGGGCCGCGCTAGGTGTAGCGGCTGCCATAACCACCAGTGGCGAACTGCGTTTCGGTACCTGCCTGCTCAAGCCGCCCAGCGGTTATGCCTTGGGAGATCTGGAACTGGGCAAGCGCTTCGTCTCGGATTTGCTTGCCGGTGAAACAGTGCGCATCGAGGGTTCGGCACCGTGGTTGGCCGAAGCGCAACTGCCGGAAGACCAGCAGGCGCGTCTCGCGATCCATGTCGGTCATGCCGAGCGCCTGCCTGATGCCAATGAATTGCTGATCTATCCGTGCAACGTGGTGGTAGCCGTGACGACGGCGACACCTGATTTGGCCAACGTCATTCGTACTTCGCTGCATCGGGCGGGCATTGCGCTGCAATCCCTTGCTTGCCTGTTGGCGGATGAGCGTGACATGGCCGACATGGCGTTGCGAGGCGCCGCGTTGGATTTGGCCGTGCCGCTGCGTTTCAGTACTCGAACCGGCAGTGTGCTTGAACAGGTGAAGAGCGCGGTGTCACCGCTGCTCAGCGTGATCGAGATCGACGGTGATATGGCTGTTGCGGTCGCTGCCGAGCCTGTCGATCCACTCTCGATCGGTCGTCCTCGCGGACGCCTGGCGGTCATCGGTCTGGGGCCGGGTGCTGCCGACCTGATGGTGCCGGCGGTCAAGGCAGAACTGGCCCGCGCCAACGATATTCTTGGCTACGAAACCTACGTGCGCATGGCAGGCTCGTTTCGTGCCGATCAGATACTGCACTGCACCGATAACCGTGAAGAAATGCAGCGTGCGCGTCATGCTTTCGAGCTGGCGGCGCAAGGTCGATGCGTGGTGGTGGTTTCCTCCGGCGATCCTGGTGTATTTGCCATGGCGGCGGCGGTGCTCGAGGCGCTGCATGAATCGCGCGATCCGGCATGGCATGACGTCGATCTGGAAATCCTGCCAGGCGTTTCGGCTTCGCTGGCGACAGCTGCGCAGGCAGGCGCACCTTTGGGGCATGACTTCTGCGTGCTGTCGCTGTCGGACAACCTCAAGCCATGGGAAATCATCGAGAAGCGCCTGGACCTGGCGGCACAAGCCGATCTGGCGATGGCGTTCTATAACCCGATTTCGCGTTCCAGGCCTTGGCAATTGGGACGAGCGCTGGAGATCGTCGCGCAACACCGCGTACCTGCAACACCGGTCGTGCTGGGGCGGGATGTCGGGCGCCCGGGTCAGACGTTGCGGGTCACGACGCTCGGTCAATTGACGCCAGATCAAGTCGACATGCGAACCATGGTGTTGATCGGTTCATCCACGACACGTGTGTTTCCCCGGGGGCAAGGATTGTCGTGGGTGTACACACCACGCAGTTATGGAGATAAGTTGGTCGATATCAGCTGAGTTGTTTGGTTTTTATGTGGCGTCAAATCTGTCGAGGTGTTTGATTTCGGCAGTTTCCGCCCCGGTAGGGATGCCGGTGCGGATTTACATATGTCGACATTTATTGAGTTTGTTGTTCGTTATGGGTTGAGTTAGATTCGTTTGTGCCCCCTGAAGGGTATAAATGAATTGAATGGATCTTTAGCATATGGAAAAGTTTGAAGAGTCTGTCGCTCTCGAAAAGTGCACTGATATAGGAAAGGCGCGTCTTGTCAGGTCCAGGGCGCTGTTAGCTGAAACTTCTCATGCAAGAAGTTTTATGTCGTCGGGTACTGCCGGGCAAGATGTTACTTCCAGTCCTACCAAGGAGCTCGATGCCCTGATTCTTGGTAATTCCCTGGTTGGATACGGCGATAATATTTCGCTTGAGAATATGACGGTCATCGAAAACCTCATAAAATTCTCGAGGCTGGAGGCCGATCGAGAAGCCGGGCACAGCAGCAATCCTGCCGCCTGGCATCGAGAGTTTCTCAGTTGCATGAGGGATATGGGGTGCTCCGTACCCATCGAGGCGAGTGTCGAGTACAGCAAGACCTCGGTAGCGGGGACGATGAAAAATGTCATGACCGATATTGTCAAGGCTGGTGTAAATGCGGCAAAGGCCGCCATTCCTGGCGCTGCGGTGCTGGGCGCCATCGCCGATTCCACAGTCGCGGCTTTGGAAAAAGAAACTGAAACAATCAACTTGTTCAATTACGAAGTTACGAAGACCAAAGGTGTTAAGTTAGCCATACTGCCCTGCGACCAGACGAAGAATGGTTTGATTGTTGTGTCATTCTCATCGGTTAATCATGACGGTAATAAACTCGATGGCAAAGCCTTGTTCCTTGATTTGAATATTTCAACGCTTGACGTTTATCAAGGGTCGAATTTTCTCACCTTTAATCCTTCTGCTTACGCGGAAGTGAAAGAGGATGTAGAACACGTCCTCGGGTTTCAACGGCGCGCAGTGCTGGCTAAAAGGTTTTCGCGGCGCAAGTAGTCATTTTGGTCAAGCCGAGGCCGGAGATGGCTTTTCTCTGGTCTCTTCAACGGGTTATGGGTATGGAATATTTGGTTTACATCAGTGGATGTTGCGTGTTGGCTTTGTCGGAAACATTATTGCCTGCCGCGCAGCAAGATGTGATTGATACTTTGCTTTTTGCGCAACTTGCTGCCGATGAAGATTTTCCTGAGGATCCAGACGGCCAGGATTGGATTGATGTTTATCAAAACACCTTCTCTGAGTGTGGCTGGACCTTTGATCTGCAAAAAACGACTGCCGGGGAATTTTCATCTACCAGACAAAAGACATTTTCACTGCGGGATGTCTTCGCGGCGGTCTCTGAAAACAATGTGACTGCCGATCAGGCGGCTATTAGTTCAGCGGCACTGGATACGGTTGCCGAGTTGCCAGATGAGTCAGAAGTGAAGCAAGCCTTTCGCAAGCACGCAGTGCTGAGTGTGGAAGGGCAAAAGCGGATCAGGGTTAGGGTCGCAGTGGTCGATGGAAGTGGCTCCTTGAGTATGGCTTCAGTCTTTTTCGATACCCGTGGATCTGTCGGCAGGCTTTTCTCTGAGCGTGAATTTGCTTTTGACGAAGTGAGTGGCGCCATGAATGCAAATTTTTACACCGCTCGCTTTAGTGTCCGCGCTTACAACGAGTACAGGAAGGACACAGTGCAATGGTTAGGCACACGGAGACAGGCTGGACGTCCTGAGGTCGCCCGCCTGAGCATTTCGTAATTTTTGGCGGGCGCCGGGTGCATTCAAGGGACCAGATAACCCCTGACGCCGGTAAAGATGATCTGCGCTGCCAACGCACACACAAACAACCCCATCAACCGACTGACAATCTGCAGTCCCTGGTCGCCCAGAATACGTTCGATGCGATTGGACAAGTAAAGCACCACCCCCACGGTGAAACTGGCCAAGGCAATACTGACAATGGCCATGAGCTTGTCGTCCCAGTGCGGCTGGCTCACGCCCATCACCAGCAGGGCGCCGATGGTGCCGGGGCCGACCGTCAGGGGAATGGTCAGCGGAACGATGGTTACGTCCTGTTGCACATTGTCGGTCTGCACCGCCGACTTGCCCTGAGCCATGCCCAGTGCCGAGATGAACAGCACGCTGCCGGCGCCGATTCGGAAGGCATCCACGGTGATGCCGAAGACGTTGAAAATCACCCTTCCGAACAGATACAGCAGGACGCTGGAAACCAGCGTGGCAGTCGCCACTTTCCAGGCCAGGCGGCGTTGTTCCTTGCGCGAATAACCGCGGGTCAGACTGATGAAACAGGACAATACGAAGAACGGGCTGTAGAGCACCAGCATCTTCAGGTAAACGCTGAACAACACGTGGAGCATGGTGCAAGCTCACTGGCGAGGGAAGTCGAGGGGGAGTCTATCAGGCACTGCGGAGTCTGTCGGCTCAGGACGTTTGCGTCGCCGCGCGGTTTTGCTCATCGCGCTGGGCAACCCAGTGTTCGATCAGTTCGCGCAACTGCGACAGCTCGACCGGTTTGGCCATATGCCCGTCCATGCCGGCCTGGCGCGCGCGTTCCTTGTGCTCAGCGAGGATGTGCGCGGTCAACGCAACCACGGGGGTGCGGGATCGCTGATTGCCGACCTCCCAGGCACGCAATTGCTGGGTGGCGGAGAAACCGTCGAGGATCGGCATTTCACAATCCATCAATACCAGGTCGTAACGCTGGGCTTTCATCGCCTGCAAGGCTTCTTCGCCATTGCTGGCGGTATCGGGTTGCAGGTTGAGCTTGCCCAGCATGCCGCGGATCACCTTGGTCGAAATGCTGTTGTCTTCGGCCACCAGAATGCGGAAGTCGCTGGGCACCTTGACCGGCAGGGCAGGGCCGGGGGGCAGCTGATGCGAAGCGACGAGCCCCTTGTCGCGCTGGTTCAGTTCGTCCGCCAGCGTTGTCTTGAGGGTATAGCCGGCCACCGGCTTGGCGAGGATGCGTTTGATCCCGGAGTTGCGCGCAATGATCTTGCTCGGCGCATTGCTGATGCCGGTGAGCATGATCAGCAGGATGTCGTGGTTGAGGCTCGGATCTTCCTTGATCTTGGCCGCCAGTTGCATGCCGGTCATGCCGGGCATGTTCTGGTCGAGCAGGACCACGTCGAAGTAGTCGCGCAGGTGGGCCTTGGTGCGCAGTAGCGCGAGGGCCTCCTTGCCGGAGGGGACGGCGCTGACGTTCAGGCCCCAGGCGCTGCACTGCTGTACCAGCACCTTGCGACAGGTGTCGTTGTCGTCCACCACCAACACCCGTGCGCCTTGCAGCGGACCATCGAGGTCGGAGGTCGGGTGTTCGAGGCGGTCAGGGTCCAGCGGCAAGGTCAGCCATAATGTGCTGCCTTGGGTGCTACCGCTCTTGATGCCGAACTCTCCGTGCATCAGACGGATCAGCTGGCGGGCAATCACCAGTCCGAGGTTGCCCCCCATGCGGGGTGCCGAAAGAAAGTTTTTGCTGTGCAGTTCGGCGTGCATCAGCGCATCCCGTTCATCGGTGTCCATGGGCTCGCCGCTGTCCTGTACGGCAATGCGCAAGCGTGGTTTGGCGCTGCGTTCGTCGAGGGCGACGACGATCAGGATTTCGCCTTCATCGGTTTTTTTCAGGGCGTTTTCCAGCAGGCTCAACAGGGTCTGGCGCAGACGCGTCGGATCACCGCTGATCACCCGCGGTACTTGCGGCTGGATAAAGCTGATCAGCTCGACGTTCTGCTGCTCGGCCTTGGCGCGGAAGATGCTCAGGCAGTCTTCGATCAGCGCGTTGAGATCGAACTGGACGTCATCCAGCTCGATCTGCCCGGATTCGAGCTTGGAGATGTCGAGGATTTCGTTGATCAGTGTCAGCAGTTCGTTACCGGCACTGTGGATGGTTTGCACGTAGTCGCGCTGTTTGACCGAGAGTGGCGTGCCCAGCAACAGTTCGGTCATCCCCAGCACGCCATTCATCGGGGTGCGGATTTCGTGGCTGATTTTTGCCAGGAATTCGGCCTTGGCGTTGATCTCGGCGTTGCTGGCGGCCAGATCGCGGCTGAGGCTGAAACGGTCTTCGGTGATACTGCGCTGGCGTTCGCTCAGGGCAATGCTCATCAGCAGGCCGCTGATGCAGATGAACACCAGCAGGGCGGTGATCAGGCCTTGCGGCTCGACCAGGGTCAGCCCCAGCAGGGCGGGCAGGATAATCAGCGTGCCGACATTGAACACACCCATCGCCGCCACGAACAGGCGTGCGGGACGATAGCCTTTTTGCCAGTGATGGGCACTGACGAATAACATGCTCAGGCCCGCCAGTGCGACCAGCGCGTAGGTGATGATGTTCAGCGGCAGCGTGTTGACGAACAACAGCAACAGGCCACAGGCGATGATGAACACAATGTTGCCCAACAACAGTTTGTTCAGTGGGTGCGGGCCGAGCGGTGCGAAAAAGCGATAGGCGAACATCAGGCCGCACGGGGCGGTCAGCAGCAGGGCGATGTAAGCGCCAGGCGTCTGGATCGAATGCCAGTCCGGCAACCAGGGCCCGGCAAGGTTCAGCAGCAGCACGAGGCTGAGCATCAACAAGGCTTCACAGCCAGACAACCACAGGCAGCTGCGCGACCGGGTATACGCGTAGCGGATCAGGTTGTGCAGGATCAGCATCCCGAGGCAGCCGAACAGCAGGCCGTAGATCAGCGTCTGGTTCTGATTGGCAGCGGTCATGATGGCCGACTGCAGGGTGATATAAGGCCGCATCTGGTGTTCGGACACCAGGCGCACGTAAACGTCGAGAGGTTTGTCGCTTTGGGGTAGGGGCAACATGAAGTCGCTGTTGGGCAGTGGCCGCTCTGCCAGAGGTTGATCCGCGCCGCCGTCCAGCGCCTCGATCAGTTTGTCGCCTTCCAGCACATACAGATCGAGGTCGGAAAGGTCGGGAGCGAATACCCGCAGCAACTGTTCATGCTTGCCGGGCGCAAGCCTGAAACGCAGCCACATCGCCCCATCGGGCTCGGCCGCGGTGAGGTGATCGAGTTCAATGGGGCTGAATTGATTGGTGTAGCGAGCGGAGCGGATGTCGCTCAGTTGCAGGTCGCCCTGTTCATCGAGCAATACCGCCCAGCCACTGCCTTGCGCGGCCTGGGCCGGTAGCATGCAGAGCAGCGTCATCAGCGTGACGGTGAAACCTATGGCAATCCTGAGCCAGCGCACGGCGAAATCCCTTCGTAGGTTGAAGCCAGAATATAACTATGCGCGGCGCCGGAATAGCCCGGCAAGGGCCTGAGGCCCTTGCCCTGCCGAATGGATAGCTTATTCCTGATTTTCGCCACGCTCGCGGGCAATGGCGCGGTAGCCAATGTCCTTGCGATAGAAGCAGCCTTCCCAGTCGATCCGTGCCGCCAGTGCGTAAGCCTGTTGCTGCGCAGCATCGACGCTGGCGCCCATGGCAGTGGCGCAAAGCACCCGACCACCGGCCGTCACCACTTGACCGTCCTTGAGTGCAGTACCAGCGTGGAAGACTTTTCCTTCCAGTGTTGCGGCTGCATCCAGACCATTGATGGCCGCGCCTTTGGCATAGTCACCAGGATAGCCGCCAGCGGCCAGCACGATGCCGACGCTTGGACGCGGATCCCATTGTGCTTCGACCTTGTCCAGAGCTTGCGCCAGGGCGGCTTCGACCAGCAACACCAGGCTCGACTGCAGACGCAGCATGACCGGCTGGGTCTCGGGGTCGCCGAAGCGGCAATTGAATTCGATGACTTTCGGGTTGCCTGCCTTATCGATCATCAGGCCGGCATACAGGAAACCAGTGTAAACGTTGCCTTCCTCGGCCATGCCGCGCACGGTAGGCCAGATCACCAGGTCCATGACGCGGTTGTGCACTTCGCTGGTGACGACCGGGGCAGGGGAGTAAGCACCCATGCCGCCGGTGTTCGGGCCGGTGTCGCCGTCACCGACGCGTTTGTGGTCCTGGCTGGTGGCCATTGGCAATACATTCTTGCCGTCGACCATGACGATGAAGCTGGCTTCTTCGCCGTCCAGAAACTCTTCGATGACGACGCGCGAGCCTGCTTCACCGAATGAATTGCCGGCCAGCATGTCACGCACGGCGTCTTCGGCTTCAGTCAGTGTCATGGCCACGATCACGCCTTTGCCGGCGGCCAGGCCATCGGCCTTGATCACGATCGGTGCGCCTTTTTCACGCAGATAAGCCAAGGCAGGCTCGATCTCGGTGAAGTTCTGGTAATCGGCTGTCGGAATCTTGTGACGGGCCAGGAAGTCTTTGGTGAAGGCTTTCGAACCTTCCAGTTGCGCGGCGCCGGCGGTCGGACCGAAGCAATCCAGGCCTCGGGCGCGGAACAGATCGACGACACCGGCGACCAGCGGCACTTCCGGGCCGACGATGGTCAGGGAAACGTTCTTCTCGGCAAAATCGGCCAACTGCTCGAGGGCCAGCACATCGATAGCGACGTTCTCGCACTTGGCTTCAATGGCGGTGCCGGCGTTGCCAGGGGCCACGAAAACCTTCTGCACGCGTGGATCCTGAGCCACTTTCCAGGCCAAGGCGTGTTCGCGGCCACCGCTGCCAATGATCAAAACATTCATTTCAAAAACCTCGGATGACGCTGAATTCTGGAACCTCTGTAGGAGCGAGCTCGCTCGCGATGGTGGTTAACGATAACGCGGGGTCTCTGAAACAACGCGGCGCCGTATCGTTCATCGCGAGCAAGCTCGCTCCTACAGGGAAAACGGTTTGGTTAGTGACGGAAGTGGCGCATGCCGGTGAATACCATGGCGATACCGGCTTCATCGGCAGCAGCAATCACTTCGTTGTCACGCATCGAGCCACCCGGCTGGATCACCGCAGTGATGCCGACCTTGGCCGCGTTGTCCAGACCATCGCGGAACGGGAAGAAAGCGTCGGAGGCCATCACCGAGCCTGCAACCTGCAACCCGGCGTGTTCAGCCTTGATCGCAGCGATGCGCGCGGAGTTCACACGGCTCATCTGGCCAGCGCCGACACCGATGGTCTGGCGGTTCTTGGCGTAGACGATAGCGTTGGACTTGACGTACTTGGCCACTTTCCAGGCGAAGATCAGGTCGTGGATTTCCTGTTCGGTCGGAGCGCGCTTGGTCACGACTTTCAAGTCATCGGCACCGATCATGCCGATGTCGCGGCTCTGTACCAGCAAACCGCCGTTGACGCGTTTGTAATCCCAGGCGGCAGCGCGTTCAGCTGACCATTCGCCGCAGGCCAGCAGGCGCACGTTGGCTTTGGCGGCCACGATTGCGCGGGCTTCTTCGCTGACGCTTGGGGCGATGATCACTTCGACGAACTGGCGCTCGACGATGGCCTTGGCCGTTTCAGCATCCAGCTCGCGGTTGAAGGCGATGATGCCGCCAAATGCGGACTCGGTGTCGGTGGCGTAGGCCAGCTCGTAGGCCTGACGGATGCCGCCTTCGGCGTCCGGGCTCACGGCCACGCCGCACGGGTTGGCGTGCTTGA
>Ga0213829_1000963_pt1 | contig 22735 bp, 14 predicted proteins | sample MC6MC0896MG_FD_180665 | JGI IMG/M metagenome (GOLD analysis project Ga0213829, IMG submission 180665) | Enriched soil aggregate microbial communities from Iowa State University, Ames, United States - MC6-MC0896-MG | ecosystem: Environmental > Terrestrial > Soil > Unclassified | place: USA: Iowa...
GTGAGCGTCACGCAGGCAGATGTTGCAGGCAATGTCTCGGATGCAGCGATTGTTCCAGTCCCTGATACGCTTGCGCCAGCTGCACCGACGGTTGTTGTCGGTGATGATGGTGTGACGCTGACGATTACCGGTGAGGCTGGTGCGACGGCGACGGTTACGGCTGCGGATGGCACGCCGCTTGGCAGTGTTGTTCTGGATGAGGATGGTGTTGGCACGGTCACGGTTGCCCCAAGCAATGGTCAGGCCGTGGCGGTGACGCAAAGCGATGCGGCAGGCAATGCGTCTGGTGAAACACCGGCGACACTGCCTGATACGCTTGCGCCTGATGCACCAACCGTTGTGGTCGGGGGCGACGGTGTCACGCTGACGATCACCGGCGAGGCTGGTGCGACGGCGACGGTTACGGCTGCGGATGGCACGCCGCTTGGCAGTGTTGTTCTGGATGAGGATGGTGCGGGTTCAATCCTGATTGATCCAATCAATGCACAGGATGTGAGCGTCACGCAGGCAGATGTTGCAGGCAATGTCTCGGATGCAGCGATTGTTCCAGTCCCTGATACGCTTGCGCCAGCTGCACCGACGGTTGTTGTCGGTGATGATGGTGTGACGCTGACGATTATCGGTGAGGCTGGTGCGACGGCGACGATCTACGATGCCAATGGCGATCCAATCGCCACGGTTGCGCTCGGAGAAACGGGCACAGCCACCTATGCGCTTGCTCCAAGCAATGGCCAGGCCGTGGCGGTGACGCAAAGCGATGCGGCTGGCAATGCGTCTGGTGAAACACCGGCGACGCTGCCCGATACGTTTGCGCCTGAACCACTGACTGTAGCGCTTAATGTTGATACCGGCATTGATGATGACGGCATTACCAGCGACGGAACTGCCACCATTGGCGGGTTGGAAGACGGGGCCGTTTGGGAATATTCGTTTAATGGTGGTGTTGACTGGGAGACTGGAACAGGGACGAGTTTCGCGGTTCCCGTTGGTGTTTATACCGATGGTCAGATTCTGGTCCGCCAAACCGATGCAGCTGATAATGTCAGCAACAGCATATCTCTTGGCGCAGTAACAGTTGTCGAACTGGCCGCTGCAAATGATGATGCGACAGCGGATCTGGGCAACCGAGCTTCGGTCACGCAGCCGCCTGTAAGCGATGCAAGTCTTGAAGTGCTGGGGTTACTGGATACAGGTACACCGACAAACGGTGTTCCGGTTACAATTGCTGCGGGCTCGACAGGTGATCTGGTTATTGAGGTCAGCCAAACGGCACTTATTGCTGTAGCCGATGCCTTCAACGTGGAACTTTATGACGCTGATGGTAATCTGGTTGCTGTTGCAACAACGGGCAATGATCCGTTGATTGGAGATGTTGCCGGGATAAAAATATTCGGTTTGACAGGCGATAATACGCTGGTTGCCAACTTCAACGGCTTAGCACCTGGAAATTACACTGTTGTTGTCCGCAAGGGGGACAGTGCGCTTGGTACATTGCTCGATGCTGACGGCGATGGTGTCTCCCTAGAAGAACTTGGCCAGGGCGGCGTTGTTTTGGGTAGCGAAAATCAGGTATTGGTTCTGGACGCTGTTGAAAATGCACTTGGGCCTGTCCTTGGCGGAACGGTTAGAGGAGTTCTTGAGCTCGTTCTGGGAACTGTCGATTCCATTGGTGCCGGACAGCTTGTTGAAGTGCTTACAACGACAGTGGGCAATCTTGGTCTCACGTCATCGCTGGATCAGGTTCTTGGTGCGGTCGCGGATGCCTTGCTGAGCAACACTTTGACATTGCTGCAGGATACTTCGGTTACCGTGACACTGACGGAACACACATTCTCGAATGGTAACACGCCGATCAGCGGAAATGTGATCGATCCGGATGCGGGTAGCGAAGCTGGTCAGGATACGGTGGTTCCAGGTTCAGGCGTCACGCAGGTTGAAAATAGTTCGGGCGTGGTTGTGCCCATGGGTATCGGTGGGATTACGATAGCCGGTCTTTACGGAACGCTCGTTATCCAGTCAGACGGCAGCTACGTCTATACGCCGAATGGCTCTGCAGCATCCGTTGGGCAGACCGATGTGTTTACCTACACAATCACGGACGGAACCAATAGTGCCGAGGCAAACTTATCGATTGGGATTGATGGGGCAAGGCTTACTGGAGATGTTGCTCAGGCCGGTATTGAGTATGAGTATCTGGTAACGAATGCTCCAACAATTGTAGATGCTGTCAACTACAGCTGGACCGCGATTGCTTTTGGACTTCCGGTGGGGGCGTCCGGTAATCTCGCAAGTCAATCTTTGGTTGTTGCTGCCAATACAAACCGCGACATAACCTTGAATGTTGATGCGGGCAATGTACTAGGCTTGGGCACAAGCGTGATTGTTCATGTCGAAGTATATAATGGATCGACTTGGGTTAATTATCAAACCTTCACGAATAGCCAGCTCTTGAGCTTGCTTGGAAGTGCCGGCTCCGGTGCACTTTCATTATATGACGTCCCTCCTGGAGAATATCGGGTCAGAGCTGAACTAGGCTTTAGTGCGCTGTCGGCCCTAGGTAGCGTAAGTGTTGATATCGGTTCTTCAATAACAGACCTCACTCAATATTCTGAAAATCCAAACCTGTTTTCTGCATCTGGTAATCTGTTCGAGAACGATCTTCTTGGACCTGATACGCTACCATTCAAGATTTCGGCAGATGGTTTTACCTTCTTCGACGTGCCTGCCGGTGAGCCCTATACAATTGAAGGCAGTTTCGGCACGCTCGAAGTCAATGCGGATGGAAGCTACACCTATACACCAGATGATCGTGCGAATATTGGCACGCAGGTTGATACGTTTGCTTATCAGGTGGAAATCGATGGTCGTGTTGAAACGGCATCACTCACTGTGACTGTAAACGGCACTGTTGAAGGTCAGGATCTGGGCGAACCCATTATGAATCTGCTGAGCTTTGCCGACTCAGACCTGGTTCCGATGACTAACATCGAACAAGGGAGCGCCGATCAGGATCAACAGTCCTTCGCTGGCTTGCGAGAGGCGCTGGTGTTGGACGATGGGAGCTATGAGGTCATCTTGCCATCCAGTGAACATGATGGCGACGTAATCCCTTCTTTTATGATAACAGAAGCGGCTTATGCCCCTGCCGATACGGGCTTGATATCACTTGGTGACCCGCTCAATCATCTGGTGCCTGATCCATTGATGCAGAAGGATGAGCTCGATACGATCCATTCAATCTGATTTTGCAAAAGCACTCAGGAGTATGTCGATTAATTTTCGGATAGCAATTTTGCTAATCTTTGGGACACTTGCGAGCGTAATGCGGCGTGATTTTGATGGTTTGTCCACAGAGTTTCACGCCGCACAGGAAACATCGAAGACGTGTCAACTAAAAAAACAGAGGTGGTTCAAACTTTAATGTTCGGGCTAAGGAGCATTTATGGCCCAATCGAACTTAGATGCTGCCATCAGCGGCAGCAGATTTTGGACTTATTCTATTAGTTTTGCGTGAAAGAACATTCCGCAGTGCAATCAGACGGTTCGACAGCATTTCGCCCCCGAAACATGTAGCGAATGATGTTCAAAAGTTTGATGTTGATCGCTGCGTTAACCTCTGCTGCACAAATAGTGGAAACAGGTCAAATGGCTCAAATATCGATGGAAATTAATCGCAATTCCGGGGGGATGGAATTGGACAGTTATATAACCGAAATTGGCAAACGGTAAGCTGGGGTTGGAGAGCTGTGTCGCGGATAAGGGCAATTTTGATCCATTACTTCAGAATAGCCGTTGCCTTATTCAGAAGACGATAAAAACTGATTTTCACAATAAATGTTCTATAATTGACACAGCTTCCGAGTATATCGTTCGGTCACACCGTGATATTAATCGGTTCAAATGGATCAAAAACCCCATCTCCGCTCAAATTAAATTATATTTAGTGTTAGAGCTTTGATAGCTATCAAAAATAGTGGTTGCACCTCCGTGGCTGCGCTCTTAATGAGAGAGCATATTGGCTTTATTGAAGCAGGAATAATTAAATGGCCTCGCGATTGCGGGTCGATTAGGGTCTGCCGGGGGTGATTGTGGGTGGTGATTGTGCTTTAATGCTTCCAGAAGCTGTTTCTGAAGCCCCACATCGGGTTGTTTATGCGAGTTTCGGAAGGCGTGCACGTAAACTTAACGTAAAGTCTACGTCTAGAATTCTTTTGCTACAGGGTCCAGTAGGTCCGTTTTTCAAATCGCTTCAGAATAGTCTAAATGAAAACGGATTTGATGCATGGAGAATTTGCTTCACGGCGGGCGATAAATTTTATTCGAACAAAAAAAAGCGAATTACTTTTAGTGAAGGTCTAAACGAGTGGCCAAGCTGGTTAGATCAGCTTTTATCTTATTCAAATGTTGATTGTATTGTTTTATTTGGATGTGAACGTCCAATTCATAGTTTAGCGATTGAAGTTGCGCGTAAAAGAAACATTCCTGTCGTATCGCTGGAGGAGGGTTATGTTCGTCCAGGTTTCATTACGGTTGAGCACGGGGGCAACAACAGACGCTCTCCTTTTGCCAGTCGGATGGCACCAGCAGAGTTGGATTCCTCCGATACGATTAAGCCTTACAAGTGTCTAAAAAGTCCGTTTAACAGAATGTGCAGATTGGGGTTCTTTTACTACTTGGCGAATTTTATGAGCAGTCCTGACCAAAGAAGAACTTTTCACAAAAATAGGTCTTTGACGAGTGAAGCTTTTTATTGGTCGCGCAACTTGTTTCGTAAAATCGTACACCAAGGAAGAAATTTTGAACTAGTACAAAGACTTCTTGAGCATCACGACAAAAAGTATTTTATCGTTCCCTTACAAGTTTCCGATGATAGCCAACTTCGAGAAGCGGCCAATGGCTGGACAAATGAAAAGATCATCATCTCGAGTATTTCATCGTTCGCACGCCATGCTCCGAAAAATATGCGGCTTGTGTTCAAGATCCATCCTCTTGAACGCGGACACAGCGCTTATGATAAGCTAGTGCATTCACTTGCAGATCTTAATGGCGTTAGCGACCGTATCGATATCCTTGACACGGGTTCCGTCGGTTTGTTGGTGCGACATGCAGCAGGAATGCTGACAATCAACAGCACATCGGGTTTATCGGCAATTGCACATGCGATTCCGCTCATGACGTTGGGCGAAACAATCTATTCGCAAACTCCATTATCATATGCAGGTCATACGACCGAAGCGATGGATAAATTCTGGACACGGTCTTTTGTTCAGGATCGAGCCGCGTGCCACCGGTATTTGGTTTGGCTTCGGCAAAACTGCCTTAAGCCAGGCGATTTTTACGCTAAAGACGGTATATCAGTTGGCGTTGAAGGTGTGACCGAGGTAATTAAAGCCTCACTAAATTCCAAAAGTATCGCATCTATAGATGCACAACCTATGATAGACGATAAAAAACGTCTTAAGCGAGTATAATTACATAATCTGGTGACAGATTCTGTATTCAATAATTTTATTCAAAGAGGACTTCATATGTCAGTTTCGGACTTAGTAGTAAATACTGAGGACGTTGAAAGCAAACTGCTTTCGACATGCAAAAATGCAATCCAAGCCGAAGGTCGAGCAATCGTAGATTTCGCAGAGCAACTGAGCGCGGAATTTGCACAGGCAGTAGATTTAATGGCTAAATCTCCTGGTCATGTAGTCGTAGCAGGGATTGGAAAGTCTGGGCACATCGCCAGAAAAATCGCATCGACTTTGAGGTCGATTGGTAAGCCTTCAGTTTTTCTGCATGCTTCAGAAGCCAGTCACGGCGATCTTGGATTGGTGGGACAAGACAGTACGTGCTTAGTTTTTTCGAATTCCGGGGAAACTTCAGAATTATCGGACCTGATTTTTTATTGTGAAGCTCATAAAATTCCAATTATTGCAGTCACTGCCTCGTGCGAAAGTACATTGGGCAAGTGTGCAAAGTTCACAATCGCCTACGGAAAAGTTCAAGAGGTTTGTCCAAACGGTTTGGCTCCAACTACTTCGACCACACTCTCTTTAGCCATTGGCGACGGTATAGCTGTGGGTATTTCTGAGATATTAGGTACAACGCCAGATGATTTCCGTCGGTATCATCCCGGCGGAAAGCTCGGCGCGAAGCTTCTTCGTGTTCGTGATTTGATGCATGTGGGTAACGCATTGCCTCTGGTACAAGCTGATACGCCGATGGATGAGGTCGTGGTTACGATGTCTGAAAAAGGCTTCGGTATTGCAATTGTTCAATCAGATAATGATGTAATCGGCGTAATCACGGACGGTGATATGCGGCGGCGCGTAGGTCAGCTTTGGACCAGTTTAGCGAAGGATATGATCCTTGGAAAACCACTTACAATAACTGAAGACAGTTACGTTTTCGAAGCGCTCGATCTCATGACAGCTAAGAGCGTTACGTGTCTTATTGTCGAAAATGATAGTACGGGTTTCTCCGGAATTGTCCATATCCATGACTGTCTAAGAGCAAGTATGCAGTAATGTCAGAAATTGTAATTATTATTCCCGCCCGCTTTGAATCCTCTCGGTTTCCAGGCAAGCCCCTTGTTAATCTGCGTGGAAAGGATGGGGTTGTGAAATCCCTAATTCACTGGACTTGGGAAAAGGCGAAAGCTGTCGATTGCGTTAAAAGTGTGTACGTTGCCACCGACGATGATCGAATTGCCCAAGCGGCGCGTGGGTTTGGTGCTAACGTTGTGATGACGAGCAGTGACTGCCGCAATGGAACAGAACGATGCGCTGAAGCAATATCACGTCTAGGCATTGATCCGGAAATCGTTGTTAATCTTCAAGGAGATGCGCCGCTTACTCCGTCGTTTTTCCTTGAAAATCTGATCGATGGTTTGAAAAATGACCCTCAATCTGATGTTGCGACGCCCGTTCTTCGTTGTAACGCTGAAACTCTGGCACGCTTCGTAGAAGATCGACGCAACGGTTCAGTCGGTGGAACGACAGCTGTTTTTGATAACAGCCGACGTGCGCTCTATTTTTCAAAAGAAGTCATCCCATACCGAAACCCTGAACAAGTATTTTCGCCTATTCCTGTGTTCCATCACGTTGGAGTTTACGCTTATCGTAAAGTTGCGTTGCAAAAGTATTCAAGCCTCGGAGAAGGCGTGCTGGAGAAACTGGAAGGCCTAGAACAATTGCGCTTTCTAGAAAATGGACATCCCATTTTGTGCGTGGAAATGCAGGACGAAAAGCAGGAATTTTGGGAGGTGAACAATCCCTGGGATATTGAACGAGTTGAAGCCGCATTGTGATGGAAGCCAATGAAATGAAGCCTGTTGTTCTTAATGACATCTCTATCGAAAATTCCGCGCCTTTCGTTCTAATCGCGGGCCCGTGTCAGATTGAAAGTCTCGATCATTCGCTTTTTCTTGCCGAGAAAATCGCAAAAATCTGCCATGAAACGGACATTCAGTACATTTTCAAGTCAAGTTTTGACAAAGCAAACCGATCATCTTTCCAATCGAAGCGCGGTATTGGTATCGATGATGGATTGGAAATTCTGAACAAGGTAAGGACGGAATTTGGCTGCCCCGTGCTGACTGATATACACGATGCATATCAGTGCAAGAAGGTAGCTGAGGTTGTCGATGTTCTGCAGATACCGGCGTTTTTATGCCGTCAGACCGACCTTCTATTGGCCGCAGGCGAGACTATGCGTGTTATTAACGTCAAAAAAGGTCAGTTTCTGGCACCATGGGATATGTCAAACGTTGCTGCAAAGATCGCATCTACTGGCAATGAGCGGATACTGCTGTGCGAGCGCGGTACGTCCTTCGGTTATAACACGCTGGTAAATGATTTCCGGGCTTTACCCATAATGGCAGAAATGGGATATCCGACTGTTTATGATGCCACGCACTCGGTTCAACAGCCAGGTGGCAAAGGTACCTCCAGTGGTGGTGAACGAAAATTCGTTGGATCTCTGGCAAAAGCGGCTGTTGCAATCGGTGTATCTTCGCTCTTTATTGAGACACACGAAGATCCGGATAACGCGCCTAGCGACGGACCGAATATGATCCCAATTGATCAATTGAAAGGTTTGCTGCAGGAACTCCGCAACATCGATCGCTGCGTTAAATCTTATTAGTATTGGGTAAATTTTTTCGATGAAGAACCGCGGGTGCCAGCTCAGCTGGCATCCGAATATAACCGTCTAACCCTCTAAAAATGTAACTTGAGTATGAGATGTAGGCTGCGGTGAATACTTCATCCAATGTTGCACGACGAGTACGTCTTTCGCAAGTCAATCGATCGGTCGTGAGCCCCCATCCAGCATAAAACGGAATTCCGAAGCAAACGACTTTCTTGCCGCGTAACAACGCTTCAAAGCCAATTAGCGAAGTTAGCGTCCACACCTCGTCGGAAACACCGATTACGTAATCTGTAGAAATGTCGCTTGCTATATAATCGGCGTACTGAAGTAAGACATGGGAGGGCAGGCGACCGGACCGGTTTCCCGCTTCCACATCAGGATGTGGTTTATAAATGATGAAGGCATCGGAATTTTCACGGCGCGCTATTTTTAATAATTCAAGGTTGGACGTGACGTTGCTTCCTAAGGTTCCAAAACGTATGGAGGCGTCATCGGCGACCTGCCCGGGAACGAGAATAATCTTTTTGGATTGATCGCTCGGTAGATTCTCAATACTGCGATTTTTTTCAATATTGTATTTTGTGAGACCTTTATCGACAATTTGCTTTCGAATCTCCCGGCCAGCTGCCAAAGCAGCCGGTGTGTATTTTCCCACTTCGATCAGCTTTTCTAAGCGCGATGTACGCGTTGGATCATAATAAATGCCGTATTCGTCGAGAACGAGTGATAATGGCGGGATCAAATCTGATCCTAGTCCATTTGACCGCAGAAAGCCGTCTTCCATTTTAAGGAGAGACACATTTTGTTCGACGCAACTTTTCTCGAGATTTGGAGTGCATTTTGAGGACCAAACGACGAGGCGTGCGTTGTCCTTTTTTGCCGTTTGGATCGCCTCCATCGATGACTTAACAAATAAAGGCTCTTGATAGGTTGAACGTAAAAAGGCAGACACGCTGGGCTGCTTCCATTTGCTCATTCCTAAGCATATCGTCTTCGTCTTGTTCGCTTCATTTTTATCACGCAGAAATGAAAGAATTTCAACAGCTCTTTCGAACGTCGTAATTTCATCGATATATGGATCATAATAAGTTGGGTATTCCAGATAAGCTGCCGAGAACAAGTTTTCTAAACTAATGACTGCTGATCTGCGATCAACATACAACTCGTCGTCAGTAAGCCCCCAACCAGCGTAAAATGGCATGCCAAAACAGCGCACCTTTTTGCCCGCTAGCAACGCTTCCATCCCCATACCTGATGAAACCGTGTAAACTTTCTCCGCATTCTCTAAAAGTTTCCAAGGATTGACGGTTTCGGTCACAAATTCAACAGAAGGTTCGTTGAAATCAAAGTGGCCATAAGCAACGCCTGCAGTTACGCCTGGGTGAGTTTTGATGAGGATACGCTTGCTGGGATTTTCGTATTTTGCAACTTTTAGCATTCGTGCAAAAGTTGATGTGTCTGCTAAACCATAAGTAATTGAGGGATCATTTCGTGTCTGATCAATGATAAGAATATAGCTATCCCTGTCAGCATGATCGCCTTGCTGCTTAGCAACGTGATTATACTTCGATATTCTGGCTTGCCTCAGCATTTCGATGCTATCTCGTGCGCGCGTTTCATCAACGTTCTGTGCTGATTCATCGCAACTTAAGCGTTGTTCAAGCCAAGATGGCTCTGTCGCATCATAATAAATACCGCACTTGTCCATTATAATGCTGATTGGAGGTTCGCCTTTTTGGCCCAAACCTACAGAGCGGATAAAGCCATCCTCTAATGCAAAAGCTGGCTTGTTAAAGCGTTGACCCAACTCGCGCGCTTCTATGCCAGACTTCCTTCGACCCCAACCCGCATAGGCTGACGCAGAAATTTTAGATGGTGTCGAAGCCCAGCCGGATTGTTCTAGAATACGGCACACTTGGCGCTGCTTTCGTATTCCAGCACCGAGATAAATTTTCATCTGTTGATCTGTCCGCGGTAAGCTAGTCTCACCACGACTGTATAGATTGGAAAAGAGTTGCCCTAGCCGTCTCACAGGTTTCTAAAACGAACTAACGTTGCGAGCGACGCCAAGAGGGGTTGATACAAGACGAAGGAATTTGAGCAAATCTGTTGCTGGATGGCGAGAAAGGTAGACCACATCCTTGTTGTTAATCGGAAATGTTTGTCCGAGAAGATAGCTTTGCGGTTTTGTCATGTCGATCCGATAAACGATTGGATAATGACCATCACGATTTGGGTACATGCCACGTTGTATGCTGTGCTGAAATCGACTTTCGCCAAGAACCATGCGCGCAATACGTTCGTTCTCATAACGGAAGACAAAATACCCCTGAGGGTCGGCAAGATTTCCGTCACTACCACCGGCCAAAGCTGCTGCTTCGATCAAGCTAAGGTTGGCTGCGTTAAAGGGAAGTTGTCCAACTTTACCCACTGAACCAAGTGCAGTAAACGATTGTGGTTCGTAATTAACATAAATCTGATCGCCGGGCTTGACGTATATGTTTTCACGGGGATTATCGATTAGTGTTTGAAAAAGGACCTTACTTGTTGATTGGCCACGAGTAAGAGAAACATAAGAATCATAGGGCGCTTTAGTAGGTCCACCTGCTTTAGCAATTACTTCAGTAAGCTGTTCTCCCTGTAGTCCGAGCGAAACCACTGATGCATTTGCGATGGAGCCGTTAATCGTGACGGTTCGGGAGGAGTTGCCGGACAGTGTGATGATGACATCAGGCTCTACGGCCTTTCCTTCGAGCGCTTCTTTAATGCCTCTACGCGCATTCTCCAATGTTTTACCGGCAAATTTGTACGAACCTACGTAGGGCAATGCGGCGTAACCGTTGGGTTGAACGACGACATTAATCGCGACCTGTTTCTGTTCGGCAGTTGAGAAAAGCCCGTCTGGTCCTGCTTCGAATATATTTATGCTGAGCCCATCTCCTACACCAATGACGGGTGTTGAAGCCGGGCCGCCAAAACCAAACATTTTTTCTAAGGCAACTGGCTTATAACTTGCTACGTAATTGGCAATGCCAAGATTTACGTCAACAACATCATAGACAAACGAATTGGTTCTAACATCTTTGGTAGCGTCCTTGATAACGTCACTTTTTAATGGACCGTCTGTTGGGACAGCGCCACAGCCTACTAAGCTCAAAAAAAGCGCAATCACTCCATATCTCGTCATTAAGAATGCCTTTGCGAAAACCTAAATACGTTAGGTCTCTCTTACATAACATGATGTTAACAACTGATTGCGATTTCATCGAACCAATTCGTTGGTGATCTGACACGGAATTTGATTGTGGGAAACCAAAAAAAGTGAGATTTATGAGAATGTTGACTTCTGTTGTCTGTTTGCCACGCTTTGTGCTAGTCAATTTGAGTAAAGGTTTTACAAATCTATCGAATTAGACGGGCGTTATTTAGCTCCACGCGAAAACTGGATCCGAATTAAATGTTAGGTTAAGCTTCATCCCAGCGTAGCAGCTGGGCTAGAAGCGGGTCCGTCGTTTTGGAGTAAGATGGTTGACTTCGGCGTTGCAGCTTTGCCCCCGCGACGAGGAGGTCAGCGATATATTCCAGACCAACTCTAGGTTGTGCTGATCGATTAGTCGAAGCTTGGATTACATTGTTTCGGATGCAAAATTGGTTTCAATTCTTAATCTAAAAATGTGGACACAAAGAATGGGTCTGGCTGTTGTGTCTACGACATACTTTGTTGTAAATATCAAAATACACTAATCTCGGTCAGGGCGGCTAGAATATATTGAATCAGGTAGTTCGTAAACTGGCGTCGTTCAGACACAAAGAAAATGGATATCCAAAAAAGATTTCGTTGACGGCATTGTCATTTGTTATTTGCGTAGTGTTGCCGACCTTGCTAACAATGTGCTATTATGCATTTATTGCAAGTGATCAGTATCGTTCTGATACATTATTTGCTGTTCGCGGGACGACGACATCACCCCTATCTGCTCTTGGATTGGCTGCTTTACCTGGGGCCAATGTGCAATCTGGCGATTCGTATATTGTGTCGGATTATATCCGCTCAACGCAGGTAGTCGTGGATGCACTGAACGAAAGTGGCGTTGATCTCAGACAGTTCTTTTCCAAAGATGAGACTGATTTTCTTTATAGAATAGACGCTAATATGCCGTTCGAAAAGTTTGTTAAATACTGGAGAGCGCGATCAGCCGTTGAGTTTAACTCAACAACGGGCATCACTACGTTTCATATCAAGGCGTTCTCGCCAGAAGACGCGCATGACATCTCGCAAATTGTGGTTGCCGTTTCAGAAAAGTTAGTGAACCGCCTTTCTGACAGTGCGCGTCAACAGCTTATTTCAACGGCTCAAGATGAGGTTAATCGTACTGAGCTCCGTTTAAAGAATGCGCGGAGTTCCGTCGAAGAGTTCCGAAATAAAGAGCAGGCCTTGGATCCTCAGCTCGTTGCACAATCTGAACAATCAATTATAAGAGAATTGCAGGTTGCTCTCGCGGAGGCGCAGGCGCGGCGTACGGCGCTAGCGCAAACGACGAAGGATAGTCCGACACTGCGTGTTTTAGATCGGAGGATAAGCGCAATCGAGCTGCAGATTGAAGATCAAAAGAAGCGGGTAGGCTCTGGCGGTGCGATTGGAACCGTGGAATCACAAGGAAGCAGCTCAACAAGCCTCAGTCGCGTCTTTACGGCCTACAGCGGCCTCTTACTTGAGCAAGAATTTGCTGAAAAAGCTTATACTGCTGCATTGACTGCTTTAGAACAGGCGTTAGTTGAGGCCCGCAAGCAAGAGCGTTATTTCGCAATTGTCGTGGAGCCGACATTACCTGATGCTGCTATGTATCCACTTAGTCTTTTAAATACGTTCTTAATATTTTCTGGGCTCGTTATACTATGGCTTTTGGGATACCTTGTCTTACAGTCGGTAAAAGACCATGCCATCTAAGAAAACTGGTCTGTTAAGCGAGTTCCTGATTGGTCTCTTAAACATGTCACGCGTTGTTACCGCGATCATTCTGCGTGAGACAAAGACAAGATTCGGTAAAAACAAGTTAGGGTATTTGTGGGCTTTCATTGAACCGGCAGCTTATGTAGTTATACTAATATTAATTAGAAAGTATATGAACTCAAGAATTCCATTCGGAACAAATTTATATTTATTCATATTAACTGGCGTTCTGGTTTATCGAGTTTTTATTTCTATTGCTGGTCGCGCAACAGGGGCTATTTCTTCAAATCAAGCTTTATTAACTTATCCGATAGTAAAGCCATTGGACACAATACTAGCTCGTGTCATTCTCGAGTCGCTCACTATGGTGACGATTCTATCAACTTTTTTCATTATACTGGAATTGTTTTCTGAACATGCCTTAATAAACTATCCAGACGAGTTGGTGTTGGCCATCTTTGCTACGTTGTTGTTGAGTGCCGGAGTAGGATTTTTCAATGCTGTGATGGTCATGATTATCCCTGTCTGGGAACGAATTTGGGGGCTTTCAAAACTTCCATTACTCCTACTCTCAGGCGTGTTCTATATACCGAAATCCATGCCCCCTGTTGTTCAAAAGATTATAGCTTGGAATCCTGTGACTAATTGTATAGAATGGTTTCGTTTTGGCTCTTATTTAGACTATGATCCAATGTTGAGCCGTTCTTATGTGATTTGGTTCGGACTGATCTGCATGCTTATTGGGTTGATTGCGGAAAAAATCTATAGAAATGAGTTGGTTCGCGCATGATATCTTTTAAAAATGTTTATAAGTACTACCCATATAATTCTGGAAAAAGATCTGTACTAAACAATATTAATTTTAATATCAAGCACGGAGATGATACTGCAATTTTGGGCCGCAATGGAGCGGGCAAATCTACCTTGTTTAGATTAATATCAGGAACAGAGAGCTGCGATCGAGGCGAGATCTATAGGGATGGAATGATTTCCTGGCCTTTGGGTTTTAGCGGCGGTTTTCATGGGTCCTTAAGTGGTAGAGAAAATGTTCGATTTGTCGCTCGGATATATGGTCAGGATACACGGAAAATTTTTAATTTCGTTGACGAGTTTTCTGAACTCGATAGTTATATTGATATGCCCGTCAAGTCGTATTCAAGTGGCATGAAAGCGCGCCTGGCCTTTGGACTTAGTATGGCGATCGACTTTGATTTTTATCTGATTGATGAAGTAATCGCAGTTGGTGATACCGCTTTTAAGAAAAAGTGCAAAAGAATTTTGAATGAAAAGCGCCAGTCATCAACTGTAATATTGGTTTCTCATAGCAATAGTATGTTAAAGCAATTTTGTAAAAAGGGAGCTGTTTTAGATCGCGGTGAGCTCATTTTATTCGACAATATTGAGGAAGCAATTTCTGTTCATGAGGCGAATCAAAAGAAATTAGAGGTAAAAGCTTATGAGGCTTAATTGTGATCTCTTTGTAATATACCCTTATGGAATAGTATAGTATTCTAAAGTTATTTCTATGGCAATACCAGAGAAAATGGAAGGGTATTGCCCGACAATATAAGATCTTTTTTAGATTCCCGAACGCGTTGCGAGTATAGCTGGCGCTACCACGTCCCAACCCACATGCGCGTCTTCGCCTTTTTTGCTATCCAACATCGTGCCAAAACTTCCAGCTGCGCGCTAGTGAAAGGGAGCTTCGCGCAGTTGATCGCGCGCTGATAAAGGGACTACGAAGCTCATATCTTCAACGATTTCGGTGATGTTAAGAATAGCGACCTATTTTTCGATAATTGCACAACTCCAAATATCGCTTCAATCGATCATGTATGATTTGGAGGGAGCGAATAATGCGTGTGCGGAGCGTTTTTTAATTTGAACGAGCTTTACGAACGTCTGAGTGCTGTTTGAGCCTGTTTTGAGTATCTCATTGGCATCATCCCCTAGCCTGTGTTTGAGAAGCCATTGATGAAAGCGCTTAGGCGCACCGATGGCTGAAAGGGTGGCGTTCTAAAGTTCCGCCGGTCATGATGTTCAAGATGTTAGTGCTGCAGGCGCTCTACGATCTCTCTGACGATTAGGCGGAGTTCGTAATCTAGGATCGCCTGGTTTATCTGACCACAGGTGGTCAGATCGTCGATGCAACAGTCATCCAAGCACCGAAGCAGCACATTAGCTAAGATGAGAAGGAAGCAATCAAGCCAGGCATGATCCTCCAAGGCTGGAAGCACAAGCCCCCAAAACTAGCGCAGAAGGATCACGTCACGTGTTGTGCGCGCAGTATTCCAAAGCGACGCAACCGCCGATATCAACCGTAGCCAAAACACAAGATATCGCGATCCGTATGTTTGGATAAAATAGCCACATAGGTATAGATCTGGCTCATGGCCTCATAAAGGATGGATGGTGACCAGTGCGGCAGCCAAGACTGAGCGCAACTGCGCGAGGTCGTATCCAGTGAGAATGCCGCATGTACTGTCTGAGCCGACAGTTCATACAGCTCAAAAAGTAACGAAGAGTGGTTGGAAAAGAATCGCTTGAAGTCTGATATTCTTCAGCGCAAGCCAAAGGGCAATACCATGCTGGAAGCGATGTCGCTGGCAAACGCTCGGCGGTCGAAAATCAGGTCCGCCGTTGAGCATATCTCTGATAAGCAGAAGCTTGAGGTGAAGCTCTTCTTCCGGGCGATTGGGATCGATAGACCCAAGGTGAAAATTGGCGCCGCCAATATCGCTTACGACATGCTCCGCTAGGTCTTTCATGAGCGTCGACGCGTCACCGCATAAAGATCCAGGCCCCAAAAGGGGCAGTAAATACAAAAGATCCGGCCTGGTTCTCTCAAAAAACCATTAGAAACCTACGGTATACCGCTCTGCGCGAATTTAGCGGGTTATGAGGCGTCCATTTGTAACGTAGCTCCCGGATAGAGACAGCATTTAGGTCGCTAAAGTTAAAGTAACTGCGTCGTTCCACCCAAATATTTCCTCCTATATAGAAGATCGAATTCTATCATCAAATCTGTTGAATTTCTGGGAACATTTCCAATAATTTAAATATTTGTCGAAGCTAACGGTTGAATTTTTTGGTGTTTGTTCTAAAAGTTGCGGATAAATTATCTGGATTGATCATTACCTCAACGACGTCAAGCGAATAAGCAGAGTACCTAATATGCATTTGGTCGAATTTATGTCGAGTAATGTTTGCAATTCTTTTGTTTTCCTCCCATCGTCGGTATGAAATATGTTGCCAAGAAAAACTGAAAATAGAGTATTTTCTGCCACTGACATCACTGTCGTTATTTGCGTTAGAGCACATGAGGCCAATCCTTGGGTAATCGAAAGACTTCGTGAAATACCCGATTATTATGAACCCTGTCCAAGGTTCATAATAGTGGACTTCGGTAGTACAGACGAATATGCGTTGCAGATAGAAGAAGCTTGTGCCGATAGCAGTATGCGGTACGTGCACGTACCCGATTACGATACATTTTCGCTATCATCGGCCAGAAATACGGGCTTCCAACATGTCGAAACAGAGCTAATATATTTTACAGATATTGATTTTGTATCGAGTTCGGACATGTTTCGACAACTCGCGCTCGCTTCAAATATTGCAAGGATGGGAATTTACTTTGACTTAATACTTAATATACCTGCTTATCATCTCACTAAAGCTCCATCGGAAGAGATCCAGGGTGCCGTTGATCGTGGTCAACGCGATTTTCTGATAAACTCGTTCGGATTCGGGGCTTTTTTTGAGCCTTTAAAGCTGACGACCGAGTTCATTGCCCCGTACTCAAATAATTTTCTAATTACAAAAAGATTTTTCTCGTTATCGGGAGGCTATCATTCGGCATTTCGCGGACACGGTTCGGAGGATTTTGAGTTTTTTATACGTGCATCAAAAATAGGGCGGTATTTCCCCCAGCCAGTTGAACTGCTTTCTGATCTGGGAGGGTCTAATAAGCAAAGCTTTTTTACACACAAAACCTATGCGGGTTTTCGTAGTTTAAATCAGTTGTTTGCGGCTCGCTCAGAGCGATTAGGATTAAAAACATACCATCTTTGGCATCCGACACCCAATACCGATAATTGGCGTGCAAAAAATGACTGGAAGCGCAATAAACTAAATTCGATCGTTCAGCCTTATTTAGAATCAAGTGATCGACTTCTCGCTGTGGATTCTCTGAAGCGTACAAAAAAAATAGTCTGCATCTGCACTTCAGCGGAACACTGGGCATATTTTCTTCCGCTGCGGGCCCTCGATTACGAACTTATTCCTTTTTACGATAAAGAAGCGTCAACTCTAGCACAAATTAATACACTACTCTCGGAGAAAAATGTCGATGGTATATCGATCTTTAATCCGTACATGAAAAGTCATTCTCCTTTTCTTCCATTGTTCATGAAAGCCCGTTCAAGTGGAATGGAAACAATTGTGATCGAAAGAGGAGCTCTTCCTAACACAATATATTATGCTGATGATGTCTGTTATACATCTAAAAGTTATTCGCCAGAAATTATTAATTCAATAAATCCTACAGAAGAACAGCTAGCAGCAGCGAGTAACTACGTTATTAATATTAGAAAAGGAGGAAATCTACTGGAAGGGTCGGACCCAAAGAAAATAACAGATGCGAAGTATGCTCCGTTACGAGACCTAAAAAAGAGAAAGATATTTATCCCGTTGCAGCTTGATGACGATATGGCAGTCACAAAGTTTGTCAGGAATAGTCAAACGTATCATGAGATGAGAGATGCTTTAATTCAAGTAACTCGGAAGTTTAAAGATGCACTTTTTATAATAAAACCGCATCCTCTATCGAACTTCAGTTTAGATGGATTGCCAGAAAACGTTATTGTTGCCGACCGAGGAGATAATATTCACTCCCTGCTCGATAGCTGTGACTCGGTGGTGTGTTATAATTCTGGTGTTGGCCTGCTTGCAGCCTGCCATGGACGAAGAATTGTTACTATCGGCAATGCGTTCTATAATTTAGAGAATATAGGACATTTTGCAGACGATATAGAAGCTGGGATTGAAAAATGTATAGGTAAGGTTTCAGCTCCTTCTATGGCTCAAGTTGAGAAGTTAATAGCTATTTATTTATTCCACAGATATTCTTGGTTTACTGCACAGGATGATATTAGAGATTTTGGTACGAGGAAGGCGCATGGCTATAAGAACATATATGTTAACAGGTTAACGTTAAACAATCAGTCAGTGGACTTGTGTTGGGAAGCAACGGAGCGTCCGTTTTCTGAAAAGAGTTTCGGTTTTGCGATTGCCAATTTCGCAGATTCAAGGGTCGTTGATGATCCTAAGAGAACGGTTCCGGTCGATATAACTCTAGATACGGGCCTGCCGTTGGCTTCTGAAGATCGAGTTAAATTCGATGTGGATAAGGACGCACTTATACTGTCTTCGAAACGGTTCCAAATCTATAAGTTTTTTTATAGCCTTTTCCTTAACCAGAAACAGAAAGAACGGCTTGCTAATAGCCCTTCACAGTTTTTGAACGGCGCTAGAAAGCCCTTTTCAATCCTGGGTCAGAGGTTGATGAAGACTCACATCAAGCCGACTAAGGTAAATCAATGAGTTCGATGCGTAAAATCCGCAAGGCGGCTTTCTCCGCAGCCGGTTGAATCACATAAGTCTGACAGAAAAATTTGTTGATGGATGCTGGCAAGCTATCAGACGAATATCGATAAGGCAGATATGTGGATCCGGTAATTCTAACGCTGACTAACTAACTGTGAGAAAACCATGTTTTTATATTTTCATCAGTTTTCGAATGAAACCATTATAATGGTCCCAATCGAAAGAATCCGTTTTCTACAAGATCATAAAGATGGTGGAGCGCTAATATATACGGATATTAGCACCTCGAATCCAGAAAAGGGAAAACAATTCAGGAGTAGAGAGAACGTGACTGAATTGTTTAAAAAGCACGCCATCAATCCACAATTTGTTCCAAATATATTTTCTACGATATGAAGTATGGGTAATAATAAATATATTTATCAATATTTAAGTGATCAGGAAGAATTTTTTTATGCTCAAGGTGTTAGTAATTGGTACATCAAATGCAATTTATAAAGATGGGTATGTGGGCGGAATTCGGGACCACTCGTCTGTGTTAAGCGTTGATCGATACGCTGTTGGCGCATCTCCATCTGTTATTATTCCTTACATTGGTTTAAGTATTGATTTTTCAATTTATGACATTGTTATTTTTGATACGGCCATAAATGATCGGAATTATTATAAATATAGTAGTATTCGAAAAGATCAGATAAGAGAATTCATTGAATGGGGAGTCGATCGATGCAAAAGATCGAATACAGCTGCGTGCTTACTTTTGATGCCTTCGAGGAAGGCTTTTAATAAAGAGACAATTTCCGGACTAATATATCACAAGATTGCAACAGAAAACAAATTAACAATATTAGATGGCTTCCAATATGTGAGAGATCTATGTAAGGAATCGGAAAGAAACATAAATGAATTATTTATAGATGATTTTCATCTTATGAAGCCTGTTGCTTATAATTTGGGGAAAGAGGTAATCGACCTATTTCTTTCATCTGATCACGGAAGTACTAAATCGAATTCGTTTATAGCTCCACCTATTTTTTATAGGATGGATGTTTGTGATTTTGTAACATCGACTATAAGGCGCACCTCTTCGGTAACGGAGGCTGAATTCTTTCGATTGGAGGGCGCAGAAAGACTGCGTTTACCGGTAAGTCCTGGGGACATTCCCATTGGAGTGGCCTTCAATGCACCCAAATCACACGGAAGTTTGAATATTTCCGGTGTTTATCCGAATATAGTTAAGTCTCTGACTACAGCATACTCTAACTCGAGCAAAGATTTTCAATTAATGATCATGCCGCTCGTTAGTAACGCTGAAGCGGAAGCCGGGTTTATTGAGCTTTCGATATCTGCGCTGGACGTCAAAAATACAGAAGGTAGTCGATTTGAGGCTGTCTCCCTTAAAGCGGATAGGCTCGCGGCGTCTTTAGAGATTTGCAGCGTTGTTATGAGGGCCGGTAGGGGCGCATGATACTAATTTTACGTGCACCCACGCTTTGCAGGGCTAGTATTAATTGGTGCCCTACACCCAATATGCTAATGGAGTCAGTCGCTTGGAGGTCATTCTAATAGCGGCTTTGCCATGTGTGCGTTTTGACGTCAGGACTTTTGTGAGAGCCGAAAAACGCTAACTATCTAAGAACGTATGTTGGATTAACAAAAAATAGTATAATTTCTTTCATGTTGGGAGCATATATTTCCATGATTGTTTTGATACTGTATATTTAATGGTATTGCATCTCTGTATAAATAAAAATTCTTAGGGATGTTTATTTTTCTGGTTGAATAGCACTAATTAGATTAAAGGAAATGCTAAATAAATCGGGAGGATTTTGAAACACTAGACTCTACAAAATGGTCTCTTTCCACACGAAAAATTAAGATAATAGTTTGCACTTTTAAGAACTGGTGTTAGTGAAAAATAGTGTGGATTAATCGGATAAATGAAAATATGATTTACCTTATTGCAGGAAATGGCGCTCCAAATTTTGGCGACGAGCTAATTGTTGCAAACTGGCTAAGATATTACCGTGAAATGGGCTATAATGGTCCTCTGGTCGTAGACGGTAAGGGAGCGAGAGCAACTGAACAATTACTGCGCGGCTATGGAGACGTTAGATTTGTCAAAGGCATCCCGCGTCACGCTGAGGGTGTAGAGGGATCATATACCGATTTTTATTCGTTGGGTGTTGATTTCGCAATTCAGCAACTTCATGAATTTCAAGGAATAAAAGGAATACACTGCTTGGGCGGTGGGTATGCTTCGGCAAATTGGAATAATGCAACGAAATTGCTGGGATCTGCTGCAGAGATTGGGCGATTGTTAGATATTCCGGTAGTTGCAACAGGATTAGGTATTTCTCCATTTAATTTGTGCGAGGAGGCCGACAGAACTACATGGCAGAGAATACTCAATTCTTTTCGTATTTTCGAGTGCCGAGATGCTGAGAGCTACACCGATTTACTTTCTCTTGTTGGGAGAGAAGTTAACTCACTGACCTTAGGGTTGGATGATGCGTTTTTGTATCCGGTAAAGGCTCAGCGCCACAGTGGTAAGTGGCTTCACTTGTCCGGCTTTACTGCCAAGATATTTAACTCCGACAGTTCCGAAGCGTTCGAAAAATTAATGGGTGAGTTCGATAACACTGCTTTTTGGAGTTGCAGTAAACCAGATCAATTGGTTTATGAAGAATTGTTAAAGCTCTATCCGGATATTCAATTGTTAGACAATGAACGTCTTTTAAACAATGGCCTGCCTTTAATGCAGGCTGACTTCATGATAACTGGCCGATTTCATCCTCATATGCAGGCAGCTAGGCGCGGACTCCACGGGTATTATATCGCGGAGTCTGGCTTTTATCGAACTAAACACGGCTTGGTGGCAGAGCTGGGATCGCCGTTTAAGCAGTTAGAAAAAAGTTTGGAGTTTTTTGATTCCCCTAATTCATTGATGTCGGGATTTGACCGAGGAAGAGTAGAAAGCAAAAGACGTGTAGGTTTTCAGATTCTTCGTTTATTCGATATTGAAACACATGCGGTCGCTGATTAGTTCTTAGGAGACAAAACTGCGAAACTCCGGATGGGAGGATTGGAGTTGTCGTATATCTTGTAAGGGAGCCAAGATGAAACCGTAATTAAGAATATTTGACGCACCACGCGCTTATTTTAATTTTCAGGGGATGAAACTAAATTCATGCGAGATATTTAGATAATAAAGTAATTGGCGCTATTTTGAAGTGTAACAGTGACCTTTTAGGACATATCCTGTAATTGAGCCTCATTCTTTTGTGAAGCGTACTATTGACAAATTAGTAAGACGATATGCATTTCTTCTTAGCTGATATTGCTCGCACTTCACTGGTCCTCCGATGGTTGCTCGGATAGCCCGAGCAGATCCTCATGACAGAAGGTCGGGTCGTGGCATATAATAGGGATGTCTTCGTCGGAATTGACGTTGTCAGGTAATCCCTAAGAAATTAACTGGGTACAAAAGTAGAATTTTCTCGGCATTAAGATCGAGGAGATTATTGATGAACATATGCAGATTTAGCGAACTGCAGATTCTTGCGATCCTGCGTCAGGCAGAAGGTGGTGTTACAGTACAGGAGCTATGCCGTGGACATGGAATGAGCGATCCATCATTCTACAAGTGGCGATCCAAATACGGCGGCATGGATGCCTCGGTGATCAGCTAGATGACGGCTCTGGAGGATTGGAACCGTCGGCTCAATAAGATGTATGCCGAGAGGAGCATTCAGACAGAGCCTTTAAAAGAGGCTCTAAGGAAAAAAATGACGCGGTCATCTCAACGCCGGGGGATGTCCAGGAAAGCTGTGGCGCTAAGCGGGGTCCGCATTTGCACTGGCATGCCGTACCGGTGGGTTCTAGTTTGAAGTGCGACTTGCAAATGATAACAATGAGTTATCCAATGCAAGGAAGCTGTCATGGAACGCACCTACGCGCATATTGATCTGGATGAACGCCGCAGAATAGCACGCTGGCGCACCGCAAAGCTCTCCGTTGACGTTATTGCTGAGA
>Ga0213829_1000966_pt1 | contig 22638 bp, 16 predicted proteins | sample MC6MC0896MG_FD_180665 | JGI IMG/M metagenome (GOLD analysis project Ga0213829, IMG submission 180665) | Enriched soil aggregate microbial communities from Iowa State University, Ames, United States - MC6-MC0896-MG | ecosystem: Environmental > Terrestrial > Soil > Unclassified | place: USA: Iowa...
TAGAAGCATGGGGAATAGACCTAAGCATACTATCGCAAAATTTGTTGTCTTCATTTTTATCCTGTTCGCTATTGCAAAAATAGAAGAATTTTTACGGAGGCTTATCACTGGTTTCAGGTATTTTTTCAAGTGGCGAACAGCCTAATCCTGTCCTCTTATCGAGTTTCGGAAGATTAAATCTAAAAGAATAACATCTAAGTTATAAATGCAGAAAACTAGGGGTGAGAGTTTTGTATAGGTTACGTAATTTTTGTAGATTACGATCATGAATAATATGATTATAGTGCTTGGTGCTCCAAACGATGCCAGGGGCAATTTATCCCAGATTGCTCAAGACAGACTAAATTGCGCCTACAATTTATATCGGGCAAATCGTAGTTTTCGGATTGTATGCACTGGAGGTTTTGGAGCGCATTTTAATCCCACGGAAACACCACATTATTTTTATGCACAGAAATTCCTTATCGAAAAGGGGGTTCCTGAACATGCTATTTCTGCAGGTATTTCCTCGACCAATACCATAACGGATTTTCAACTATCCAAGACATTGATTGCGCAAGAGAATCCTGATATCTTAATCGTGATTACATCTGATTTTCATATGGAGAGGGCTCAAATCCTCTACAAACGCTATGTTAATTATCCCAAGGTGGTATTTATCCCTGTCATCTCATCCTTATCTAAAGGGGAACTAGTACCGTTGATTGAACATGAATCACGTGCTGTAAAAATGTTAAGGGAAGAAGAGATTTAAGGAATCCAATATTTCACTTGGAAAAGATTAGCATCTATCGTAGATAGGTTGCTTTTCTTTGGTTTTCTAGTATCGATAAGCTCTATTTTTTTGTTTTTCTTAAAGACAGGATTTACTGCAGGTATCATGGATGTCGTTCGTGGATTGTCTGCATTCGTGATACCTACGCCAATACAAAAAAGGTAACCATCAAATAATGGCAGCCTATTTTCGTACCTGGCGAGATCGGGCGACAGACCCTATAGTCAACAAGGCGTCAATGAAGGAATTACCCGATAGCCTGGATATTGCTTTCGTATTTCCAGATTACACGCTAGAAAAAAATGCATTCTGGGATTCCTTAAGAACATCGTATGTTCCGCATTTACGTGCGCGGGGAACCAAGGTGGTGATGACATCTGACATCGGGGCAGTATTGGATAAAAATTATCCGAATACAATAGTTGGTTATGAGGTATTGGCGCACAAAATCACAAAGTATGATTTGGATGGGATAGATTTTGATGTGGAACGTGGTCTTAATGCAGAGGATTTACAACGGGCAACTGGTGTTTTCACGGCTTTGTCGAAATCATTGGGACCGAAATCAGGCACTGGAAAATTGTTGACCGATGATACGAATCAAAATGGCGATACCCCATTGTTCACGAATATCCATCCATTTGTCGACTATGTTCTGGTTCAGTCTTATGGACGTGGTATAGACGGTTTACAGAGCACCTTTGACAGCTATTCAAGCACAATACGTCTGGGCCAGTATCTGATCGGCTTCTCTTTTTACGAAGAACGTGGTTACGCCTAACATGATGTAAGTATACCTTTGAAAGGTAGCCTTGCGTACAAGTATACCACTTGGAATTCGACCTAGGGTAAAAAAGCTGGTGTATTTAGCTATGTCGTAGATCGCGATGGAGTTCTGAGGACCAGGATCAAATTGTTTCGACAGATTATCCGGTGACTTGGAAATTAATTGCTGCTGTGAATCCAGCAAGGAGATAAAACCATAATCATTATTAACTAGTGATGCAGCAGAGAATCACGTGAGTAACAATGGGACTGTCGAAAAGAACCATTGTTTCAAAGAATAAAAAATATTAATTTTTCAATTACTTCGGGATAATCGCATTCCTTGACCGTCCTATTGGAGGAGTGTATCTTTATGATGGACCTGATGCACTTATTGAACTCTTATTATAATGGACGAGGCCGTTCAGGACGAGAGGTTCTGGCAGCCTTTCTTTATTCCGAAAAGACCTTGATGGGACAAATTCCATCCTGTAAAAATGAAAAGTATTAGTGTAATGCGGTATTCAAAAGAAACAAAAAAACGTAGTAAATGCTATTGTTAAGGGCGAACTATTGCTAGACGAGGCCATGATCCTATATCAAGTCCACGACAAACGTACTGTGATCAGTTGGTTGCTGCAATATCAGTTGGAAAATGAAAAATGGGCAACGGCCGAAGGTAAACAGTTGGGGTAGGAGGGGCGCCCACATCTAAAAAGATCGGCGCCCCTATCACTTAATTCTACCTAAAATGAAAAACAAAAAAAGTTTTTCCCGAAAAATTTATTATCTAATAGGGAGTATAATATAAAAAAATAAAGTCTTAGATGCCAGATTAGCAAAAATTTATTCCCGTCATATATTTTACATTGTCTATCATTTGAAGTCATTTGGTATATAATAGTCCGCCGCTTTAATCGGCATATTGCCCGCATCTATCACATTATTCCATACACGATCGTAGATTAAACCAAAACTATGCCGTCTCCCATTGACGGTATTGGCATAAGTCATATTTGAACCATGCGGGTACCCTAGTGCGTGACCAAATTCATGCCCGATAACTTCGCCTTGGGCTTTTACATATGACTGCTTATAGATAGACGTCGTTAATCCATAGACACTTCCTCCGCCCAATCCTACGGTACCCTTCCATGGATCAACTATACCAATATTCAATGTTTTTAAATTTAATAACTGTTTGTATTTATTCTCTTTTTCCGTTTCGGTTAATAATATCTTGCCATCTTTGTTTAGTGAATCCAGCTTCATTTGTTCTAGAAGTGCAGGTTCTAGGGCTACGTAGGCGGCATTGATCATGGTACCAATGGCTAGACGAAACTGTTTTGGAGACGGATTACCAATCCAATTGTTTTTGGGATTATTCGCTGGATCATAATCATGTGGTTTCAACTGCCAGGTGACAGTCTGGATCTTTTTTAAGCCTTTTACAGTAGTTGACTCTCCTCTATAGTTAAACTTAACTGTTGCGGGAGGTGTAGTGTCTGATAAATCAAGTGAGAAAGGAATACGTTTTTCGACGTAAGCCCCGATGACATCGGCTTCAAACAAGTCCACATTGCTACCATCGGGTTTTGTCATACTAATAATAATATTTTTAACATCTACAGGTGCAAAATTGGCTATTTCGATACTGTCATTGTTGATCGCTTTGATGCGAATAACTTCTGCAACTTTAAACCTTCGGCTCTCTGCGGTTATTTCCAATAGCGTTTCGCCGTCTTCGAACATGCGTTCTTTATTATTTTCAGCAACTACAGAAACTGTGGGAAGTTTATCCTTCACCAATTGCAAAGCCAGATCTGAATCTTTCTGACAGGAGGCTAAAGCTAATGCTGCTACTGCTGCAAAAGTCAACCAAACAAATACATTTTTTTGATTTTTAATCATAATTTTTTTATTTTTTGTATGATGTAATAATTTGATATCACTATATATTACGATCAAAGAACTAAATTGTCCCTGAAAATTTTATTTTTTTCTCGAAATTATTTTTTGTTCCCAAATATGACAGAAAGCAGTAGCCTTTTTTATTTCGTATCAATTAGCATTTTTTGCAATAAAACGCTAAGGAGGAACATTCCTACACGAGATTGCGCTTAATCTGAATGACGAGAGAAAGTTTAACGGTTGTGAATTCATTTCCTACAAGGAATGGATTTTTTATGGGCAAAGTGCTGATGAAATCAACTGGAGACCGAAATATCGTTTCATAGCCCAAAAGTTGAGATTTCCTAAAAAAGATAAAAATCTTCGGGACAATTGTCAGGGTCGACCGTCCTGTAGATAATGAGTGCATATAGGAGAAACCTATGCTTTATGTTTTATTAATGGGAGAGGGTGGTTCAGAACGCGAGGTTCTTGCGGCCCTATTTTGACCGATAATACGAACTAATAAGAAATTAAAATATGAAGAAGAGTACATCAATCCGGTATTCAAAAGCGACGAAACAAAATGTTGTCAATGCCATTGTGATGGGAGAACTATGGCTCGAAGAAGCCATGGTTAAATATGGTATATCCGATCAAAGGAAAATTATCACCTGGCTCAGAAAATACCGTCGGGAGAGCATGAAGTAGGTGCTTTAGTTTTTTAACTAACTGATTTAAAGGCGACAAAGTTGTTTCGGATATTTTTTAGACCATTTATGAAGAGGTTCATGAACTGGTTTTTGAATAGATATATTCTGAAGCGAAACTAAAACTATTTTGGTTGTAATCGTCTGGCGGTATACATAAAAAATGAGGGGTAATCCTTTCGCTCCCCTCATTTTTTATTAAAATTTATACTTCCTTCCTAAAATGGCATTTCAACTATTTGATTATTATTTATTTAAGATCTAGTGTCAAATCAATCATCATGGATATATCCTCCACAATTTTCTCTTTATCAGGACTGGATCCAGAAGATTTAAACCTTATTTTTCCATTTTTATCCAATACGAATTTGGCGGGTATACCACTTAGTTTTAGTCTTTTAGACAATAGTTCTGCATTTTCCTTGCTGGTCTCATCATAAAGTACATGAAAGGAATAATGATGGTCATCGATCAGTTTTTTAACATCTTCTTTAAAATTGCTTTTTGTTTCCCAGGTATTGATAAATAGAAAAACTACCTGGTCATTATCCTTATATTTGTCGACTGTGGCCTGCATGCCCGGGAAAGAACCTACACATGGGCCGCACCAGGTCGCCCAGAAATCTATGACAACAACTTTCCCCCGATAATCAGCCAGACGAACCGGATGACCGGCCATATCCTGTAGTACAAAATCGGGAAATGGCTCTTCAATCATTTTTTCTTTGTATTTGAGCTGAAGAGCGTCAGACCGTTTTTTCGTAAGTCTGGCCAAGTATTGATTATAATCGCCATGATTTTCATTCATCGACGCATATAAACTGGCACTTAAGGACTTGATTGCTGCACTTTCAGGGTTATTAAGCATATATTGTTCTAATGCCGAAAAAGCATCAAACCTTTGTCCTTTTGCCTCATAGGCTCTGCTTAAACTCAACACCATTTCTTCCATCCGAGGACCAGCGAAATTGAATTGCTCGACTATCGGAGATAACAATGTGATAACGCTGTCAGGTTGTCGTCTTTCGAGTAGCGTTTTGGAATAAACAGTGGCAATCAACGGATACATCATCGCTGCCATGCCCGTTCGTAATTTAAGATCCTTGGAGTTTCTGGCTTCGTCGCTTCCCCGTAAAGATTCCTTTAATAGGGAAGAAGCCAGTTCGATATGTCCCTGATTGAATAAAGTCTCTCCCGAACTATAGTAACTGACCACCCTTATCTTCGGGTCGTAAAAACCTTCCTTGTAGGCCCGGATTCTCTCTAAATCATTGGCCTGAGCAAAAGTTTTTAACAATTGCATACGTGCCAGATCATAGCTTCCACGGTTTCTGTCCGTAAAATTGGTTGCCGGATATTTTCGCAACCAATCGTTATACCGTTTTTCTAAGGCTTGGTTGGAACTGTCTTTCCCTGCTCCAAATACGTTATCGAGTTCTGAATCACGAACAGTAATGCCCTTAGGAAACTTCTTTTTGATTTTACCCTCAAGCGACTTTGCCCTTTTATCCTGCTTCAATTCTCCATAGAGCTTCTTCGCCAGTATCCAATTTTCTTCCAGTGATGTGCTTTCGAGTTTCGAAGCCTCCTTCAATAGTTGGGTTCTGCTTGCTTCAGTATTTTCTTTCAAGAGCGCATTGAGCTGATTAAGCAGACTATCTCTATTTTCCTGTGCAATTGAATTGTTTAGGGGCATGATCCCTAAAATAGCTATCGTGATCAATTTTCGGTAACGTACCAAAAAAGGTTTGTGTAACTTCATATTATTCAAAAATTTTTGTCAGTATTTTTTTAAAATCATCCTTATGTTCTCCCGAACGGTAGATGATCTTGCCCGATGGATTCACCAATATTTTTGTTGGATAGGAGGTCACGCCAAATAACTTGACAAGATCATTTTCTTTGCTGTTCAGTACATGGCGCCAGGTGATCTGATCGGCTATGATCGCTTTTTCCCATTGGCTATTTTGTTGTTCGGGCGTACCGCTTTCGTAGGCAATCCCGAGGATCTCCAACCCTTTTTTATGGTATTTTTGATAAAGCTCACGCAGCTCAGGATGGCTAGCACGGCAAGGCTGGCACCAGCTGCCCCAAAAATCAATCAGCAGATACTGCCCTTCGAGATTATCGGAGCGAAAAATTTTTCCATTTTTGTCCATTGCAGAAAAAACAGGAATTTTATTTCCCGATCCTGTTGCAGTGGCAAGTTGCAGTTTATCATAAATCGTTTTCCATAGTGTCGATTGTTGATAAGCCGGCGCCAGTTGTGTTAACTCCTGCAATGCGTTGTGTGGCGCTGAGGTCATGTAGTAAGACGAAAAAACAGCGAGGGCGGCGTAGGAATTACCGTTATCCTGGACAAATTTAAGCTTAGACGCATTAAACTCATCTGACACTTTGGCTATCGCCTTCGAAATTTCGGTCTTTGCAGTTTCATCCGCAACGGCTTTTTGCTGTAAAAGATCCCAATTTTTACGATAATAGGCACGCTCCTGAGCGGAGAATGTCTCGTAAAGGCGACTTTCTTTATCCGCAGTCTCTATATTCAGGAGGAGCTGATCGTCTGACTCGACCACAATTTTTGTTTCCGCTCCCGCCTTCACCAATACTTCTGGCATGGGTTTAGGAGTGAATGCCGTTCCAGAGATCAGCCTGTTTTGTGGGGCATTTACCATGATTTTGACCTGCTCGTATCCGTTGACCGGAATGGTAAAATAATATTGATCGCCTTCAGGTTGCTGTTTTGTGATGGATTTAAACTCCCCGTTTGCATTATAAAATAACGTAACCGGATAATTTTTACCACCGTTAATTCGTAGAACTACCTGAGCGGAATCTTTCGGTTGTGCCTTTACCTGTGCAATCAGCAGGATCATGCAGCAGCAGGCGATAAAGTAGTGTTTTATTTGCATTTTCATCATCATATTATTTGTTGTCAGACATACCAGGATTATAGTTAAGGACACTGGGTGGTATCCGTAGGCAGAGCCTGTCCCTAGTTAAGGTGTAGGTTTTCCCTTCAATAGTCCGTGTTAGATTTAAGTTGTTGTATAAAGGGTCATCAAATAGACGTCTCATGTCTAACCAGCGTAGCCCTGTAGCGGCGAATTCCCGCATACGCTCGGTCAATATCGTTTTGACCAGTCCCTGTTGATTTGCATAAACGACAGTTGCTGCCGCATCAGGCATACGGTTTTTTCGTAAGCTTAGCAGATCTTTTTCCGCATTCTGAAGATCACCCAGTCGCGCTTCGCACTCAGCCTTCATTAGCAGGAGATTGGGTAATGACGGGCCATAGTTTACTGTTAGCGGGCCTGAACGCTGATAGCCGGGAAGAATCTGCGCTGAAGAAAAAAGACCGCGGTTGCTGAATATTTTGCGGCGTTGATCATTGCTGTCAAAAAGTTCGTATACTGTGGACCGTAGCACTGTCTGGCTCCCAAAGGCGCTGTTTACAGGAGCGATACATTGTTTGGCATAAATATTCTCCTCATTGTCGAAGGGATTGGGGTGATTGACCAGCCCCATATTGGACATAAAGGGAACAAACCAGTCATTGACCTTGGTATTATAGTTATATAGTCCGATGTTGATTTTGCTTTGCGCGAGAAACTGCACCGCTTTTTGAAATGCATCCAATGCTTTAGTATATTGATGCATATAGAAATAGGTCTCACCAAGCATATAATAAGCAGCACTTTTTGATACCCGGTTTCTATTGTAGGTCACATCATCCAGATCTGGAATCGCAGCCGTAATTTCGTTAATAATAAAATCGTAGGTATCTTTTAAACTAGAACGGGTAAAATTGGAAGCTTCTGTTGAAGCCTCGGTAACGATCGGAATGCCCAATGCTGTGGCAGATGTTCCCTCCTCGTAAGGGGGAGCAAATAGTTGTGCTGCCCAGAAGTGCATATGTGCCCGATTGACACGCGCTTCTGCGCGGACTTTTCTTTTTTGTGTTTCTGTACCGCCATTGGCTGTCATGACCCCGTTGGCCACGAGATTGTAGATGTAATTTAAGGCATACATGGTTCCCCATTCTGCGGAATTGTCATCTGGCAGATAAACATTATCGGCCCAACGGTATTGATTTTTCTGGATAAGTGTATAATTTTTAAAGAAGTCGCTATTCGCTTCAATATCATCTGACATCAGGAAAGGAGCATCCACACTCCCCAGTATGGAGAATGAATAGCCTATAAATCCCGTTTCCGCATTTGAAGTCGCCGTAAATTTGAGGTACTGAAAGCCACCAAGATAGGGGTTGTTCAGTAATCCATTAAAATGCTCGTAATCGGTAGCTACAGCTTTCCCCTTTGGTTCAACTTCAAGAAATTTTTTGCAGCCCACCAACGTAGTTATGGCCAGCAGCATGGATATCATTAATAGTTTCATTTTTCTTTCTTCTAAAAGGTTAAAAAGTAAGGTTCATTCCAATACTGTAAAATGGTGGCATCTTCGGAACACGAACTCCGCTGGACAGATTGAAGTACTCCGGATCTATTTCCTCTTTGTTTTTGGACCAGAGCAAAAGATTGTTCAGCTGAGCATAGAGCTTGATCTGATTAAATTTCGCATTGCTGCTTAACAGTGAAGAAAGCTCGTATGACAATGTGATATCGCGGAGCCGGATATAGGAAGCACTCAGTACGTTGGCATCGGCAAAACTATATAAGGAGGTATGACGGTCATTGCGGCTCTTCTCATCATTGGGGACATACTTAGGAATAGCGGTATGATTTTCGTCCCCCGGCTTTTGCCAGCGTTCGGCAAAAAGCTGATTGATGTTGTTGGTTAGACGGCCGGAGAAAAAAGTGTTTAAATCTTTACGCATGACATTGCCCAAATTGAAAATAGTCAAAAACGAAAGATTCAGCTGCTTATAGCTAAAGGTGTTGGTCATACCGCCATACCATAATGGCTGTGTGCTTCCCTGAAAATGTACGTCATCTAAGCCCAGATCGGTCATTAGGGTAACAACATCGCCATTTTGCTTGTAAGCCTGTGGATTGCCCTCAGCATTTAAACCGGCATAATTGATACCAAAAAGACTGAAAGCCGAATAGCCCTCGACAAAAGATGAACCCGCTTTTGCCGAGGCTGTTAGGGTTGCATAACGTTTTAGTGTGGTGATCTTATTCTTATTGTAGGCAAGGTTAAATTGGGTCTGCCAGCTGAAATCTTTACCTACGATATTATTGGATGTTAATGTTAATTCGAATCCACGGTTATACAAGTTTCCAAGGTTGCCATAGGCAGTCACCCATCCTGTGGTATTATCCAATGGCCGCTCCCCAAGAAGATCCGATGTATTTTTATTGTAATAGTCCACCGATGCCTTTAACCGCCCATCCAACAAAGCAATGTCAAGGCCCAGGTTCCATATTTTTGTCTTTTCCCAGATTAATTTATCATTTGCAGGACTGATCACAATATATCCGGTTCCTAAGCCATCAAATCGGGCGTCCGTGATCGCATAAAGTACATCAACAGGTCCTCCTATACCCGGACGGGGAGAATTTCCCGCGATACCGTAGGTCGTTCTAAGGGTAAGTTCCTTGAATAAGGAAGAGTCAAAAAAATCTTCTTTATGTATATTCCAGCTCAAACCGGTACTCCAAATCGGCCTTTCTTGGCTACTTTGTGATTTACCGAAGAGGTTGGAGCGATCAAAACGTAGACTTCCGTTAAAGTGATATTTGGATTTGTAGGAATACGCTGCATTACTGTAGAAAGATACAAACCGGATTTCACTTTCACTTTCGACCAGTGGATTATATTGAAGTTTGTTCTGGCCGCCCGAACGGTTGGGCAAAGGCAGGATCGCATTGGATACTCCTGTCTGTGTCAATAGTTTGGCATCTACCGGTGCATAGTTCAGTGTCTGTAAATCATATCCCTTTGTATTGGTATTACGAATGTCATATAAAGTATTGCGGGTCTCCATTCCGATCAAGGCGGTAAGCTGATGATCCTGTCCAATCGTTTTGTCATAATCAAATTGTCCCCGCACAGTCCAGCTGGTTACCTGATTATTCAGGGTCTGGTAGTTTCCTCCTTTTTGAGGCAAAAAATAGGTTGGTGATCCTGTGGGGGTGGTAGCGGCTTGTGTAAATTGTATACGCTCCAATTGAACACGGTAATCGTGCTCACCATAATAGTTATAGCCATTGTCGACACTTTTCTGATATTGCCCTCTTGCACTGAAATTGAGTCCCTCAAACAGTTTGTAGCGAAGACCGGCGTTTGCCCGCGCAATCCAGCGGTTGTACGCGTTCGCTGTTTTATCGTTCTGTTCTAAAGGGACATAACGAAGATCCAGCTTACTTTTTTGGATGGCAGCCTGCCGATATTCATCGGTCATATAAAGATAACTATGATCAAGCGCCTGGCCATTGCCATCCTTAAATAAGGCATAGGGAAGGTAGACATCGATGGGAGCAGGAAAGCTCAACAGGTTCTTGTCATACTTTTCGTAGGACATATTGCCGGTCATATCTATGTTGAGCCGTTTACCTACATTCCATTCTTCTTTGAGCGAAAAATTGTAACGGTCCCGTTTTGTCTTGTCGGTGTTATCCTGTCTTAAATATCCGAGTGAGGCAAAAAAGCGATTAGATGCCCCGCCGCCCGAGAAATTAATGTTGTGGTTCGTCCAGATCGACTGACGCATAAAATTATCTTCGATTTGAGATCGGTTGTTAAGCTGAGACAGCGAATCCATTCGAGCATCGTACTGATTGCTTGTGATTGCGTTGCCATTTAGGTCATAGAATGCTTTTTCGTGTGGATAAATGACCGGATAATCTTTATTCAGTACATTGGAAAGTGGAAAAGCCGCCAGGTAAGCCGGATCTGCAAACAGTTGTTTGCTGGTGGTAATAAAATCTTTGCTGCTCATATAACGCAGATAGTCATAATCCTGCTTACCTTTTACGGTCATCGAACCATCATAACTTATTTTGATTTTGCTCTGATTGAAGGAACCTGTTTGCGTGTTGATAACAATTACGCCGTTAGCGGCCTGGGCTCCCCATATCGAAGCTGCTGTGGCGTCTTTCAACACGGTAATATCTTTTACATCCTGTGCATTGACCAGCGATTCCAGATCCTTGTATTCAGTGATAGGGACACCATCCAATACAATCAGTGGTTGCCGTGCCAAATTTACCGATGTCGCACCCCGCATCAATAATTTGTCGTTCCCTTGACCATAATTGACTGACAATCCAGCAACAAGCCCCTCCAGTCTGTCCACCACATTGACACTTCCGATTTTATTTTTGATCTGCTCGCCTGTTACCTGCCCAAAAGATCCGGTACTACGTTCTTTAGGTAGACTCTGATAACCCGTATTAACGTTGACAATGGCCGAATCAAGTCGATTATCTTTGGATTGCATGGTAATAACAAATTTGAGTTTATCACTCTTTGTCTGTTGTACATTCTGAAAGTAATCAATCACATAGGTATTGGTTTCATACCCTAGATGGGTGACCCGAATGGTCGGCTTTGGAGAATGTACCCGTAGCAGGAAATAGCCATTGGCATCTGTCTGCGTATGATTATTCTGACTGACTTCGGCCACATTGACATAGATTAGGGGATTGCCATTCCTGTCCAATATCCGACCCTGTATCTGATATTCCTGTTGTACGGCATTAATCAGGAAACGATCTTCATCCAATTGTTTGAAAGAGAGATTAAAGGGAGCCAATATTTCCGCCAAAGCGATATTTAGCTTCACATCGTTTAGCTTAAGATGCTGCACATGATAAGCTTTGATGGTTTCATCATTGTAGATAAATGTGGTTTTTGTCTGTTTTTCAATTGTCAGTAGGACCTGTTTTAGGTTTTGTTGGCCGACCTCCAGGGAAACAAGCTTCTGTGCTGCAGATTTGTTGCCATAACTCTGCAGGCAAAAGCAACAGACTAGTATCAGAATCATCTTTGCCATCAAGATTTCTTTGCAATAGGGTAAGCGATACCGTCTTTTAGAGATGGTATCTGGATTCTTTTTCATAAATTTGACTAATTAGGGTTTAAGGGACTCTAGTTAATTATTGCGAGGGATATAGGACCAGTATATCCCTCCTTTTTTTATTCTAATTGGATAACATTATTTTTAATTTCTATTTTCTCGATACCTCCCGCTTCTTTTAATAAATTTAAGACCGCTTCTACTTTAGCTTCACGGAACTGTCCTGTAAAGTGTTTTTCGTAAAGTGCTGGATTATTGATCTGTATTTTTACGCCGTACCATTTTTCGATTTTGGATTTTACGAGTGCCATGGCATCGCCATTGAATGCCAACACATTTTTATGCCAGAGTATTTCACTTATTTCTTTTGGTTCAGCCTGTTGTTGAACGACATTATCCGATTTTAGCTGCTGTGGGTGTGGATTAACTGTCTCGGCTAAAACCTTATGTTCCGATGAGACGGAGATCTTGTCTCCCGGGGCCATGATGTATTTTTGCTGCTGATGGCCTCCAGGGACTGCCATTTCAACCTTTCCTTCAACAAGTATGGTTTCGATGTTCTTTTCCTCGGGATATGCACGGATATTGAATACGGTCCCCAGTACGCGTATATGCATGGCCGAAGTCTGTACGATAAAGGGATGTTCGGGATCTTTTTTTACACGGAAAAAACCTTCACCCAGCAACTGCACCTTTCGCTCTTTTTCACCAAAGGAGCCAGATACGGTAAGCTTGCTGCCACCATTGAGCCACACCTGTGTCCCGTCTTCTAATTTGATCTCCATTTTTTTGCCATTGGCAACCTCATATATTTTGGCTCTATTGTAGAAGAAAGAGAGGTAAACAATTGCACCGAATAAACAGAGAAGTAAAATTGAAGCTGCATAACGGAAAATAGGCATGATCCATAATCGGGAAGTGTTTTTTTGTTTTTTACGTCGATCTAGGACACGTTCGTAGGCCTGATCGACATCTACCTGAATAGATGTGGGGGTACTGACCTGTTCAAAAAAAAACCTTTTTTCTTCATCGCCGGCTAGAAGCTCCCGAAGCAAGTGCTCTTCTTCATTGCTTATGGTTTTGCTCAGGTATTTATTGATTAAGTCTATAAATGTTTCGTCTGTACGTGACATAGGTATTTCTAATTGTTCGATGATAAGACTCCAAAGTGAGCCTAAATCATCAAGACAATTTTTATTTTTATCGCAACTGATTGTAAGTCAGTTAAAAAAAATTATTTTTTGAGGCTTGTATGCAGTTTATGCAGTGCTTCCTGCATATGTCTGTTGACCGTATGAATACTGATTTCCAAGAGTTCAGCAACCTCCTGATAGCTTAATCCATTGTCTCTTATGAGTGTAAAAACCTGGCGGCAGCGTGGAGGTAAGTTATTCACTTGATATTGGATTTGATTGATATTTTCTTTTGAAATGAGAATATTTTCGGGGGTATGGAATTCGACCTGTTCAATATCCGGATCACCGTAAGTTATTCTGGCTCCGCTCTTTTGCTGACTTATACCTTTATTCCGTACGGCCCGGTAGAGATAGAAAGGCAGATGCTGAACATCGAGCAAGCGCTCTTCCATGGTCCAGATTTTTAGGAAAAGATCGGCAACAATATCTTCGGCACTTCCCTGATCCTGCACAATGGTATAGCCATAGTGTACCAGATCTTTGTAAAACTGATAAAATAGCTGCTGATAGGCCAGCTCATCGCGCTTGACAATACGGTCTATAAGTTCCTGATAAGCTTGCGGATTGCTTTCTGCCATACTATTTTTTCATCTTAAGTTTTTAATGGTGGATTTACTAATTAGGTATTTTATCCGATGAAAGATAGGTGGAAAACTTTACATATCAAACAAGTCTTGCTCTATCTTTTTTTATTTTTTTTGGGACAATCGGGGTTGATGACCGTCATGGGTATAAGCAGGCTTTCGAAAACCTAAATATAATGAAAAAAATAGTGCTTCAGGGTAGAGCCTTTGTAAAGTTAAACATGTTACCTATTTAAACCAATGAAAAATATGAATCAAGATTCCCATTATTTAATGCGCTATTCGCGACTTCGGCCAAAATCGGCCTTGTCTCTCGGAATAGCCTCATTTTCATGTATCCTTTGCCTATCGCAGGCACATGCTTCCATACTTGCCCGTTATCTAGTTCCCAATGAAAAAGAAGTCGCGGCAAATTTTTTTATCGATGTACGCGGAAAGGTGGTTGATGAGCAGGGGAAACCACTGCGCGGGGCAACGATCCGCTTGCACCGGGGGAAAAAAGATGGATCGGCTATAACTGCTGAAACTGACGAGAACGGCGTATTTGTTCTTAGCAATATGAGCGATGGAGCGATTATCCAGATCTCCCATGTGGGGTTCCGGTCCAAAGAGATCAAGGTGGCGGCAGATCTTGGCCTAATTACATTAGAGCGGGATGCCAACGAACTTGATGAGGTCAATGTCACGGTCAATACAGGGTATCAGACGCTATCAAGAGAACGGAGTGCGGGTGCATTTGCCAAGCCTGATATGGGTATTTTGGCTGCCCGTTCGGGTACGACCAACGTTGTCCAGCGTTTGGACGGCTTAATACCTGGGCTGGTAATCAATAATTCTTCAAGCCCTACAGGAAATGGTTCCATCCGGTACGCTCCAAGCGCTAGTTCGATCTTGATCCGAGGTCTGAATACCATTAATTCCAATCGGGATCCACTGATTGTGCTAAACGGTGTCCCTATTCCTCTAGATGATGTCGGAAAAATAAATCCCAATGATGTTGCGGACATCACGGTATTGAAGGATGCTACCTCAGCTTCGATCTGGGGAGCGAAAGCTGCTAATGGCGTTATTGTGATCACGACAAAAAAGGGAGTATCGCAGGATGCCATTAAAATCAGTTATGATGGCTTTATCAATTTTAAAGGGAAGCCCGGCATTGAGAAATTGAACATGTTAAACAGTCAGCAATTTATTGAGGCGGCAATGGCTGTTTTTGACCCGCAGTTAAATAATTATAATACGATCTCGCACCCAATAACCGGTGGAATAGCACCCATTATGCCGCACGAAACGATTTTATATAATCTGGACAAGCTATCTCAGCAACAAGTGGATAGCAAGCTCGCGCAATTGGCCGGTCAGGATGGTCTGGGCCAGGTAAAGGACTTGTTCTATCGAAATGAAGTTTTGACAAACCATAGTCTTTCTATCAACGGCGGGCGCGATAAATATAAGTTTTATGGTTCCGGAACCTATACTGGACAGCTAAATAGTATCCCGAAGGATAAAAACAATACCTATGGTATAAACTTACGTCAGGATTTTCAATTTAACAAATGGTTGAAAGTATACCTGATTACTGATTTCACGAACAATGATGTTTCGTCGCTGAATTATGTACAGCCCTCGGGTGCCTTTTTACCTTATGTCCTGTTCAAAAATCAGGATGGCAGCAATGCAGATCTTTCCTGGCTATATCGCGATGATAAGACCCGGATGGACTATGAACAAAAAAGCGGTGTTGACTTACGTTACAACCCATTGGATGAGGTCAATCGGGGGCGAAATACACAAATGACAAATTCAGGACGGGTCAATTCCGGTGTGACGGTAAATTTAGTAAAAGACCTACGCTACGAAGGGGTGTTCAGTTTTGACAAGACATTCATAAAATATATCGGGGATCTTGATCAGGACAATTATACTGTGCGGTCCGAGCTGGCTTCTTTTACGCCTTTGGATGGTTCGGAACCTTATTTACCTAAAACAGGCGGGCAGCATACCGTAAGGAATGATCTGAATAAAAACTGGACCGTGAGAAATCAGTTGGTCTATGACCGTACCTGGCGGGACAATCTTCATCAATTGGTACTTTTGGCCGGCCAGGAGGCGCAGGAGCAATTCAGGGGTACCAGTTCATCGGTTGTAAGGGGTTATGACAGCCAGCTTTTAAGCTATACCTTTTTAGACTATGAAATGCTGGCAAAAGGTGTAAACAATGTGGTGATGCCAAACAATTTGGGAAACAGCTCACTGTACCCGGACTATTTTGATGAATCCGAATCCCGGACCCGGGTTTCTTCATACTATGCCAATAGCGGTTATACCTATGCCAATAAATATACCTTAAATCTGGCAACCCGGGTAGATAAGTCAAATCTGTTTGGCAAGGATAAGTCTGCGCAGAACAAACCGGTATGGAGCGCCGGGCTGTCATGGCAGCTGGGCAAGGAAAAATTTATGCGTGCGTTAACTGCTGTGGATATGCTTGTACTGCGGGCAAGTTATGGGCTCACGGGCAATTCTCCTAATGTAGGTACAGCAGCATCAAAAGATATTCTTAGAGCATTATTTGCCAGCGAGGGAGTATTATATCCAGAGGGGGCGGGATTGTCTATTATTACACCTTCAAATAGCAAACTGACTTGGGAAACGACCAAAAATCTAAATTTTGGGGCTGATTTTTCCCTGCTTAAAGGCAGGTTGCATGGGGCTTTGGATGTTTATCACAAAAAAACAGAAAATATGATCGGTAATATGCCTGTCAATTCATTGTCGGGTTATTCCAACATTACGGGCAACGCAGGGAGCATGACAAATTCCGGTATTGACCTGGTCCTAAACTCAGTCAATATCAGAACCGGGAATTTTAAATGGAGCACCGCACTCAATCTGGGGTATAATAAAAATAAGATCACGAAGGTCAATCGCTATGCTCCTATCAGCAGGGGGGAAACTTTGATATCAACCGCTTACGTGCAGGACTACCCGGCCTTCGCTATATTTGCATACGATTATGCGGGATTGGATAAGGAAGGGGATCCACAGATTCGGTTGAGCGATGGGACCATAACGAAAGAACTTGGAGTCGCAAAAGTGGAAGATATGAAATTTATGGGGACTTATCAGCCTAAATGGAGCGGCGGATTCAGCAATCTGTTGGCGTACAGGTGTTTGACATTCAGTATGAATGCGGTATATAATTTGGGGCATGTCATGCGCAGAGATGTCAATACACTTTACGGGGGACGTGGCCTAGTGTCAGATGTATCAAACAACGGTATGTTTAGCGGTAACGTCAATGCAGAGTTTGCAAACCGATGGAAAAAAACCGGCGACGAAGCGTTTACAGCTATTCCGGCTTATACCAGGGCGCCAGTTGCTGGAAACCGGGGCGACATGGGGTATTATATGCATGCGGACCGAAACGTAATTGATGCTTCCTATGTCAAATTGCGGGATATTACACTCGCTTACCGTGTGCCGGCCAATCTGCTCGAAAAGCTAAAGATAAACGACGTGACATTGCGTATGCAAGTATCCAATATTATGCTCTGGAAAGCGAACGATCGTGGTATAGATCCTGAATTTATGAACGGCTTTGGCGGTTGGGACGGACGCAGTATAGCAACTGGAATTTTTGAGGGTGGGGTCCGAAAAGCACCTACAGGACAGCATAGTATTACTTTCGGTGCAAATATCACATTTTAGTTTTTAATTCATATCAGCGATGAAAAAAAGATATCTCCATATAGTTTTGTTGGTTGCCATGCTACCAATAATTTCATTAGAGTCCTGTAGTGACCTCTTTTTGGAAATAGAACCCAAGGGTGTTCTTATTGCAAAAAAAACAAATGATTATAACCTGTTGTTGAATAATTCGGCTTCTGGCATGTATGAACTTGGCCACTTGCTTTTGGGCGATGAGGTGGTTTCCGCAGAACCTCATTATTCCGGTACGCCCATGTCGGATAAGCGGTTTTTTCAATACGCGGATGATTTTTATCTGCCTACCCAGGTTGCCAGCGAGATTAATGAGTTTCTACCGCTCTTATATACGTATAATAAGATCATCAATGAAGTGATGGTATCTGAAGGTGGTTCGGAGGAGCAGAAAAAGTCCATTCGGGCAGAGGCCATGGTGAACAGGGCGTGGATCTATTTATTTTTGATCAATTTTTACGGAAAGCCTTATCAAGCCTCAATAGCGGGTACGGACCCCGGATTTTTTATTGTAACGACATCGGATGTCACCGTGAATAAATTTGAGCGCTCCTCCGTGCAGGCCGTATATGATTTTATTCTTAATGACCTGAATACAGCTTTACCCGATCTGCCTTACTCCTTGGCCAGCCGGATGCGGATGTCAAAATCGGCCACAGAGTCGTTATTGGGTAAAACCTATTGGTTTATGGGAAATTATCAGGAAGCACTCGTACATTTTGACAAAGCATTTGCGACCATACCAAAAGATTTTCCGGTGCAACTATTTGATTATAAGGTTTACTTTGCCTCGGGGGGAGCTTGGAACTACGATGCCATGATAAGTCCGGAGGGTTATCTCAGTGGCCCTGAAAATGGCTGGGAATATCAGGAGGCGTTATTCTATAAGGTGATGCAGAATCGCTATGGTGCCTTGTATAATAATTTTATGCTTTCCCCGGAAGCATTGGCCCTGTTTAAGACACCTAACAATTCGGATGAACGGTTAAAATTCTTTAGTGATAAATTGTATGGGGGAGGAGAGATCGGCATATCCGGACTGCGACGACGCATAGGTTTGGTAGACGTGCAGATGGGCATGACGCTTCCGGATTTATATCTAATGCGTGCCGAATGCAGGGCCCGGACCAATGATCTTACTGGAGCAAAGGCGGATCTGGAAACCCTGCGTAAAAAGAGAATGTCCGAATCGGACGCTTTAGTTCAAATCAGCTCGTCCACGCAAATGATAAAATTTATCATGGAGGAACGTATTCGCGAATTTGCGCTTCAGGGCTACCGGTGGTTTGATATGCGACGGCTGTCCGTTGATCCCCTCTTTGCGCAAACAAGTTATGCGCATCGGGTGCTGACGAGTACCGGCGGGCTGAAAGAAACCTTTCCCCTACGTCCTGAACGGTTTACCTTCCGGCTTCCACAGATGGTCGTGGATCAGAACCCGGGGATGGTAAATAATCCATAGACGAAGCGAATTATTTTTATTTTAATCAGGGCCCCTTATAAGGGGCCTTAAAGGGTTGAATTGATGCATAAAACCCAGCGAACTTCCGGAAAATACGATGCATGTGTTAGCGGATGTTATCAATGAGAATTTCCCTTCAAACTACCTACATGTCGTACAGGGAGGCATTCCCGAAACAACAGAACTTTTGAAGCTTCGGTTTGATAAAATATTTTTCACAGGAAGTCCAAAAGTGGGACAGATCGTATACGAGGCTGCTGCAAAAAAACTGGTTCCTGTTACATTGGAACTTGGTGGGAAATCACCTGCAATAGTGACTAAAAGTGCAGACCTTGAAGTCGCGGCAAAAAGGCTGGTCTGGGGAAAATTTCTAAACGGCGGGCAGACCTGTATTGCGCCAGACTATCTGTTGGTGGAAGAATCCGTAAAACCCAAACTCCTGCAGTTGATCACAGAGAAACTTCTGGAAACCAATTATTCTGATGGTGCTGATCATTATACAAGTATAATCAATAAACGGAATTTTGACCGAGTCCTTGGCCTTGTAGATGAGTCAAAAGTGATATATGGAGGGAATTTCAATGCAGAGTTCCTTTACATTGAACCTACCATCATGGATCATGTAAGCTGGGAAGATCCTGTGATGCAGGAGGAAATATTTGGTCCGGTCTTACCAGTCATCACTTACAATAATTATGATGATGTTCTCAATAAAATAATCGAAGGTGAAAAACCATTGGCTGCTTATTTGTTTAGTAATAATGAAGAAGAAAAAGATAAGCTTTTGAAATTGGTTTCTTTCGGCGGCGGATGTATCAATGACACACTGATGCACATTACCAGTGACTATCTCCCGTTTGGAGGTATTGGAAACTCGGGTATCGGGAACTATCACGGTGAGTTTGGCTTTCTTACATTTTCCCATCAAAAATCAGTGATCGAAAAAACAACCTGGGGAGAGCCGGACTGGAAATATCCCCCTTATACAGATAAAAAAATGCACTGGCTGAAAAAGGTGATGTAACAGAGATTATGTTACAACTTTCGTTAATTCAGATACACTACTTTTAGGCTGATTACTGAACTTTGTATAATAATTTAAACAGCAAAAGATATGCAAACGATATTAGGAGCTAACGGTCAGATTGGCGAAGAGCTCGCAAGAGAACTTAAAAAAAATTTTACTTCATCGATACGCATTGTCAGCAGGGATGCGAAAAAAGTAAATGACACGGACGAAGTTTTTTCTGCGGATCTATCGATTCGTGAGAAAGCGATAGAGGCGGTAAAAGGCAGTGAAATTGCCTATTTTACATTAGGCCTTCCGATCAGTTCAGATCTTTGGGAAAAACAGTTTCCGCTTATCCTTCGTAATGTGATTGATGCCTGTAAGATCAACAATACAAAACTGGTCTTCTTTGACAACACGTATATGTATCCCCAAGATGATCGGGTATTGACAGAAAAAACAGCTTTTGCTCCTGTGGGAAGAAAAGGAAGAGTTAGAAGAAAGATGGCCGAAATGGTATTGAAGGAAATTGAATCCGGTGAGCTTGAAGCGGTTATTTGCCGCGCTCCAGAATTTTACGGGCCCGGCAAAACACAGAGTATTACAAATACCCTGATTTTTAACAATATCAAAGAAGGTAAAAAGTTGAAAGTGCCTTTGCGCGTAAATAAGAAAAGAAGCCTGATCTGGACTCCTGATGCGAGCCGAGCGACTGCTTTAATTGGGAATACCCCTGATGCATTTGGTCAGACATGGCATCTCCCGGTGGATAAAAGCCATCCTACCTATAAAGAGTTTATCCAAATAGCTTCAGCAATTTACAGTAGAGACCTGAGATATGCTGTTGTGCCAAAATTGCTATTCAAAATAGGCTCATTTTTCAGCAAAAGTGTAAAGGAATTATTAGAACTGCTTCCCCGGTATGAACATGACAATATATTTGACGATTCAAAATTCAGAAGGAAATTTCCAGATTTTCAGGTCACATCATATAAGCAGGGAATCAGTATCATTAAAGATGAACAGCTCTCAGGAAACAAAATAATTAAGTAAATTAGTCATGTATAAATCTGAAAATCAGCATATGAAAACTCCGGAAAAAGTATCATCAATAAGTACACTTCATCAATTCTTGGGGTTAAAGAAACCCGTTCACCCGCTGATCAGTGTGTTTAATTTTGACGATGTCAAACTGGAACCAGAAACCATTCTAGGGGCTATTACAACCGACTTTTATGTCATTGCTTTAAAGAAAGACTGTGCCGGAGGAAAATGCAGATATGGCCAGCAATATTATGATTTTGAGGAGGGTATTATGTATTTTATTGCCCCACATCAAGTCCTTCAGTTTGATGATATACTGCTTGATAAAGTAAGAGGGTTTGTGTTGGTGTTACATCCGGATTTCCTGCATGGTTATGGATTGGCATCCAACATAAAAGAATATGGTTATTTTTCCTATACAGCCAATGAAGCTTTGCATCTTTCTGAAAAGGAAGAGAAAACAATATTTGACATAATAGATAATGTAGGGCGAGAAATAGATGGCAATATGGATACCTTTTCGCAGGATTTACTGATATCAAATTTTGATCTGTTATTGAAATACTGTGATCGATATTATAACCGCCAGTTCTTGACCAGAAAAAAAGTGAATAGTGATCTTCTTTCAAAGCTGGAAATGTTATTGGATGATTATTTTAAAAATGATAAATTAACCATCAACGGGATACCCACAGTTCATTCCGTTGCTGAGCAACTGCACCTCAGTGCCAATTATTTGAGTGATATGTTAAGAGTGCAGACAGGGCAAACCACGCAGCAGCATATCCAGAACCGGTTGATCGAGAAAGCAAAAGAATTGCTCTAGACTACCTCAATGTCAGTATCTGAAATAGCCTATCAGCTAGGATTTGAACACCCGCAGTCATTTCACCGCCTTTTTAAAAACCGGACTTCTCTTTCTCCATTGGAATTCAGATCATCATTAAATTAATCACGCCGATTTTAAAAAAACTGAAATACAGAGATTCGGTTGAAAAAAAACTTAATTAAGCTACCGCCAAATCATCTCATATTGCGAATTTTATTGTAATCAAATAAGTGATCCATGAAAAAGCTTTTATTAATAGTTACCAATGTCGATAAGTATACAAGTGGTCTGGCAACTGGACTATGGCTCAGTGAGCTGACACATATCTATCATAAAGCCAAGGATAGAAATTGGAATATAACGATAGCAAGTCCAAAGGGAGGTCTTGTTCCCATTGATCCTGAAAGTCTGAAGCCATTGGTTCTTGACAAGATTTCGAAAAATTATTATGAAGATCCATTATTCATGGAGCAGCTGAACCATTCAAAAAGCCTTTATGAAGTAATTAACGAATCTTTTGATTGTGTATATCTTGCCGGGGGGCATGCTACGATGTATGATTTTCCAGATGACGAAAATATTAAAAAAATCATCAGCCAACAATACGAAAATGGGAAACTGGTCGCCGCAATCTGTCATGGGGTTGGTGGATTATTAAATGTAAGTC
>Ga0213829_1000971_pt1 | contig 22593 bp, 22 predicted proteins | sample MC6MC0896MG_FD_180665 | JGI IMG/M metagenome (GOLD analysis project Ga0213829, IMG submission 180665) | Enriched soil aggregate microbial communities from Iowa State University, Ames, United States - MC6-MC0896-MG | ecosystem: Environmental > Terrestrial > Soil > Unclassified | place: USA: Iowa...
GACATGACGACTGAACTCAAAGCAAAGACATCAGAAGGCTCAAGCCTGATCGCTCCTTTACCTTTCGCGATGACTACACCTGTTCGTGTGGCGCGTGTGGGTATCAAGGCGCGCGATGCGGAAAGCCTTGCCGAATATTATCGTGATGTTGTGGGCCTGCGCGAAATGAAACGTCGCGGCGCATCTATTGTGCTGGGGGCAGGCGACCGGGAACTTATGGAAATCGAGCAGTTTTCTGCTGCAAAACCTGATGATCCCCGCAGCGCTGGTCTCTATCACACGGCGTTTCTGCTGCCGACACGCGGCGATCTGGCCCGCTGGTCGCGCCGCGCGATTGACAAACAACTCCCTGTTGCCGGTGCATCTGATCATAATGTCAGCGAAGCAATTTATCTGACTGATCCGGAAGGCAATGGCATTGAGATCTATTCCGACCGGCCACATGATACGTGGCAGTGGAATGGTGATCGCGTGCAGATGAGCACCGAAGCGCTTGACGTCAAAAACCTTCTCGACGTTATTGATCGTGAAGGTGGTGAATGGGACGGAGCGCCACAGAACACAGTGGTCGGCCATGTTCACCTGCGCGTCGGCAAGGCGCAGGACGCAGAGGCTTTCTGGCACGAGAAACTGGGTTTTGACACCGTCCAGACCTATGGCGACAAGGCCGTGTTCCTGTCCACTGGTGGCTATCATCACCACATCGGTGCCAATGCCTGGCAGAGTTCAGGCGCTGGTCTTCGTGACAAGGATCGCACAGGTCTTGCATGGGTTGAAATGGAAGACACGCGTGGCGGTAATAACCACGTCTTTGAAGACCCTTGGGGCAATGTGATCAACACGATCAAAAAGAGTGCCTAAGTCGGAATAGAAAAAGCCCCATGTTTACAGAAACATGGGGCTTTTTTCGGATTCATTTTCTCAACCTTAGAGATTTGCAGGCCGCCAGAGCCTAAATCTCAACCAAAGACGCGCTTGAAGATCGTATCGACATGTTTCGTATGATAGCCAAGGTCGAACTTTTCGCGGATCTGCTCTTCGGAAAGCGCTGCACGCACTTCTTGGTCGGCGAGCAGTTCTTCGAGGAAGTCTGCACCCTGTTCCCAAACGCGCATCGCATTCCGCTGCACGAGGCGATATGAATCTTCACGTGATACACCAGCCTGTGTGAGTGCGAGCAGAACGCGCTGCGAATGCACAAGACCACGGAACTTGTTCATGTTCTTGAGCATGTTGTCTGGATAGATCACCAGCTTTTCAATAACGCCTGCAAGACGATTAAGCGCGAAATCAAGCGTGATTGTGGTATCCGGACCAATGGCGCGCTCAACGCTCGAATGCGAAATATCGCGTTCGTGCCAGAGAGCGACGTTTTCCATGGCAGGCACAACCGACATACGAACCAGACGGGCGAGGCCGGTGAGGTTTTCGGTCAGAACCGGATTGCGCTTATGCGGCATTGCCGACGAACCCTTCTGGCCGGGCGAGAAGAATTCTTCTGCTTCCAGAACTTCCGTGCGCTGCATGTGACGGATTTCAATCGCAACATTTTCAATCGACGAGGCTATAACGCCAAGCGTTGCAAAGAACATGGCGTGACGGTCACGCGGGATAACCTGTGTCGAGACAGGTTCGGCTTCAAGACCCAGCTTCGCGCAGACGTATTCTTCAACGCGCGGGTCGATATTCGCGAAAGTACCAACGGCACCCGAAACTGCGCCGGTCGCGATCTCAGTGCGTGCCGCAACGAGACGGGCGCGGTTACGCAGCATTTCAGCGTAGAAACGCGCAAATGTCAGGCCCATCGTGGTTGGCTCGGCATGAATGCCATGGCTGCGACCAATACGAACCGTATCCTTGTGCTCGAAAGCGCGTTTTTTAAGCGCTGCAAGCACGCGATCCATATCGGCAAGAAGAAGATCGGCAGCGCGAACGAGCTGCACGTTCAGCGTTGTGTCCAGCACGTCCGACGATGTCATGCCCTGATGCACGAAACGGCTGTCCGGGCCGATGAATTCGGCAAGATGCGTCAGGAACGCGATGACGTCATGCTTGGTGACGGCTTCGATTTCATCGATGCGCGCCACATCGAACTTTGCAACGCTGCCCTTTTCCCAGATGGTCTGGGCGGATTCCTTTGGGATTACGCCCAGTTCTGCCAACGCTTCGCAGGCATAGGCCTCAATCTCGAACCAGATGCGAAATTTGGTTTCGGGAGACCAGATGGCGACCATTTCTGGTCGGGAGTAGCGCGGGATCATGGGCATATCCTGTTTTGGCGGCCCGTCTGCCGGGCTGCAGTCTCGGGTAAAGGGAATGCGCGGTGTTTAGCAGAGCACAAGGCTCTGCTCAACGCACAAAAGCCGCTTATCTTGCTGCTTCTGCTGCTTCGCGAATGGCTTTGATGTTGGCGGCATAGCTCTCAACCGAGTTACCCTTGTAAACAGCAGAACCCGCAACGAGAATATTGGCACCGGCGGCGACAACGAGACCTGCGGTTTCTGGCGTAATGCCGCCGTCCACTTCGATGTCGATCGGCCGATCACCAATCATTTCACGCACGCGCTTGATCTTATCAAGCATTGGCGCAATGAACTTCTGGCCACCAAGGCCCGGATTAACCGTCATGACAAGCACAAGATCAACATCATCAATGACATTGGTCAGAGCTTCAACAGGTGTAGCGGGGTTGAGTGCAAGGCCGGATTTTTTGCCGAGCGCACGGATGTTCTGCAACGAGCGGTGCGTGTGCGCACCTGCTTCGGCATGTATGGTGATGAGATCACAGCCTGCATCGGCAAAGGCCTCAAGATAGAGATCACAAGGCGCGATCATAAGATGCGTATCGAAGAAAGCCTGTGTGCGCGGGCGGATTGCTTTGACCACCTGTGGACCAAATGTGATATTTGGTACGAAATGGCCGTCCATGACGTCGATATGAATCCAGTCTGCACCGGCTTCCAGCACGGCATCGACTTCTTCTCCCAGACGCGCAAAGTCAGCGGACAAAATGGATGGGGCGATAGCGATAGGACGCATTTTTGTCTCCCTTGCAGGATGTTTTCACATCATAAAATTAAAATGCGTCCGGCCAGTTTTGACCGAACGCAGATATTGAGTCTCTAGCCCCAGCGCTTGTGAAACCACATCCACTGGCCGGGATATTCGCGCACCCATTCTTCAACGGTGTCGTTGAGAAGCTGCGCAGTTGCAGCGATATCGATTTCGCCTTTTTCATCGCGTGGCAGTTCCATGCGTTCCTTAAGCTCAAGCCGATAACGACCACCCGGCAAGCGAATGCAACGCGCCGGATAAACATCGCAATCATATTGCCGCGCAAGCTTTGCAAGCAGCGGATTGGTCTTGACCGGGCGATTGAAGAAGCTCGAAGGCACGCCGCGCTGGAACTTCTGATCCACCAGCATGCCAACATTGCCACCACCGTCCAGAACTCGCGCCAGCGACCATGCGGCACCGGCTTTGGATGGCACGAGATGACCCATATTGGTGCGGCGCGCCTTAAGCACTGTATTGGCAATATAGGGGTTATTCGGTGGGCGGAAGAGGGCAGTTACATCAAGGCCGAATGTGCCAGCGCAGATCGGCAGGAGTTCAAAATTGCCCGTATGCGCGGTAAAGAAGATATGCGGCTTCTTATCGTCGCGCAGACGTTCAAAAATCGGAATGCCATCAACTTCGATAAGACCGGGTTCCGTGGCATTGAGATCGAAATCGAAAATAGCATCGAGGAAGATATATTCCGCGAAAAGACGCGCCATCGAATCCCACATCTCGACGGCGATCGTTTCAATCTCGGCTTCACTCTTTTCAGGATAAGCGTGGCGCAGATTGCTTGTTGCAACCTTATGCCGTGGCGTGAGTGGTCCGACTTTACGCGCAAACCATGCCGAAAAGCGGATTGCGCTTTTGGCAGGCAGCAGACGCAACAAAGCCAAGGCCATAAATACAGCCTGCGCCCAAAGCCAGTAATTAAACTGCTTGAGCTTGCGCGACCACTTGAAAAGAAGAAGTTTGAACTTGAACATCAATTTACTGGGCCGGGGCTTAGTCGATCTGCAAAACGATTTTGCCGAAGACGTCGCGGCCTTCCATGCGCTTCAAAGCAGTGTCGATATCATCAAAGCCGACGATTGTATCAATAACCGGATGAACCACGCCCTGCGCCATTTTCTGCATCGCATCAGCCATGTTCTCCATGCGGCAACCAAAAGAGCCGAGGATTTTAAGCTGCTGCTGGAAAAGCTGCATCAGGTTCATATTGGTCGAAACGCCGGAGGTCGAACCACAGGTAACGAGACGTGCGCCGCGCTTCATGCAGAGCATCGAGCCTGCCCATGTGTCGGCACCGACATGTTCGAACACAACATCGACGCCTTTTTTCTTGGTGAGCTTACGCACAACGCCTTCAAATCGGTCGACACGATAATTGATGACGTGATCGGCACCCAGCGCCTTGGCCTTTTCGATCTTGTCGTCTGAACCAACAGTGGTGATGACTGTGCAGCCCATCTTCTTGGCAAGCTGGATTGCAGCCGAACCAATACCCGAACCACCGGCCTGAACCAGAACCGTTTCGCCCGGCTGGAGTTTCGCATTGTCAAACAGCATATGCTCAACTGTGCCGAAGGTTACAGGAGCAACAGCAGCGCCAATGGCATCAACACCTGGAGGTGCTGGAACCAGCAGACGTGAAGGCAGATTGACCGCTTCACAGGCAAAGCCATCAAGGTGGAAGCCATGGACGCCGCCGACATGTTCACAGAGATTGTCACGACCTTCACGGCAAGCTTTGCAAAGACCGCAAGTGCGCGCGCCATAGATCGAAACGAGTTGGCCGGGCAGAACATTGGATACGCCGGGACCGATTGCATCGACAACGCCGGAGGCTTCGGCGCCAATCACCAGCGGCATCTTGCGCTTGGCAAAAGCCATACCGCGCCATCCCCATACGTCGATGTGATTGAGCGCGACGGCCTTGATCTTCACAGTCACTTCGCCATTTCCGGGGGCGGGTGGCGGAGCAATATCTGTCATTTCGAGACGACGATCATCAAGAAGCTGCAAGGCGCGCATGAATTTATCCTTTTCAAGACATAATCCCGGAGAGCATTCGGCCTTCCGGGATTACCGAGAATGTATAATTTTTATCAGTCCGATTAATTCGGATTTGCCGTCAAAACAAGGCTGGCATTTTGTCCACCAAAGCCAAATGAGTTGGAGAGCACTGCGGAAACCTGTCCGTCACGCTTCACATTCGACACCACATCCAGCGGAATTGCCGGATCTGGATTGTCGTAATTGATGGTCGGCGGCAATGTGCCGGTCTGAATTGTCAGCAGTGAAAACACCGCTTCAATGGCACCGGCAGCCGTCAGCGTGTGACCGATCATCGACTTGTTGGATGAAACTGGGATCGATGCGATCTGCTCACCGAAGACGCTCGAAAGAGCAAGATATTCCATCTTGTCATTTTCTGGCGTGGATGTTCCATGTGCATTGACATAGGAAATCTGATCTTCGGTCAGGCCTGCATCTGCAAGGGCTGCACGCACAGTGCCAATCGCAGGTGAGGCGTCCGGCTTGGAGCGCGTGCGATGGAAATCATCAGCCTTTTCGCCACAACCAGCCAGAATGCCAAGCACCTTTGCGCCGCGAGCAACTGCACTTTCGAGCGATTCCATCACCAATGCGCCGGAACCTTCTGCCATGGCAAAGCCATCGCGATCCTTGGAGAACGGCTTTGAAGCCTTTTCCGGCTTGTCATTTTGCGTGGAAAGCGCCGACAGCAGCGAAAAGCGAATGAGCGATTCAGCCGATACCGAACCGTCTGTTCCAATTGAAAGCACGCGGTCGCTTTCGCCGCGACGAATGGCTTCAACACCAAGCTGAATTGCGGTTGCGCCAGAGGCGCAGGCTGTCGAAAGCGTCACAGGCAGGCCGCGTGTGCCAAATGCCTCGGACAGACGCTCAGCGATGTAGCCAAACTGAGTTGTATTAAAGAGTTCTTCCTGACGTGCACGACGGCAGGCTTCGAGCAGAAGCTGATAACTGGCCGGGCCTTCATCTTTGACGCTTGCATCCAGCGCAAAACGGCTTTTCCAGTCAAGCTCAACAGGCGGGGCTGCGAGAAACAGCGGGCCACCGAAATCACGGACCGAAAGTCCGGATTGGGCAATCGCTTCTTCACCTGCAAGGCGCGCGAGCGCCTCGGAGAGGGCAGAGGAGCCAATATTGCTTTCAGGCAGAAAATCGACAGTACCCGAAAAACGTGTTTTCAGGCTTTCCGTTGGAAAGCGGGTAATGTCGTGAATGCCGGAGCGTCCGCTTGTCAGTGCGGCCCAGTTGTCTTCCTTGCCTTGTCCAAGCGACGAGACAACGCCTGCACCGGTAATGGCAACGATAGGACGGCCGAGATGGTCGGTAAATTTGGTCATCTTATGCTCTCACCAGCTTTGCGGCACCTTCTGCGCGCGTTGCCCCGATGGTGGTAACGATCGCTTCGCTGATCGGTTTGTCCACTGACTTTTCAGATGAATCGCGTGATGTAAAGGCCTCACCTTTCCAGACAGAAATGGCGGTAAGGGCCAGGGCCAGCGGAAACTGTGCTTCACGCAAATGTCCGGTCAGACCGGAAATACCGCGATAGGCCGTGGAAATTTCGTCTAGAACGGATTTTTCTGCAGCCGTTGCCAAATGTGCGCCAGAAGCGCCGGAAACCACATAGTCCGGATTTGCGCCGCCATTGGCTGCCAGAACGAGGTCACGAACTGCTTTCGCAAGATCATCTTGATCGCGGCTGATCTGCGTGCTTTCAATCTGCGCGATTTCTGCATAGGCACGCGCACCGCGTTTTTGTGCATGTTCAGCGCTTTCAAGCACCAGAAATACGCCACCCGAACCGGAAATCATGCCGCCGCCTGCCTGGCCTTCACGCGCCCAGAGTGACGACCAGCCATCATGGGCGAGCAATCCGCCCAGCTCATGGCCGAGAATCATGTCGAAATGTTCAGCATTGTAGGAACCACCCACCAGCGCATGGGTGCTCTGGCCGGAGCGAATACGTGCGGCCGCGGTCTCGATTGCTGAAATGCCGGAACCTTCTTCACCCATAAATGTGCGCGAAGAACCGGTCACCTTGTGAACGATGGAAATATTGCCAGCCAGCAGATTGGAAAGCTGGGCGAGAAACAGGGTAGGGCGCAGCTCTGTCGAGAGTTTCTCGTTGAGCATTTTTCCACGCTCATTGTCCTGATCGCTATAGGCACGACCTTCTTCGAGAATCTGCATATCGACGGTAATGTCGCGTTCGCCGCCACCGGCGCCCACGATCATATCCATGCTTGTGCAAAGCGCTTCGTCATCCTTGATACCGGCATCTTCAAGCGCCAGACCAGCTGCATACGTGCCAAGACGCTGCCATGTTTCCATCTGGCGCTGATCGCCACGCTTGGGAATTTGCAAACCCCAATCGACTTCACCCAGCGGATGAACTGTGTATGGCGCGAAGGCTTGCACTTCGAGGCGCGGCTGACCGTCGGCCTTTGAAAAAGCATTCCAGTGCGCATCCAGTCCTTCGCCAAGCGAGGAGATGATGCCAATGCCGGTAATGACGACTTTATTGCTCTGCATGGTTTGGCTCTGCCCGTAAATGCTGTGCTTGTGGATGCGATGCATGATCCAGAAACGGAATCAGGGCGAACACGGATGTTCACCCTCTCATACCGTCAGCTTGCGTGGCTAATCAGCCTTTTTTGGCTGCAACCAGCTCGTCAATTTTGGCGCATAGATTTTTCAGAACGAAATATTCTTCCGTTGGCGCTTTGCCTTCGTTGACTTCCTGCGTCCACTGTTCAAGCGGAATTTTAATGCCGAATTCTTTGTCGATTGCGAACACGATGTCGAGAAAATCGAGGCTGTCGATGCCGAGATCATCAATGGTGTGGCTATCCGGCGTGATGGTGTCACGGTCGATTTCGCTCGTTTCGGCAATGATGTCGGCGACTTTGTCAAAAGTAGAGGACAAGTTTCGATTCCTTTAATTCTTGCGATGCCGCAATGGGCATGCATCTGAGTATCTGCGCGTATCTAGCGTTTTTCCGGTGACAGGGAAAGTCATAATAGCTTCACGATCACCGGCATTTCGCTCGACTTTGATTGCGCATATAAGGTGCACAACAGGTGAAGCGCAACATAAAGCCAATTACAAAAATTTGAAATGCTCCCATTTGTGATGGTTGAAAACATTATTAATCCCGGATTTCAGCTAAAACTGAGCCGAGATGTTTCAGCCTTTTAAAGATAGTCTCTTGCGCCAATCTTCCTATGCAGATTTGATATGGTTCTCAAAAATGCATCAAAATGGGCGAACACAGTGACATCGGAAATTTTTGGATATGCACCGGACGGGCAAGCCGTTCATCGGCTGACCATTGCAAATGGTCCGCTTGAGGCAAAGATCATCACATGGGGCGCAGCCATCCAGGACCTGCGCATGGCGGGCCACGATGCGCCATTGGTCATCGGCTATCGTGACTTTGCCGATTACCCTGCACATTCGCCACATCTGGGCGCAATTGCCGGTCGTTTTTCCAATCGCATTCGCAATGCCCGCTTTGAGCTCGATGGCAAGACTTTTGAGGTCGAACCAAATTTTCAGGGCATTCATAATCTTCATGGCGGAAGTCATGGTCTTGGCAACCGCGTCTGGAAGGTTACAGGCTCTGGTTCTGATTTTGTGACGCTTGCAACCCTTGCAGCCGATGGCGAAATGGGTTTTCCGGGCAATCTCAATGTAAGTTGCACCTATATGCTCAATGCGGATGGCACGCTGATCGTCCGGCTTGAAGCTGTCACAGACAAGCCAACACCCTGCAGCCTCCTCCATCACAGCTATTTCAATCTCGATGATGGCGGTGAGGGCGACATTCTTGACCATCAGCTTAAGATCGAAGCCGATGCTTATATGCCTGTTGATGAGGCGCTGATACCAGATGGGCGCATCCTGCCGGTCAAAGACACGGCCTATGATTTCCGCGATTTCCGTCCGATCCGTTTTGATGAAAACGGCGAACAGCTCGAATATGACAGCAATTTCTGCCTGACGGCGGCACGTGGTCCATTGCGTCCCTGTGCCTCTGTTAAGGGCGCTCGCTCCGGCATTCGGCTTGATATTGCAACCACGGAACCCGGCGTTCAGTTCTATGCGGGCAATACCATGGCCAATGATTGCATTGGCTTGACCGGCAAACCCTACGGCAAGCATGCAGGCTTTTGTCTGGAGCCGCAGTTATGGCCCGGCTCGCTGGAATATTCCTATGTGCCGCAGTCGATCCTGCGTCCGGGCGAGGTTTACGCCCAGACGAGCCATTTTACATTTACGCGTGAGTGATTTGGTTCGAATACGCGGCGCGTGCAGTCTCCATTGGAGCAAGCGCGCCGCGAATTTCAACAACGCGCGCTGCAACCGCATGTGCTTTGCGCGCAGCGTCCACAGGGGACAGGCCTTCAAGGCGCGCTGCGAGATAACCACCGTTAAAACTGTCGCCAGCGCCTGTCGTATCAACCGCATTGGCTTTGACCGAAGGCACGAGCGTCTGTTTTCCGTCGGCTATAATAAGGGCTGGCTCGGTGCCGTCTTTCACGATGATTTCTTTCACACCCAGACCGATAAGCCGTTCGGCACAGGCCTGTGCAGTCTCGTCACCAAACAGCGCCTGCTCATCAGGAAAGGTCGGCAGCGCAATATCGGAAATCTGCATCGCTTCGCTGATGATCCTTTGGGCGGCTTCGCGATCTGGCCAAAGCTGATGGCGGAAATTCGGATCAAACGCGATAAGCGCACCATTGGCCCGGCATTCACGTAAGATCTCGAACAAAGTTTCGCGGTGCTCGGGAAACACGATGCCCACCGAAATGCCGGAAAAATAGATCATATCGCGATTGGCGAGGCTTAATCTCAGCGCGTCCTTATCGCTTGCAAGGCGCTTTGCTGCGGCGTCGCTTCGCCAATAGGTGAAGGAGCGTTCTGCACCATTAAGCGTGATTGCATAAAGGCCCGGATGAACACCTTTGATGATAGGGCTGTGAGCAACGCCAATACCGTTTAGAGCAAGAAAACCACGCTGTTTTTGCGAGAATTCGTCTTCGCCAAATGCACTAACATAATCCACGGATAAGTTCTGATCGGTCAGTGCGCGCACATACCAGGCTGTATTGAGCGTATCGCCGGCATAGCCCATACGCCATTGATCGTCACCGCTGCCCGAAAGCTCGATCATGCACTCACCGATCGACGCAAAACCACCCATAATCATCTCCTCATTTTTATCCGCGACTACGCCTATACGAATTTGTCGGGATGTAAAATATTGATGTGATCCCCTTTATCGACTTGCCACAATCGGCGTGTAACGATCCGGCAAAAGAGGAATCACTATGCGTTACGCTATTTATTTCACGCCGCCATCGGGGGATGCGCTTCTGAAAGTAGCTGCAAACTGGCTTGGGCGCAGTGCATTCAGTGGAGAGGCGGTCAAGGTCCCTGCGATTCGCACACTTGCAGCCGAGGATATTGCAGCACTGACCGAAGAACCGCGCCGCTATGGATTTCACGGAACGCTCAAAGCGCCTTTCAGACTGGATGCGGCTTATGAGGAAAGCGATCTGCTTTCGGCAATGATGTATTTTGCATCATCGACCCGGCCTTTCATGATTCCGCGTTTGCAGGTGCAGGGGATCGGCCCGTTCTTTGCGCTTGTCCCGGAAGAGCCGGTTGCAGAGCTAAACCAGCTTGCCAATGATGTTGTTGTCTCTTTTGATCGTTTTCGTGCGCCTCTGCGCGATGCCGAAATTGCAAAGCGTCGTCCCGAACGCTTAAGCGAAGCGCAGCGCCAGAATCTGGATCGTTGGGGCTATCCGTATGTTTTTGATGAGTTTCGTTTTCACATGACGCTCACCGGACCAGTGGATGAAAAGCACCGACCTCAGGTCGAGCGAGTTCTTGATGATTTCTTCGCACCTGTTCTGGACGATGCTGTCGAGATCGCTAATCTTGCTCTCTTTGTTGAACCCGAAAAAGGTGGGCCTTTTGAGATTCATTCGCTACATCCGATGACCGGTGGTAATAAGGTTTCCAAACGGTCCTCGCGGGCTGTGGGAAGGCCTTGAGGGATGACGACGGAATTAATTTTGAAAAATGCGAATATCGTTCTGCCGGATGAACTCATCAGCGGTACGGTAAAGATTGTCGATGGTATCATTGTTGATATTGCTTCTGGCCCGTCTTTGGCTGGCAAGGATATGGAAGGCAATTATCTGACGCCGGGACTGGTGGAATTGCACACTGACCATCTTGAAGGCCATTATGCGCCGCGTCCCAAAGTGCGCTGGAACCCCATTGCAGCCGTTCAGGCCCATGATGCGCAGATAGCGGCTTCCGGCATCACGACTGTCTTCGACGCGCTGCGTATTGGCTTCGATGAAGAAGCGCAGACCGGCATTGACGATATGCGAAAGCTTTCCTCTGCCATTGCTGATGGCAGTAAAGCCGGACGGTTGCGCGCCGATCATTTCCTGCATCTGCGTTGCGAGGTTTCCGCCCCTGATTGCCTGAGCGCATTCGAGCGTTTCGGTGTCCACCCGCTGGTCAAGCTTGTGTCCCTGATGGATCACGCGCCCGGACAGCGTCAGTTCACCGATATTGAGACATATAAGCTCTATTACATGAGCAAACTCAGGGTCTCGGAAGAGGAGTTTATCCGCTATTGCGAAAAGCGTATGGGCCAGTCACAACAGAATTCGGCAGACAACCGCATGGCGATTTCCAGTGCCTGTAACGCGCGTGGAATTGTGCTTGCCAGTCATGATGATGCAACGACAGATCACGTTGCAGAGGCAAGTTCACAGGGCATTCGCGTTGCCGAGTTTCCGACCACGCATCTGGCAGCTAAGGCGTCAAAAGAATCCGGCATGTCGGTTCTCATGGGCGCCCCCAATCTGGTGCGCGGAGGCTCGCATTCTGGCAATGTTTCGGCCCGCGAACTGGCAGAAGCAGGACACCTCGACATTATTTCGTCAGATTACATTCCGGCAAGCATGATGCAGGCGGCATTCTTCATGGCGGATGTCATGGATGAAATCACGCTGCCACAGGCAATCAAGCTCGTTTCAGCCAATCCGGCAAAGGCTGTCGGCCTCGTTGATCGCGGAGAAATCGCGATTGGCAAGCGTGGAGATCTGGTTCGTGTGCAGATTGCCGAACATGTGCCGATTATCCGCACCGTCTGGCGCGAAGGGCGGCGCGTAATTTAATACGCGCCGACTTTGACGTTAAGCAGCAGCATCAGCCAGAGACAGAATGCCAGTCTCACCATCCACGGAAAGCTTCAACTCGTGATAGCTGTTGATGCTTCTGTGTGACGTTTCTGGCGAATGTGGATGCGTTGCGGTGACTACGACGATGCTTGCACCAGCGGTTTCACCGGCAACAATGCCAGCCGGGGCATCTTCGAATACCAGGCAATTATGCGGATCGAATCCCAGACGCTTTGCGCCGAGCTGAAAACATTCGGGGCTCGGCTTGCCGCGCTCAACATCTTCCGCAGTAACAATCGTCTTTGGCATTGGCAGGCCAGCGGCTGCGAGGCGACGACGTGCCAGCTCGATTGGCGCAGATGTAACGATGGCCCAGCGGTCTTCGGGCAATGCATTTAGAAAATCCAGCGCACCTTCAATGGCGACGATCCCATCCAGATCAGCCATTTCCGCATCAAGCAGAATTTTCGCTTCTGTGTCGGGATCAAGATGTGGCAGGCCAAGCCTGCGCACAGTGTCCACAGCGCGCACACCATGAATTGTCGGAACGAAAGTCACCGGATCAATGCCATGACGAGTTGCCCATTGTCCCCAGACGCGTTCCGTTGCTGCAATGGAGCTTAGAACAGTACCATCCATATCAAACAGAAAGGCATCGAATGTTTTATTGAAGGGGGACAGATCGGTCAAAATGAGGTCCTCTGATTTTCATATTAAGAATCGGCCAGGCTAAACCTAATACTTAAATCGAATAAAAGTCACAGTATTCGATGAATTGATCGCGATTGCGGCCTCAAAACTTGATCATTTGCATTGTTTGTGGCTTTTTGCGCCACTTGAAGCAGGGTGGTTTATCTTAAGCCAAGAGGCTTATATGAATCGCATTCTCAGGATTGTTGTTTAAATGACTGAAATAAAAAATAAAAATCGCAATTATCCTGACCATCGGTTCTCGGTTGCGCCTATGCTGGACTGGTCTGACAGGCATTGTCGGTATTTTCATCGGTTGTTTTCAAAGCGTGCATTGCTCTACACAGAGATGGTCGTGGCTGATGCTGCGATCCATGGCCCGCGTGAACGTCTCATGGGCTTTGATGCTACGGAACATCCGATTGCGCTCCAGCTTGGTGGCTCTGATCCGGTCAAATTGCAGGAAGCAGCACGTATCGGCGCGGGCTTTGGCTATGATGAAATCAATCTCAATGTTGGTTGTCCATCGGATCGCGTGCAATCGGGCACATTCGGCGCGTGCCTGATGCAGACGCCGGACGTTGTTGCGCGCTGTGTTGCTGCGATGAAAGAGGTGGTTTCCGTGCCTGTTACCGTTAAATGCCGTATCGGTGTCGATGATCAGGACCCGGAAGAAGCGCTTGATGCAGTTGCCGATCAAGTGCTTGAAGCTGGTGCCGATGCGCTTTGGGTTCATGCCCGCAAAGCATGGCTGAAAGGGCTTTCACCAAAAGAAAACCGCGATATTCCGCCGCTTGATTATGACCGCGTTTACCGTCTGAAAAAGCGATTAAATGCGCCATTTGTCGGCATTAATGGCGGTGTCGGCACGATGGAAGAAGCGGTTGCACATCTTGATCATGTCGATGGTGTCATGCTTGGTCGTGCAGCTTACCATAACCCCGCCATTCTCGCCGATGTCGATCGTCTCATTTATGGCGATGATGAAAAGCCAACCGATATGGCCGAAATCATCGAAGCGATGTGCGACTATATCGACAGGCATATTGCCGCTGGCGGCAGGCTTTCGCATATCAGCCGTCACATGGTCGGCCTGTTCATGGGCCAGCCCGGCGCGCGCCGCTGGCGTCAGATATTATCGACAGACGCAGCAAAACCTGGTGCGAACAGCGATGTTCTGCGTCAGGCCTATGCTTCTGTCATGGAAGCAAGCGCTGAAGCAGCTTAATCCATCATGATCAACTGATCGCCGCGAACACTGAATCCACCCAGCGTTTGAAGAAAATTCATGCCGAGCAGACTGCCGGTCATCAGTCCTTCCTGCGTAACCATCGCACGGATATTGTCCCGCTCAATGTCGCCAATCTGCAATCTTGCAATGGTGATGCTGGCGGCAGTCGCTCTGCCGTTGGCGGTGTTGATCGGCACATTATAGGAGAGCGACGCGGTATCGATACCAGCACGCTCGGCATCTTCCTTGGAAAGCACAACGGAAGATGCGCCCGTATCGACGAGGAAATGCACACGTGCATCATTGACGCGACCATTTACTTCAAAATGCCCATTGGCAGCTTTTGCGAGCGTTACAGTCAGCGAACCGTCCGCAGCACGGCCCGAAATTGGGCTACCGGGAATAAGCCCGGCGGTGATGCGACTTCCCACATCCTGCAGCTCGTAGCGATATTGATAGGCGGCAACCAGAGCAAGAATGATGACGGCCCAGACAGCCATGTTACGTGCGAAATCGCTGAGTTTTATGCCTGAACCCAGTATGCCCGCCGCAAGCACCACGCCCCAAATGCCCATATAGGCTGCTTGTCCAAATGCATCATTGGCAAGGCCAAGCGTTGTCCCGCTATCATCGTTAGCCATAAGCAGCAAAATAACGACTGCAATGGCTGCAATCACGATCCAGAACAAGCGCCCCATCAGTCTTCTTTCTTTTTCAGTTTTTCATGACGTGCCGGTAAAAGCGCCATCACTGCCTGCCGCTCGTCCTGCCTTAAAGCAGACCATCGGGCAATTTCATCCAGTGTGCGCGCGCAGCCGAGACAATATCCGCTCTCGCTGTCTATCACGCATACAAGGATGCATGGCGATTCGATGGCTGTCGTATTCATAGGTTCAATGTGGTTTCGTCAAAGCGAGATGACAAGGCCAAGCAGCACCGCGAGCGCGCAAATCTGTTGCGCCGCACCCAGCGTATCGCCAGTTTGTCCGCCAATCTTCGCTATACAAAGCTTTGCAAAGCCAAAAAGCAGAATACTGCTGATGATGAGAACTTTGATAAAGCCAAGAAATCCGCCTGAAGGAACGATTGTCACGAGAAGTATTCCCAGACCAATCGCACAGGCGCAGACGAGCGTTTCCCAGTTTGGTCGTCCGAGATTGTCCGCAAGACCTCCGGGCCGCGCAGAGGGAAGTCCATGCCAGAGCGTGAGCATTGCGGCACGACTTGCAGCTTCTGCGCCAATCAGCGCAAGTGCTGCGTAACACGCGCCAGCGCGATCAATGATTGCGGCCAGCAGCGAAACCTTGATACCCGTCCAGATAATGAGTGAAAGCGCTGCAAAAGTGCCAATACGGGAATCTTTCATGATTACCAGACGGCGTTCTGGTGTGGATGCGCCAAAAAAGCCGTCGGCAGTGTCTCCAAGGCCATCTTCATGCAAAGCGCCTGTCATAGCGGCGAGCACTCCGACTGCGATAAAGCCCGAAACAATGGATGGTAATTTAAGGTAATCGCATATGAGCAGCGCAATGCCCGCCAGCAGCCCAAGAATAGCGCCTGCAACCGGGAAAGCACGCACACTTGTTTTGAGCGAATCGCTTGCGTCATCAAACCAGCCATTTGGCAGCGGCAAACGGCTCAGAAACCCGAGAGAACGAATTGTGTCGCTTAGGAAGCTGTTTTTCTGCAACTGCTTGCTCCCGGAAGGAATATTTGCGTCCAATATGGTGTGGCGCAAAGAGGTGATTTGAAAATTTGCGTAAGTACTTATAGGACGAGCACAACGATTTTGCATCCTCCATTGATTGATTGGACCAGACGATATGAGCGCCAGTGGCCTTCCTTTTGACGATTTCCGTGAACTTATCCGCAATCTTCCGGGACCTGATCTTGATGCGGAAGCGGCTGTGCGGGCGCGGGAAGTGACATTGACCAAGCCAGCAGGTTCGCTCGGTCAGCTTGAAGAGATCGTCGCATGGCTTGCAGCATGGACTGGCAAGTCAATCCCGCAAATCAATCGCCCGCTGGTCGCGGTTTTTGCAGGTAATCATGGCGTTACCGCTCAGAACATCACGCCGTTCCCATCGAGCGTGACTGCGCAGATGGTTGAAAACTTTGCCGCCGGTGGTGCTGCGATCAACCATATCTGCATTGCACATGATCTGGGGCTTAAGGTTTTCGATCTGGCGCTCGAACATCCAACTGCTGATATCACCGAAGAAGCAGCCATGGACGAACGCACCTGCGCCGCCACGATGGCATTCGGCATGGAAGGCATCGCTGGTGGCACCGATCTTCTTTGCATTGGCGAAATGGGCATCGGCAACACAACGATTGCCGCAGCCATTGCGCTTGCGCTGTTTGGTGGCGCGGCTGAGGATTGGGTTGGTCCCGGCACCGGCTCCACGGGTGAATTGATGCAGCGCAAGCTTGCAGCGGTTCGCGCGGCAATCGGGCTGCATCAGGCGCATCTCAAAGACCCGCTGGAAATTTTGCGTCGTCTCGGCGGGCGTGAAATCGCAGCTATGGCAGGTGCAATCCTTGCAGCACGCATGGAGAAAATTCCGGTGATCGTTGATGGATTTGTGGCCAGTGCTGCTGCGGCGGTTCTTTATGCAGCAAGCCCGACTGCGCTGGATCATTGCCTTTTCGGTCACGTATCGGCAGAGCCGGGTCATCGCCTGTTGCTCGAAAAAATGGGCAAAAAGCCGCTTCTTGATCTCGGCATGCGGCTGGGCGAAGGCACAGGCGCGGCGCTGGCAGCGGGCATTGTCAAGGCCGCAGCCCTTTGCCATAGCGGCATGGCAACCTTTGAACAGGCAGGCGTTACCGCAGCCAAATAAAACAAAAGGCCCGGAGCAAACTCCGGGCCTTTTTTATGTGGTTGAGAGAAAAGCTTAATTGCTTTCCTTGTCCAGCACCATGTAATCGAGCGGCAATTCGGTCGTGTATTTGATCTGCTCCATCGCAAAGGAAGAGGAGACATCGCGAATTTCGATCTTGCTGATCAGGCGCTTGTAGAACGCGTCATAAGCACCAATATCCGGCACCGCCACACGCAGCAGATAATCGACATCACCGCTCATGCGGTAGAATTCGATGACCTCTGGAAATTCCTGAACAACTTCCGAAAAGCGCTTGAGCCATTCATTGCTGTGGGAGCTGGTGCGAACCGATACAAACACGGTCACGCGTGTATTGACGCGTATTGGATCGAGAATAGCGACACGACGTTTGATAACGCCGTCTTCCTCGAGTTTCTGGATACGGCGCCAGCAAGGGGTTGTGGATAGGCCAACCTTCTTTGCGACATCGGCCACCGCCAGTGTTGCGTCTTCCTGCAATAAGCGCAGTATTTTTCTGTCTAGCCTGTCCATGCGTTTTTTATCCCGGTATTAGAAATCGTTTCCCGAACTGTCCGGATGAGTGAAACTTATTACCTTATCGGCTGCATTGGTTCGAAATTACAGGAAAAATATTCTATTGAGAATGGTAGTTATAAAAATTATTTTCCGGGATTGATTAGTCTGCGTATTTTTTGCTGGAGGACGGGCACGACTTCCGCGTCAAACCATGGATTTCGCTTGAGCCAGCCGCTGTTACGCCATGATGGATGTGGCAAGGGCAGCACGATGCGTCCGGCAGCATTTGGTGTTTCCATAAAGCTGCGCCAGTTTTCAACCGTTTCGGTCAGACTGGTCTTGCGCCATTCCGGCAGATGATAGGCAAGCGAATATTGTCCGACCACGAGGATGAATTCGAGTTGCGGCATCGAAGCAAAAACACGGTCGTGCCATGTCAGCCGACATTCGCGGCGTGGCGGAAGATCACCGCCATGCTTGTCATAGCCGGGAAAGCAAAAGCCCATTGGCACGATTGCAAAAAGTGAGGGATCATAAAACTCCTCGCGCGTTGTGCCCAGCCATTGCCTCAGGCGATCACCGGAAGGATCGTTGAAGGGCAGGGACGAGTTATGCACGCGAATGCCCGGAGCCTGTCCGCAGATCGCGATACGTGCAGTGTCCGAGATGATACAGACCGGATTCGGCTCGTGCGGCAAAGGCGGCAGAAACTGAGGCGTGTCACGGCAAATGCGACATGCCCGGATCGCGTGCCTGAGCTCGTCCAGATTTTCCATTGTTCGAGTTTGGCTCCAGCTCACAATGATTTCAGAAGGGTGGCGAGTTTTGTCCTGATATAATCGCGCAATTGACTGATTACATCGGCTGATGGCACTTCATGCGCGGTTTCTGCCTCTTCAGACGATTTCTGATGCTCTTTGCGCCATTGATAGGGGGCTTCAAAACTACCGGCCCATATGCCCTGCTTGTCGCGCCGTGCAATTGCTTCCTGGCTGAGATAATCACCGTAGGATACGGCCCAGCCTTGTTCCACCATCCATTGGTTCAGATTGGTCTCGCCGAGAGTGCATCTGCCAAGATCACGGCCATATTTATCGATGCCATGTTTTTCGCAGCGAATCGCCGCTCCTCCGATTCTGTTGCGCAGAGCATTACGTGCGTCTCTGCCACAAAGGTAGTCACGGCCAGCGATTTGACAGTTTTGCCCCATCTCCGGTGCGTCAATGCCCATAAGGCGGATGTGAACCTTGTTGAGAATGACCGTATCGCCATCGATCACATAGACACTGCCTGAGAGTGATTCTCGCGGCTGCCGATTGATCGGCAGAGATACAATGATTGCAATGAGCGTAAAAAAGATGAGTAAAGTTAAGAGGATACTGCCTAAAGCTCGACCTCTTTTTTGCGCCCTTCGCTGATATGGTCGCCTGTAGTAGCGCCTTTTGCCGGTCATATTGAATGCCCCCGTCTCAGGCGACATCATAACCCAGCTCAAGACTTTGCGGAATTCATCCGCATTTGAATGAATTGCCTCCCACAATTCAGGGAGGCGAATAACAGTCAGTTTTGTGTTGATTCAGCAACAGTCTTTACCATTGCTTTAGGCTAGAAAGCTGGAAGGTGCTTTCTGCCCATTTCCCGCCACAAAGGCGCGTCACCGCTAAGGAAAGGCGAAAGCAATTAACGACTTCGGGAACCTTTGGTTCCATCAGGACAGGAAGAAATGAATAAAGACGCATTGTTTTACAACGATCCGTTTTCGGGCAGCGAAAAGACTGCTCCTTCTTCCTTTTGTCGTTCTGGTGAAGTTAGAGCTTTTTTCGGTCAAAATCGGGTCGCAGTCTTGACGAAAAGACAATGCACTCTGTCACTTATGTCATCGACGTCCAACCATTATGAAAGACCCGCGTTGTGATGCGTATCCGCAGTTTTTCATATCCCCTTATCGCTGCGGCACTTGGCTTAGCCATAGTCTGTAACAGCGCTCAGGCCTTTGATCTCAACGATGACTCTGAAAAATCGCGCAGCCCGTTCGAGCTCTTCAAGTTTGGTTTCTCTGCGTATAAGAGCGGCCACAAGGACGAAGCCATCAAGGCGCTGCGTTATGCAGCAGAGCGCGGCCATCAAGGTGCGAAATGGAAACTGGCACGCATGTACGCCGATGGCGACGGCGTGGCAGAGAATGACTACGAAGCCTATCAGATTTTCGAAAAGATCGTCCGTGACGGTGCAGAACCCGGTTCCGAGAACGAACCCTATGTCGCTGATGCGCTGGTTGCGCTTGCAGGCTATGTGAAGCGTGGAATTCCCGGCTCTCCGGTAAACTCTGATCCAAAATTTGCACGCAATCTTTATGTGCAGGCAGCATCGAATTTCGGCGATCCGGCAGCCCAGTATGAACTTGGCAAGATGCTTCTTGATGGCGAGGGTGGCGAACGCAATTCAATGCAGGCCGCACGCTGGTTCCAGCTTGCCGCTAAAAAAGGCAATGCAAGTGCACAGGCAATGCTTGGCAACATGCTGTTTCAGGCTGGTAAGACCGTTCGCGGCCTTGCCATGCTGACCGCAGCTTTTGAACGTTGTCCGACAGAAGATTGCACATGGATCCGTGACATGCAGGAACAGGCCTTCTCCATCGCCGGTGAAGCGGATCGCCGTAATGCAATCGCGCTTTCGAGTAATTACGCTACAAACGGCGATTAAAGCGCATCCCGAAAAGTGTGAAACGGTTTTCGGATAAGGTGCGCGTTAAATAAAGCGCATCCCGAAAAGTGTGAAACGGTTTTCGGATAAGATGCGCGTTAAATAAAGCGCATCCCGAAAAGTGTGAAACGGTTTTCGGATAAGGTGCGCGTTAAATAAAGCGCATCCCGAAAAGTGTGAAACGGTTTTCGGATAAGATGCGCGTAAAAACTGATAATCAGAGCGCCAATGTTACGGTAACGGGAACATGATCTGATGGCTTTTCCCACGCCCTGACATGTTTTTCGATGTCTGTTGCAACGAAATGGTTCGCTGCTTCCGGTGAGAGCATCAGATGATCAATGCGAATGCCATTGTTTTTCTGCCATGCGCCGGCTTGATAATCCCAGAATGTATAGACACCGTCATCATCGGTTGCCGCACGCACGGCTTCGGTAAACCCCATGTTTTCAAGTCTGCGTAAGGCCTGACGTGATTGCGGCTGAAACAGCGCATCGCCCAGCCATTGCTGCGGGTTTTTCGCGTCATTGGGCTCAGGGATGACATTGTAATCGCCTGCAAGAACCAGCGGTTCTTCCAGCTCAAGCCTTTGCTTTGCCCATGCTTCAAGACGCTGCATCCATGACAGCTTATAGGGAAACTTTTCAGTGTCGATCGGATTGCCATTCGGCAGATACAGCGACACGACGCGAAGAACGCCATTTTCCGTCGAGAAAACAGCCTCGATAAAGCGGGCCTGTTCGTCGCTGTCATCGCCGGGAAGGCCGCGAATAACCTCGTCAGGCGATTTCTTTGAAAGAATCGCGACGCCATTGAAGCCTTTCTGACCATGCGTCTCGACATGATAGCCAAGCGCTTCAATCTCCAGCCGGGGGAACAGATCGTCCACCGACTTGATTTCCTGAAGGCAGGCGATGTCTGGCGATGATTCCTTCAGCCAATGCTGGAGGTTTTCGATGCGCGCCTTGACGCCATTAATGTTCCATGTCGCGATTTTCATGATCAAATGATTAGGCGCAAGACGTGGCGAGGGCAAGCGCTGCCCGCTCTCCATCACAGAATTATGCTTTGGCCATTTGTATTGTGGCTTTTGCGTTCCTATCTCCCAACAACAGTAGTCAAATTAGGAGATTTGAATGTTTGACGCCAAAAAGCTTCTTGATCAGTTTCTGGGATCGCAAATTCCGGGCATGTCCGGGAGCGTTCGCGACAAGGCAGGGCAGGCGACTGGTCTGGCCAAAAAAAATCCTTTGGCTACTGGCGCAATTGCTGCCGCAATCCTCGGCACAAAGACCGGACGCAAGCTGGCAGGCAATGTAGCGACCGCTGGCGGTATCGCGGCTATCGCTGGTCTTGGCTATCTTGCATACAAAAATTACAAGTCCGGTCAATCACCACATACAGCTGGGCAGCCGGTAACAAAAGAGCCGGAGCTGCTTCCGCCGCCACCCGTCGATTCCCCGTTTCACCCGCAATCGCCCACAATGAGCAATAGTTTTGCGCTGACACTGGTTCAGGCCATGATTTCGGCTGCAAAAGCTGACGGACATATCGACGACGCAGAACGCGCACGCATCATGGAGAAGGTTCAGATTTCCGGTCTTGATGATGAAGCGGAAGCCTTCTTTGAGAAAGAGCTGGCTGATCCAGTCGATATTGATGCGCTGGTTGCAGCCGCTCAGACTGAAGAGCAGAAAGTTGAGCTATACACCGCTTCGCGCCTTACTATCGATCCCGATAGCCGTGCAGAACGTGGCTACCTTGATATGCTGGCCGGACGCCTTGGTTTGCCAGATGCGCTGGTCGACCACATTGATGCGACGGTTTCATCCGTCAAAGCCTGATAAAATAAAAACGGCTGCAAACATGCAGCCGTTTTCTTCACTGTAAACGATGGACGTGATCAGATTGCAAAGCTTGTCCCGCATCCGCACGATGCGGTGGCGTTCGGATTGCGGATCTGGAACGACTGACCCATCAAGTCATCAACGAAATCAATCTGAGAACCGTCCATGTAAGGAACGGAGATCGAGTCGATCAGAACTTTCGCACCGAGCTTCTCGATGACGATGTCATCATCTGACTGATCATCAACAAGATCGTATTTATACGAGAAGCCAGAGCAGCCACCACCTTCGACAGAAACGCGAAGTGCTGTTTTGCCGGGTTCGGAACTGATAATCTTAGCAATCCGCTTAGCTGCGGATTCAGAAACGGTAATATCTGTCATCTGCCTTGTTCCGCTTGCAATTGCGTGTGCCGAATTGAATTTTC
>Ga0213829_1000972_pt1 | contig 22453 bp, 19 predicted proteins | sample MC6MC0896MG_FD_180665 | JGI IMG/M metagenome (GOLD analysis project Ga0213829, IMG submission 180665) | Enriched soil aggregate microbial communities from Iowa State University, Ames, United States - MC6-MC0896-MG | ecosystem: Environmental > Terrestrial > Soil > Unclassified | place: USA: Iowa...
TACCAATCTCATGCTATCTTAATTTTAATGATACAACACAGAAAATTGCCAAAAAGATACCTACAATCCAAAAACGGGTTACAATTTTACTTTCGTGATATCCTTTTTTCTGGTAATGATGATGTAAAGGTGACATTAATAAAATGCGTCGGCCTTCGCCGTATTTTCGCTTGGTATATTTAAAATATGCTACCTGCACAACTACCGAAAGGTTTTCTGCCAAGAAAATTCCACATAAAACAGGAATCAACATTTCTTTACGAACCGCAATTGCCAAAACAGCAATCACACCACCAATGGTTAAACTTCCGGTATCACCCATAAAAACCTGTGCTGGAAATGCGTTGTACCAGAGAAAACCGACGAGGGCACCCACAAAAGCGGCGATGAAAACCGTCATTTCGCCGGAATTGGGTATGTACATAATGTTGAGGTAGTTTGCAAAAACAAAGTTACCCGACACAAATGCAAAAATTCCCAAAGCCACAACGGTTATGGCGGATGTTCCTGCGGCGAGACCATCGATCCCATCAGTTAAATTGGCTCCGTTTGAAACTGCCGTTACAATAAAAATTACAATTGGTATAAAAATCAACCAGATGTAATTCTCGTATCCGTCACCCATCCACGAAATTAACTGTCCGTAATTAAATTCATTATCCTTAAAAAACGGAATGGTTGTAGTAGTTGATTTAATATCGAACTTACTTGTTACGCCGGTTTCCAACAAAATACTCGGAGTATCGCGCACGGTAATATTCGGATGGAAATAGAAGATCGCTCCTACAATAACTCCTAAACCAATTTGTCCTACAACTTTGAATTTCCCTTTTAAACCTTCTTTATCTTTCTTAAAAACCTTGATATAATCGTCTAAAAAACCAATAACACCCATCCAGATTGTGGTTAAAATCAAAACCAAAACATAGATATTTTCTAATCGTGCCAAAAGCAAAACCGGAATTAACGTTGCCATGATGATAATGATACCACCCATTGTTGGCGTTCCTGCTTTTTCGTTTTGACCTTCTAAACCTAACTCACGTACGGTTTCGCCAATTTGCTGTCTGCGCAAATAATTGATGATTTTTTTTCCGAATAGGGTTGATACCAATAAGGATAAAATAAACGCCATTCCCGAACGAAAGGTGATGAACTGGTACAGTGCCGATCCCGGAAAATCGAACATTGAATCTAAATATTTTAATAAGTAGTATAACATTTTACTTATTGAATTCGTTTAAAAAATTGATAACTTCCTCTAAATCGTTAAAGTGATGTTTCACACCTTTTATTTCTTGATAATCTTCGTGACCTTTTCCGGCAATTAAAATAATATCGCCTTCTTTAGCCATTTTGCAGGCTGTTTTTATGGCTTGGTGACGGTCTTCTATTGTCAGGTATTTGCTGGTATTCTGCGCTTCCACACCGGCTTCCATCTCTTTCAAAATTTCAAAAGGATCTTCGTTACGCGGATTGTCTGACGTAAGAATAACCGTATCGCTGTTTTCTGTTGCAATGCGTGCCATTACCGGACGTTTTTCTTTATCGCGATTTCCTCCACAGCCCACAACCGTAAACAATTGTTCGTTAAATGTGCGAATTTCGGAAATGGTTTTAAGTACGTTTTCCAACGCGTCTGGCGTGTGTGCGTAATCTACAATTGCGGTGATTTTTGTTTTTGATACGATAAACTGAAATCTGCCCGAAACACTTTGCAACGTACTTAAATGCACCAAAACTTCTTCTTTGGTTAAACCTAATTCTAAAGCTGTAGCGTAAATTGCCAATAGGTTTGATGCATTGAATTTACCGATTAGCTGTACCCAAACTTCCTGATTATTGATGTTTAACAACATACCGTTAAACTGACTTTCAATGATTTTTCCGTTTACATCGGCAACATTCTGTATGCTGTACATTGTTTTCTTTGCGTCACAGTTTTGCAACATGAACGCTCCGTTTTTATCATCGGCATTGCTAATGGCAAAAGCTGTTTTTGGAAGTGAATCAAAAAACGATTTTTTTACATTGCGGTACTCTGCAAATGTTTTGTGATAATCTAAATGATCGTGCGATAAATTGGTGAAAATTCCACCTTTAAATACTAATGCATCGGTACGTTTTTGAGCAATTCCGTGTGAACTGACTTCCATAAAACAATAACTGCAACCAGCCTGAACCATTTGGTTTAAGTAGTTGTTAATTGCAATGGAATCGGGTGTGGTATGCGTTGCCGGAAAAGCATCGTTACCAATTAATATTTTTACGGTTGATAACAAACCAACTTTATAACCTGCTTTTGTAAATAACTGATGCAATAAGGTAGCAATAGTTGTTTTGCCGTTTGTACCGGTAACTCCAACCAAAGACAATTTTTCTGACGGATTGTCGTAAAAATTAGCTGCGATAAATGCTAATGCTTTATTGGCATCGGCAACTTTAACATAGGTTACGTGATCTGAAAAAACTGCAGGATCGTCTTCATAAACTATTGCAGTTGCACCGTTTTCAATCGCTTTTTCAATATAATCGTGTCCGTTCGAAATGGTTCCTTTTTGTGCAATAAAAACACAGTTCGGAGTGATCTTTCTTGAATCAAAGACAATATCAGAGATGTCTAAACTGGTAGAACCTCTAACAGCATCTATCGATACTTTATATAATATGTCTTTTAATTTTTTCAACTTAATTCTAATGTAATTATTTGTTGTTTTGTAATTCTTTCTCCGTTTGCTACAGATTGTTTGGTTACTTTTCCAAAGCCTACAATCTGTACTTTTAAACCTAAATTTTCTAGTATGGCTACTGCGTCCATTGAAGGTAAACCAACTACGTTAGGCATTGCAGAACCCGACTGCTTTACGTTTGTGTAATATTTTTTATAACTTTTTACTGCCGCTTGTGACGGAGTTTCTATGTTTCTGATCTCTTTCAGAGAAGGCACATCTGTAAAAATCTTTTGTGCGATACGTTTAAAAACCGGCCCGGCAACATCACCACCATAATAACTGTGTTTTGTTGGTCGATGGATCACTACGATACACGAATACTTTGGATTATCGGCAGGGAAATATCCTACAAAAGACGATGCATAATACATTCCGCCACGGTTTCCGTAATTCATTTGCGCTGTTCCTGTTTTGCCAGCCATTGAAAAATCGTGCGAAAGCAAACCTTTTCCAGTTCCTCTTAAAACCACGTTTTTCATGATTGCCTGCATTTCTTTAACCACTTTTGGTTTTACAATCTGCGGGTTAATCACTTCTTTATCAAAAGTTTTGATTACCTGATTTACATCGCGAATTTCCTTTACAAACTGTGGTTTTACCATTTCGCCGTTATTTGCAACTGCGTTGTAAAGCGTAAGCGTTTGCATTGGTGTAACCAAAATTCCGTAGCCGTAAGCCATCCATGGTAAGGCAATTTTACTCCAGTTTCTATCGCCTGGAACAGGAATGTACGATTTTGGTTCGCCTTTAAGATCCAATCCTAAAGTGGCATTGAAGCCAAAATCTTTCATTTTATCTGTAAAATCCTTCGGATTGTCTTTGTAAGCCTGATTTACTGCTTGCGTTACAACGGTATTCGATGAAACTTCAAATGCACGACTTAAAGAAATCTTTCCGTAACCACGTCGGTTAGAATCGCGAACCTGTCTGCCAGAAAAAGTTACAACTCCACCATGTGTATCATAAATAGTAGCAGTATCGGCTTTTCCGTCATCTAACAAAGCTAAATACGATGCCAGTTTAAAGGTAGAACCCGGATCATGGCGTTCTAAAACAGCATAATTTACCGTTTCACGGTACGATCCATCATCAATCTTTCCAAGGTTCGATATAGCTTTAATCTGCCCTGTGTTTGTTTCCATCACAATCACCGTTCCGTGATCTGCTTCATAGTATTCCAAAGAACTTAATAAGGCGTGGTGTGCAATATCCTGAACATACACATCTATGGTTGTGGTAATGTCGTAACCGTCTTTTGGATCAATCTCGTTTTCATCGTGAATTGGCTTCCAAAGGTTTTTAGACATTTTCTGTACCTTACGCTTCCCTTCTTTACCTGTTAAATAATCGGTAAAGGCAGCTTCAATACCTTTTCTTGTAATTGTTTTGTCGTCGTTTAAACGTTCGTAACCTATGGTTCTGTTGGCGATCATTCCCATTGGATATTCGCGTACATGCACCTGGTTTGCAATCATTCCGCCTTTGTACTTGCCCAGATTAAACAGCGGAAAGGATTTTAGTTTCATGTACTGCGTGTAACTTAATTTGGTAGCAATATGTACGTAGCGCTTTTTGTTTGAACGTGCTTTGCGGAAATAAGATTCATATTCGCCTGCCGATTTTTTTGGAATGAACTTGGCTAAAGAATCTGAAAAACCGCGTATATTTTGTTCGAAATGTTCGTTTGATGGTGAATAAGGATCGAAATAAACCGTGTATTTTGGAATGGATGTTGCCAGTAAGCTGCCGTCTGCCGAATAGATGTTTCCGCGGTTTGCCGGAATAATCTCGTCTTTAATCGTTAAACTGTCGGCTTTACTGCGCCATTGTTCGCCTTCTTTAAACTGAATGATGCTCATTTTTAAGAAAATGGCAATACCAATGGCAAGCATTCCAAAGAAAACAAAGTAAATTCTGTTATTTTCTGTTTTCTTCGCTAATCCCATATCTCATACCACTTTTTTTCTTTCTCAATAACAACTTTTACTTTTTTTGGTGGAACCGATGATGGTAAGATCTGATAAAATTCCATTTCTTTAGAAACATTCGATTCCATTCTCAATTGCATTAATTCTGATCTTTTATCAACAAATTCAGATCGAAGTTCTTTAACCTGTTCGGTTAAATCTTTTGCCTTCATCATTTTTTGCTCGTAAAAGTGGTTGTTTGCAATCAAGACCAACGTCCAGAAAACAATGTATATAATAAAAAGCCAATTTTTCAACGATTGCCCTTCAACCAAAAATTTTGCTTTTATTATATTGTTTAATCCCATTCTATTTTTTTTCTGCTATTCTTAATTTGGCACTTCGTGCTCTGTTATTCTCTTTAATTTCTTCGTCGGTTGGAACGATCAGTTTTCCTATGGTTTCAAAAGGAACTTCAAATCTTCCGAAAAAATCACGTTCCGGTTCGCCTTCAAACATTCCGTTTTTTATGAATCGTTTTACCAAACGGTCTTCTAAAGAGTGATAAGATATTACGCTTAAACGCCCGCCCGGTTTTAGTATTTCTAACGATTGTTCCAAGAATTCTCTTAAAGCATCCATTTCCTGATTTACTTCAATACGGATTGCCTGATAAATCTGCGCTAAAATTTTATTGCTTTTATGCGCTGGTAAAAAACGCGAGAATATTTTTTTTAACTGTTCTGAATTTTTTATTGGCTCTTCTTTTCTTGCGGTTACAATTGCTGCAGCCAAGCCGCGTGCATTGTTTAATTCGCCGTAAGAGAAAAACATTTTGCTTAATGCAGCTTCGTCATAATCATTGATTACTTCATAGGCAGAAAGGCTGTTGTTTTGGTTCATGCGCATATCCAGATCGGCATCAAAACGAGTAGAAAACCCTCTTTCGGCAACATCGAACTGATGTGATGATACACCAAAATCGCCTAAAATACCATCGACCTGCTTAATTCCGTACACGCGTAAAAAGCGTTTTATGAAACGGAAATTTTCATTTATCAATGTAAATCGATCATCATCTATCGCATTTTCTAACACATCGGTATCCTGATCAAAAGCAAACAATTTTCCGTTGGGTCCTAAATGGCGCATAATTTCTTTTGAATGTCCGCCGCCGCCAAAAGTAACATCAACATAAATTCCATCGGGCTTTATGTTTAAACCGTTAACCGTTTCTTTTAAAAGTACGGGGTTGTGATATTCGTATTCGTTATGCTCCATAATTATTTATTGATCCCATCACTTCTTCGGCTAAATCGCCAAAGTCAATTTCTTCATCGTTTACAATTTTTTCGTATAAATCTTTATCCCAGATTTCAATCAGGTTAATTTTCGATGAAAACACCACGTCTTTAGAAATATTAGCGAATTCAACCAAATCTTTACTTATTTGCAAACGTCCGGCGTCATCGATATCAACTATCTTTACACCCGCCATAAACTTGCGAATAAAGGTGTCTGCTTTGCGGTTAAAACGGTTTAATTCGTTTAATTTTTCTAACATTTTGTTCCATTCGTTCATTGGCCAAAGTTCTACGCATTTCTCATAAACAGAGCGCTTTAGAATAAAACCATCGCCAACAGAAATCAGTTGTTTTTTTAATGCAGCAGGTATCAACACCCTTCCTTTGGTGTCAATTTTACATTCGTATGTACCTACTATTGGTTGCATTAAATTTCTACATTAGATTAATTACAAAACAAAAGTAATTAAAATTTTACCACTTCCTACCACTTTTTACCACTTTGTTGATAAGTTTTTGATTATGCGTTCTGTTTTTGTAAGTGATTGATTATAAGGATTAAAATAATTTTTAAAGATTTTTAGGCAAGCTTAAAAAATATATAAGTATCTTTCAAAATAAATGTAGATTTACCACGTAAAAATGCAAAACATTTAAATAACTAAAAGGGTTAGGTTGGGTAGCTTAAATATCAATTAGTAATTAAACTACTTTAACTTTACACGATTTTTTATTAATATCGTATATTTGTACGAATTGAAATCGCATATATGGAGCGAAACATAAAAGAAGAAGGAAAGTTTAGATACGTTGAAATTGGTGAAGGTACACCAATTATTATTTTACACGGTTTAATGGGCGGCTTAAGTAATTTTGATGGAGTATCAGATTATTTTCCTAAAAAAGGATATAAAGTTGTACTACCAGAATTACCTATTTATACTTTAAATATACTAAAGACCAACATAAAAGCTTTTGCAAAATTTGTACACGATTTTGTAAAACATAAAAAATACGAGAAAATTATTCTACTTGGAAATTCATTGGGCGGGCATATTGCGCTGTATTACACCAAAATGCACCCGGAATCTGTTGAAGCCTTAATAATTACCGGAAGTTCTGGTTTGTACGAAAGTGCAATGGGCGATTCTTATCCGCGTCGTGGCGATTACGAGTTTATAAAAAAGAAGGCCGAAGATGTTTTTTACGATCCGGCGGTTGCTACCAAAGAAATTGTTGATGATGTTTTTACAACGGTTAACGACCGTATTAAGCTGATTAAAACTTTAACAATTGCAAAAAGCGCCATTCGTCACAACATGGCGAAAGATTTGCCAAAGATGCACACACCCACCTGCATTATTTGGGGAAGAAATGATATTGTAACACCACCTGATGTTGCCGAAGAATTTCACGAACTGTTACCAGATTCGGATCTTTTTTGGATCGATAAATGCGGGCATGCTGCAATGATGGAAAAACCAAACGAGTTTAATGAAATTTTAGACCAATGGTTTGAAAAACGAAATATAAAGTAATTATGAAGATTAATACTGCTGAATTTATCATAAGTAATTCGGATGTAAAGAAATGTCCAACCGAACCTATTCCTGAATATGCTTTTATAGGAAGATCTAACGTTGGAAAATCTTCACTGATTAATATGCTTACCAACAATAAAAATCTGGCAAAAACATCGAGTCGTCCGGGAAAAACACAGTTAATAAATCATTTTAAGATCAACAGCAACTGGTTTTTGGTCGATTTGCCTGGATACGGTTATGCAAAAGTTTCAAAATCAACCAAAGCGATCTTTCAGAAATTCATTACCGAATATTTTGAAAAACGCGAACAATTGGTAAGTGCTTTTGTTTTGGTTGATATTCGTCACGAAGCACAAAAAATAGATTTGGAGTTTATTACCTATTTAGGCGAAAGTGGCGTTCCGTTTGGAATTATCTTTACAAAAGCAGATAAGATTAGTAAAGGATCGATCCAAAAACATACGGCAGCTTACACAAAAGCATTACACGCCAATGGTTGGGAAGAAGTACCGCCATTTTTTGTAACATCGTCTGAAAGTGAATTTGGTAAAGATGAAGTTTTAAACTACATTGATCAGATAAATCAAGATATATTTAAAAACAACAATTTTGTATAAAAAAAAGAGTTCCAAATTTGGAACTCTTTTTTTTATAACGACACATGATAACTTTAAATTCTACTCAGAAACTTTACCTTCGCATTCCCAATTATAAGTAAGAATAGTATCTTTTTTATGGATATTGAAAGTTAGTTCGCCTTTTCTTTTAATAATGGTATCCCCGCGCTCTATTTGATCTCTGTATCGAGACCACCATCTGTGATTTTCAGAGGAAACAGTATATTTTCCGTCTACTATACTAATACCTTTTACTGACATTGTGCTAGTGTTATCAGGCGATAATTCATCTACAATTATTAAGCATTCTTCGCTTCTATGATGGCTCTCAAGTAAATCACAATCTATTTTGCAGGATATTAATAAAGAAACAAAAGCTATTAAAAGTATTTTGGAGGTAATTTTCATAAGTGTTTTTTAGATATTCAATAGAATAATTAACCCGGAATTTGTTCTGTTAATACCAAATTTCCTTTTTTATCGTAGTAAGTACAAGTTAATGCATCTAAATCTACGATCCATTTTTCAATACCTGTTTCTGCGCAGTGTTTGCAAAATGTGAAATAATCTGTTTCGCCTTGTTGATGAATCTTTAACAAACGAGCAAACTCCTCTTTATTTAAATTGTTTGAAATAGTCAGATCATCATATTTCGGGGTAGATTGTACCGAAAAATCATTACTTCCTAAATAATTGGTATGACTGTCTTTTACCCAGGTTTCAAAACCGGTTACGCCCATTTTTTTAATTTCCTGAATGTATTTCGGAAAATCGGCACCCGATTTTACTTTTGCGTGTGCTTCTTGAATTTCTTTTACTGTAAACATTTTCTAAATTTTTATGCTGTAAAACTACAAATAAAAAAACATCTCGTAAATTGAGATGTTTGCTTTTTATAAATTATTTATGCTTTTAATTAAACGCTTTTGCAATCATTACCAACGAATTTTTGTCGGTAATACCAGACTGTCGCCAAACCATTGCGCCGTTTTTGTAAACCATTAAAGTAGGTTCGCTTTTTATGCGCAGGGCTTCAACCAGTTCTGGGTTTTTTATGGTATCAATATTAATTATGGTCAGTTTTTCGCCCATTTCTACTGCTACCTCTTCTATAATTTGTTGCATTTGCTCGCATTCGGGATTGTGTTCAGCAGTAAACTGAATTAAAACCGGAATGTTTGAGTTTATTAAATCACCAAATTTTGACATATCACTCTTTTTTCTATCAATACAAAATTATAATTTTTCGGTAATTAACCTTTTATTATTTGCTTTTTTTTAGTTCTAAAACGGTAATTTCAGGCCAAATGCCAACTCTGCCAGAATACGCATGAAATCCAAAACCCCGGTTTACGTAAATATATTGGTGTCCTTTGTTGTATAAACCGCCCCATTCAGGATAAATATATTCTGCCGGACTCCATTCTAAAACGCTTGGAATATCAAAACCAAACTGCATACCATGTGTATGACCCGATAAGGTAAGTTGGTATTTTTGTTGATGATTCACTATTTCTGCATCCCAATGTGACGGATCGTGCGTCATTACAATTTTAAAGGCATCGGTTGGAACATTTTCCGACGTTTTCTTTAAATCGCCTGCTTTTTTAAAATTCAATCCCCAGTTTTCAACGCCTAACAAATAAATAGAATCGTTGTTGTTTTTTAAAACCACGTTTTCGTTTAAAAGCAACTTAAAACCACTTTTTTCAATATTGTTTTTAATTGCGATAAAATTTGCTTCTTTGGCAGCTTCGGTATCCCACTTCACGTATTCGCCATAATCGTGATTTCCTAAAACAGCGAATTTACCATACTTTGGTGTTTTGATCTTTTGTAATGCTTCAATCCACGGGTCGGCTTCAGTTGCCAGCGTATTTACAAAATCACCTGTAAAAAGTAAAATGTCGTATTCTTGGGCATTGATCATTTCAATACCTTTTTCAATGGCTTCTTTATTATCCCAACTTCCTACGTGTAAATCTGATATCTGCAGAACTTTCAATCCATCAAAACCAACAGGTAAATCTTTAAAAGCAATGGTTTCTTCGCGTACTTTAAAATTATATTTTCCTACAAAAACGCCGTAAATTATAGAAAGTGTAAGTAAACCAGCGGCGGTTAATACAATTTTGGTCAACAAACTGCTGCGCGAATTTGTAATGATTTTTTTATAGATAAATTTATTGCTTGTCCATCGCGTAAATCGGAACATATCTTCAAAAAACAACGGAATGCTTATAAGTATTTTTGGTAACAGAAAAAGTAGCAACAAAGCCATTACGTGCATACTTTCTGCGGTTTGACCTTTAGATTGATCGCTGCCTTTAAAATATAGAAACAAGCTGGCAATTATGGTAACCAGTAAAAGCAGGTATGCAAAAACAACCGATCTTTTTTTAGTGAATTTATAAATAAGGTGGCAGGTATAAACTTCGCCAAGTATTATGAAAAGTAGAATAACGTATATAAATTTTTGAATCATTCTGTTTTAGTTTGAATCAAAAGTACACCAATTTGATTTTTTATCGAATACCGTTTTTAATACTTTAACAGTTTTTCGTTTTCGTCTCACAGCAATTAGTTTCAACAAAGAACTAAAAACGTACAACTCATAACTTTTTTGTACTTTTGATACTCTTGAAACAGTTAGTATGAACAACCAGAAACGTTTATTTCTTTTAGATGCCTACGCGCTTATTTTTCGTGGGTATTATGCTTTTATAAAAAATCCCCGCATCAACTCAAAAGGGTTAGATACATCAGCGGTTATGGGTTTTATGAACTCGTTAATGGATGTTATAAAACGCGAACGTCCCGATTATTTGGCGGTTGCTTTTGATAAAGACGGAAGTCAGGCGCGATGCGAAATTTTCCCAGAATACAAGGCAAATCGCGATGAAACACCCGAAGCTATTAAAATTTCGATACCTTATATAAAAGAGATTTTAACCGCAATGCACATTCCGATTATCGAAGTTCCGGGAATTGAAGCCGACGATTTAATTGGAACGCTATCAAAAAAAGCAGAAAAAGAAGGTTTTCAGGTTTTCATGGTAACGCCCGATAAAGATTATGCACAGTTGGTTTCCGAAAATATTTTTATGTACCGCCCGGCACGTATGGGCAACGGCATAGAAATTTGGGGCGTTAAAGAAGTGCAGGAAAAATTCGAAGTGCAAGATCCGTTACAGGTAATCGATTTCTTGGGAATGATGGGCGATGCTGTTGATAATATCCCTGGATTACCAGGCGTTGGCGAAAAAACAGCGAAGAAACTGTTGGCAGAATTCGGTTCAATGGAAAACCTGTTGGAAAATACCGATAAGCTGAAAGGTAAGATGAGAGAAAAGATCGAAGCTAATAAAGAAATCGGTCTGCTTTCAAAAGAATTGGCACGTATCTTTTTAGATTGTCCGGTAGAATTTGAAGAAGAATTTTTTAGATTAGATAAACCTGATGTGGAAAAAACCGAAGCGATTTTTCAAGAACTGGAATTCCGCAGAATGAAAGAACAGTTCGATAAAATTTTTGCAGACGAAGTTGTAATGACCCAGCCAACACCAATTGGCAAACAACCTGTGAAAAGCATCGATCAGTTTTCGCTTTTTGAAACGGGCGATACCGAAATTAAAATTACCGACGAAGGTTACTATAAAACCTTATCAAATACCGATCATTTTTATCAGTTGGTTCAAGGAAAATTTGCCGTACAGTTATTCGTAAAAACCTTGTTGGAACAAACCGAAGTTTGTTTTGATACCGAAACAACCAGTATCGATGCTAATTTGGCAGAATTGGTCGGTATGTCATTTTCGTACGCAAAAGGTTCGGCATATTACATTCCGTTCTCTGAAAATCAAGACGAAGCACAAGAATTGATCGAATTATTCCGTCCGTTTTTAGAGAATGATCAAATTATAAAAATCGGTCAGAATTTAAAATACGATATTAAAGTCCTTAAAAATTACAACGTTGAAGTTAAAGGCTTTTTGTTTGATACCATGATTGCTCATTATTTGATAAACCCCGATATGCGTCATAATATGGATATTTTATCGGAAACCTATTTGCAATATCAGCCTAAATCGATCGAAGAATTAATCGGTAAAAAAGGCAAAGGACAAAAATCTATGCGCGATGTTTCGGTAGAAGATGTAAAGGAATATGCGGGTGAAGATGCCGATGTGACGTATCAGTTAAAAGAAACTTTTGCTCCGAAGTTAGATCAAAGCAAAACAAGAGAATTGTTTGATAAAATTGAAAGTCCGTTGGTTTCTGTTTTAGCCGAAATGGAATCGGAAGGAATTCGATTAGATGTTGATTATCTAAAGACACTTTCGGTAGAATTATCAGCAGAAGCGCAGAATCTTCAAGCAAAAATATTTGAAACAGCCGGAGAAGAATTCAATCTGGCATCGCCAAAACAGTTAGGGATCATACTTTTTGAAAAGCTTAAAATCGGTTCAGGCAAAATAAAGAAAACCAAAACCGGTCAATATGCAACGGGCGAGGAAGTTTTGAGCGATTTAGCAAAAGACAACGAAATTGTTCGCGATATTTTAGAATGGCGCCAAATTGTTAAACTGCAAAACACCTATGTTGATGCATTGCCAAATCAAATAAATCCTAAAACGGGTCGCGTACATACCGATTATATGCAGGCGGTTGCAGCAACAGGGCGTTTGAGTTCTAACAATCCGAATTTGCAGAATATCCCGATTCGTACAGAACGCGGGCAAAAAGTTCGTAGAGCATTTATTGCCAGAGACGAAAACCATGTGTTGGTTTCTGCCGATTATTCGCAGATTGAATTACGAATCATTGCGGCTTTAAGCGAAGAACCAAACATGATTGAATCGTTTAAAAAACATGAAGATATCCATAAATCTACAGCTGCAAAAGTTTTTAATGTAGCTTTAGATGAGGTTACGCGCGAACAGCGTAGCAATGCTAAAACGGTAAACTTCGGAATTATTTACGGTGTTTCGGCTTTTGGTTTAAGTCAGCAAACAAGTTTGAATCGTGCCGAAAGTAAAGAATTGATAGATGCTTATTATGCAACCTATCCAAAATTACGCGAATACATTAACACGCAAATTGAATTTGCTCGTGAATACGGATATGTACAAACCGTTTCGGGGCGTCGCAGGTATTTAAAAGATATTAATTCGCAAAATGCTGTGGTTCGTGGCGGTGCAGAACGTAATGCGGTAAATGCGCCTATACAAGGATCGGCTGCCGATATCATTAAAATTGCGATGATTAACATTCACAACCGATTGATAAAAGAAAACTTGGAAACCAAAATGTTGTTACAAGTACACGATGAATTGGTTTTTGATGTTCCTAAAACAGAACTTGAAAAAGTTAAACCTATTATTAAACAAGAAATGGAAAACGCTTTTAAATTAGCCGTTCCGTTAGAAGTTGAAATAGGCGAGGGTATCAATTGGTTAGATGCACATTAATAAAATTTGAATTTTACAAAACATGAAAAGCCGCTCATAACGAGCGGCTTTTCATTTGATATTAAAACTAAATTACTTTTTCACAATTTTCACAAATTGACTGTTTTCTTGCGTTTTAATATTTAGCATATAAGTTCCAGAACTTAAACTGCTAAAATCCAATTGAACAGTTTGATTGTCAAAATCACGTTTAATAACCATTCTTCCGTTTAAATCAAACACTTCTACATTTGTTATAACATCTGCATAAGTAATTGTTAACAGATCATTTACCGGGTTAGGGTAATATTTCAATTTGCTTAAATCAAAATCGTTCACACCTAAAACAATAATTGTTTTAATCGGTGTTGGTAAACTCGGACATCCGTTTGCACCAACAATAACTGCATAATAGGTTGTTCCGTCCACCAAAGGCATATCTTGGCTTAACGGGTTTATGCCGTTTATTGCATCGTCATAAGTTATATACCAGATCACATTAGGTTCATCCATAATCAGATTACTTATTTCTGCATAATCTGTAAAGGTTTGTGGCGATGCACCTGTTGGACTTTCGGGTCTGCTGTTAATGGTAACTTGTACTTGAGTTCTTGCAGATTCACATCCGTTTTCCACACGAACAACAAAATAATATCCGCTGATTAAAATATCGGTTAATGGCAATTCGATCGTAGAACTACTGTTGATAAACCATTTGTGCGATATACCCGTAGGGTCAGAAATATTTAAATCTGCTATTATTGATCCTTCACATAATATAAATGGAGCTACAGCCGGAGCTGCTGTATTCGTTACACGTACAGCTACCGGAATTTTTGGCGATATACAGTTGTCTTCTTGTTGTGCCAAATAATAAGTTCCGTTTACCAATACATCAGTAAGTTGTAAAGGTGTGGTTGATGTAGCGTCGCTGTACCAAAGTGCAATAGCATTAGGTAGAATGTTTGCCGATAATTGTGCTACCGTACCACTACCACAAATGTTTTGAACACCCGCCGTTGGAGCCGGTACGGTACTTTGTGCACTTGATACGGTGATTGGTACGCGCACAGATTCACAATTGTTTAATTTCTGCGATACGTAATAAGTTCCGCTAACAATAGCATCGGTATTTGGTATTGGTGTTTGCGATGTTGCAGACGGATACCATACTAATTCTGAACCATTTATTTGATTTAGATCAATACTTCCATAAGTTAAATCTCCGCATACGGTAATTGTTTGCGCTGTTAATGCTGGAAGTGCTGTTGTGTTGATACTTACCAATACGGCTATTCTACCCGATTCGCAATTTCCTAATTGTTGTGCTGCATAATATGTAGTATTATCCACTAAAGGATGTGTACTTGGCAGAACAGTTGTAGAAGTGGCAGAATCATACCAGTTTATTTGAGATCCGCTTATACCTGTTGCAGTTAAATCGGCAATTGTTCCGGCACCGCAAATTACCTGGGTAAATGATGCTGTAGGTAAACCTAACGGTGTAATGGTAGCTGTAAACGGAATACGTGCCGATTTACACGAACCTAAAACTGCTTCTACGTAATAAGTACCTGTTTGTGAAATAGTGGTGATTGGGGTAGTTGTTGTAGCATCATCATAAAAGACTAATGTTGCTCCTTGATGTCCCGTTACAACTACATCGGTTACAGGTGTCGCCTCACAAAATGTTTGACCTTGAACAATTGGTGTTCCAACATCTGCAACATTAATAGTATAATCTACACTTGTTGAACAACCGCTCGGAGCAGTAAGTAATGCGGTGTAAACCTGTGTTCCACCTAAACTTTGTATGGTGTAAACCGTTAAGGCATTTGCTCCGCTTGTGTATGGAATTGTTGTAGCCGCATCTAAGTACAAGTTTGCAGCAGGCGACCATGTTACTTTTGACTGTTCTAAACCGAATCTTAAATCAAGGCGATCTGTTGTTCTTGTTCCGCTTACAGGATCCGGATCGGTAGCGCTTGAACCATGCAATCCAACATTATTACCCGCAACTGATGTGAAATAGGTTTCCGCATTGTTACCGCTGCCTATTCCTTCTTGTGTTATTTGAACAATGATGTTCGACTGGCCGTCCCAATAGAAAGGGGTGTTTAATACCATATTCTGAATACCTTGGAAGGTATGGGTGTGCATTGCTGCAGAGTAAACCGTATGGAAATTTCCTGTAACAAAATTATTGTCAGGGAAAGTGGTGTTTGCTGTCAGCATCATTTTTATAGTATAATTATCGTTGGTCAAACTCGCACCTGAATTTATCGTTTCAAAAGCCAACTCGGTAATGTATCCTGCAGTTGTTAAACCTTGCGCTAATAATTCGGCAGCGCTGTAAATATACTGTTGTTTAGAGAATTCTGCACTTTGCACAAAAGCCGATACTTCGCTTGTTGGTGCGGTAGTTGTTGCTAAATTACCAATTGTAATTGTGCTAAGTACATCTTCCAATACGTTCAGTTCAGTAACAGTATTCTTACATACATCATGAACCGTTGCTAAATTAGGATTTGGTTCTGGTTTGATACCCGAAGTAACCAAAACTGTTTTTACGTGTTCACAAATTCCGTTCGATTGGCTTGCAACTAAAGTATATTCCTGCTCTTGGTTGGTGTTGAATGTCCATCCGTTTACCTCATCGCCACTAACTCCTGTACTTGGTGTCCATACAAAAGTATCGTATCCACCTAAATTGGTAGTAATTTTTACTGCTTCAGTTGCATCCCCTTCACATGAAATAATTTTATCTGTTGATAATTCAAAGGCTGGTTTAGGTACAACAGTAACTGGAATTTCTATTGCAGGTGATATACAGCCTGCAACTCCTACAAAAATAACATTTGCTCTTGTAGTAGTTGCTGTACCTGTTGTTGCTGCTAGAATACCTTGAATTCCAGCACCGTCAGTGTAGTAATAGGTTGTTTGATTATCTAGTGTGATATGTCCTTTAATAGATCCGTTTGTACCACCCCAATCACCGTTGTCATTTGCTACTTGTACAACAATATTGCTTATGCCGTCCCAATTAAAAGGTGTAGTGAATATAAATTGATTTACTCCAATGCTTAAAGGTTGTGCGGGATTATCATAAACTTCTGTTAAAGAAGTATAAGGTATAAAAGTAGTTTGTGTAGTTGTCTGTGTAGTGTTGCCTATTGCTATTTTAAAATTTAAACGTGGATTGTAATTTCCTTCGTTCTCTATATCAAATTTTATAGCATTTATTGGTCCAGCTGTTAACCCAGCAGCATTTAATTCAGCAACGGTATAAATATATTCAGTTTTAATACCTTCCCATCCATTATATAAAAAATTCCACGTGCCACCATCGGCTATTACTCCATCTCCAACAGGAACAGGTGTGTTAGTGGTTACTTTTCTGCTACGTAACCAAAAACTCCTGTCTTGAGTAATATCACTATCAGAGATAAAATTTAGGCCTTCATATAAAGGTGTAGAGTCATTTTCTTTATCATACCATGCTGCTTCTGTCGTAGAATCAACCAATGTAGCATTTAATTTTGCTTTTTGAGGGCCGCATAATTCTAGTTCACTTGTGTAAGAAATGAAATCGGAATAGTCACACATGGTTTCAAATTCAGAACCTATTGTCCAAATACTGCGATCTGAAGATGTACAAACTGTTCTTATATATAGAATATATTCATGAGATGGCTGTAATCCTGATATTATAAATGTATCTGAATTAGAAACTCCCGTTGTGACTAAACCAACAGTACCACTTCCTGGATTCCCTGAAGTGCGAATCTCGTATTCGTAACTTACGCTTGCAGAGCTTAGCGGATGAGGTGTTACAGTTACTGTTGTACTGTTTTTTGTGATTTCAGATAATGTTATTGCAGTAGGCCTATTGCATGTAAGTGGTAAAATTTCTATATTGTCTATAGCCGCACTAGGCATTGTTCCTACTGAACCATCGTTCCTCCATTCGAAAATAATTCTAAAAGAACCTGGGTGATTTGTGATATCTTGAATAAGTTGTTCTCTTTTAAAAGAGGAATTCATGTTAAGATTACCAAATAAATCTATTCTATCTGCAGACGCAGTAATTTGTGTTCCTACTAAAGGAGTAAAGGTAGAAGGTACTAGCCAAACTCTTAAGTAATCACAACAACTCTCACCCACAGCATGCCAATCAAAGCCAATAGTTATTTCGGCTATATTAGTAGGTGTTGCAAAATCTTTATATGCATGAACTGTTGAAGATGAGCTTGTATCATAGTTATTACTTACTCCGTTATCACTTGAAATATAAAGTGATTGGGATCCTCCGTTCGAAATAGAGTTTCCTATAATCCATTTGTTTGGAGAAGAGTCGTTGGATATTATCCATTCACTATTGGCTCCTTCAAAATCCTGCGTGTAAGGTAGTGTTGTAGGGGCATTTACAAAAGTGTAACTTGAATAAATGCTTTTGTCTGCGGAACTACAAGATGTTCTAATAAAAATAGTATAAATAGTTTTGGGTTGTAATCCGGTAACTGAAAAGGCAGAAGTGTTAGAAGTGCCGGAAGAAACCAGTCCTGTAGATCCACTTCCTTGTGTTCCTGATGTTCTCAATTCATATTCGTAAGTAACATTTGTTGAGTTGTTCGGGTTAGGAGTAACTATTATATTAACTGAAGATGGTGATGCTTGTGTTATAGTAGCGTCAATGGGTTGATAGCAAGTAATAGAATTGATATATATATTGTCGATCGCTGCACTTGGCATCGAACCGACTGACCCATCATTTCTCCATTCAAATATTACTTGAAATGAACCTGCTGCTGTATAATTAGAAACATCTTGTATTAATTGCTCTCTTTTAAAAGAAGCGTTCATATTCAGGTTCCCAAATAAGTTAATTCGGTCTGTAGAAGCCGTTATTTGTGTACCGGCTGCAGGTGTAAAATTTGATGGCACTAGCCAAACTCTTAAATAATCACAACAGCTTTCTCCAAGAGCTTGCCAATCAAACTCTAAAACGATTTCTGGTGAGGTTAGTAAGAAATCTTTAGAAGCATGAACCACAGAAGATGTTCCTATTGAATAATTATCAGTTAATCCATTATCGTCAGAAACATATAATGATTGTGTACCTCCATTTGAAACAGCAGAACCAACATGCCATTGGTTAGCTTCCGTACCATTGGAAAGTGTCCAGCCGTGTGTGGGATTTTCAAAATCTTGACTATAGGGCATAGAAGTTTGTCCTAAAGCACGTGAAAAAGTAAAAAATAGAGTTAGAATTAATAATATAGTGTTAGTTTTTAATTGTGTTTTTATAAGGTTCGAACGTTGTCTAAATTTCCTCATATTTATTAAATATAACTTTTAGGGATTAAAAAAAGTAAAGTTACTTTATTGAAATTACTCTTGTGTTTTTTTAAGATTTAATTATACTTTGTTTAACAAGTTGTCTGTAAAAATAACCCACACAAATTTGTATAGTAAAATAAATTGTTTAATTTTGCACTCCCTTTATTGGGAATGGAATGTTTAATTAAAATTAATTTATTGTGGAAAGTTTAAGCTACAAGACAGTATCAGCAAACAAAGCAACCGTTCAGAAAGAATGGGTTGTTGTAGACGCTGACGGTCATAACTTAGGACGCCTTGCTTCAAAAGTCGCTATGATTTTAAGAGGTAAGTACAAACCAAGTTATACACCTCACGTAGACTGTGGTGATAATGTAATTATTATCAACGCAGAGAAGATCAATTTAACAGGTAACAAACTGAATGACAAAACGTATATTCGTCACACAGGTTACCCAGGTGGTCAAAGAGAATTAACAGCTAAAGTAATGCAACAGAAAAATCCTGCATTATTAGTAGAAAAAGCTGTAAAAGGAATGTTACCTAAAAACAAATTAGGTGCGCAATTATTCCGTAATTTAAATGTAAATGTAGGTTCTGCACACAAACATGATGCGCAAAAACCTAAAACCGTTAATTTAAACGACTTAAAGTAATGGCAGTTATTCACAAAATCGGTAGAAGAAAAACCGCAGTAGCTCGTGTTTATGTTACAGAAGGTACTGGTAACATCACAGTGAACAAAAAAGAATTCGCAACTTATTTCCCAACGGCAACGTTACAGTACAAAGTTATGCAACCACTTTCTATGACAGAAAATGCAGAAAACTTTGACGTAAAAATTAATGTGTACGGTGGTGGAACAACAGGGCAGGCAGAAGCTGTACGTATGGCTATTGCACGTGCAATGTGTGAAGTTGACGCAGAAAACAGAGCAATCTTAAAACCAGAAGGTTTATTAACGCGTGACCCACGTATGGTTGAGCGTAAGAAATTCGGTCAGAAGAAAGCTCGTAAGAGATTCCAGTTCTCTAAACGTTAATATTTATTATTATTTATTAAAAAATCTAAGTTTTTGTTGCACGCCTGCCGAGGCAGGAGGTAGTTTAGCATCTAAATGTATAAGACCGATTCATTCGCTACTTATTCATTGCTAACACAAGAACGTAAACTATTACAAAAATGGCAAACAAAGTAGAAGTTAAAGAATTACTAGAAGCAGGTGTTCATTTTGGACACATGACTAGAAAATGGGATCCAAACATGGCTCCTTACATCTATATGGAGCGTAATGGTATTCACATTATCAATCTATATAAAACAGCAGCTAAAATCGAAGAAGCTAACGAAGCTTTAAAGAAAATAGCAGCATCAGGTCGTAAAGTATTATTCGTAGCGACTAAAAAACAAGCAAAAGATATCGTTGCAGAAAAAGCGGCAGCAGCTAACATGCCTTACATCACTGAGCGTTGGCCAGGTGGTATGTTAACTAACTTCGTTACAATTCGTAAAGCTGTTAAAAAAATGGCTTCTATCGATCGTATGAAGAAAGACGGTACATTTTTAACTCTTTCTAAAAAAGAGCGTTTACAAGTAGATCGTTTACGTGCAAAATTAGAAAAGAACTTAGGTTCTATTGCTGATATGACACGTTTACCGGCTGCATTGTTTATAGTTGATATTAAAGCAGAACACATCGCAGTAAAAGAAGCTCAAAAATTAAACATTCCAGTTTTTGCAATGGTTGATACAAACTCTGACCCACGCGAGGTTGATTATGTAATCCCAGCAAATGACGATGCTTCTAAATCAATCGATAAAGTATTATCTTTAGTTACAGGTGCTATCATTGAAGGAAATTCTGAAAGAAAATCTGAAAAAGACGAAGCTACCAAAGTTGAAGCTCCTAAAGCAGAAGCTACTACATCTACTGAAGAGTAATTCTTAACAGTATCTTAAAGTCGTTATGCTGATGGTTCCATATTTTTGTAACTGTCGCTAACGGCTTTTTTTCATTTTATAAATCATTAATTTAATTCTCAATACAATGGCAAATATTACTGCTGCAGACGTAAATAAATTAAGAACAATTACAGGTGCCGGAATGATGGACTGTAAAAAAGCTTTAGTTGAAGCTGAAGGAGATTTCGATAAAGCAATCGAAGTTCTACGTAAAAAAGGACAAAAAGTTGCTGCAAACCGTTCAGACCGTGAGTCTACCGAAGGTGCTGCAGTTGCTTACGTTAACGCAGACAAAACTAAAGGTATCGTTATTACATTAAACTGTGAAACCGATTTCGTTGGTAAAAACGAAGGTTTCGTAGCTTTAGCTAACGAAATGGCTGAAAAAGCTTTCAACTTTGATACTAAAGAAGAGTTTTTAGCTTCGGCTTATAACGATTCTATGACAGTTGCTGAAAAATTAATCGAACAAACTGGTGTAATCGGTGAAAAAATCGAAATCGGTGGATTTGAAAAATTAGAAGGTGCTTTCATTGGTTCGTACGTTCACTCTGGTAAAATTGCTACAATTGTTGCTTTATCTGCTGCTGTAGAAGGTGGTGACGAAGCTGCTAAAAACGTTGCAATGCAGGCTGCTGCAATGAACCCAATTGCTTTAAACGGCGATGGTGTTGACCAAGCAGTTATTGAAAAAGAAAAAGAAATTGCTCGTGAGCAGTTAATCGCTGAAGGAAAACCAGCTGATAAGTTAGATGGTATTTTAGTAGGTAAAGTAAACCGTTTCTTTAAAGACAATACATTAGTTGCACAAGATTATATTAAAGATAGCTCTATGAGCGTTGAAAAATATATCGATTGTGTTTCTAAAGGTTTAACTGTTGCAGGTTTTAAACGTGTAGCAATTGGTTAATCTTTAAACTAATTCATATAAAAACCCCAAGTTCGTTAGAATTTGGGGTTTTGTTTTGTATAGAAGTTTGAAAAGCTTAACTTAATTAACTTCCGTGCTATTCGCAAATTCATGTCATCTTCTCATAATGAAATGCGATTCCGTATCAAGTCCGGAATGACAAAGCGATTAACACAATATTTGTCAAGCTGAACTCGATTCAGCTTCTCACAAGAGATAAGTAAACCCGTGTCTGTATCAAGCGATATATTCAGGATTTACTATTCTCTTTAATTCTTGATGAAGTAGAGGAGGAAATATTAATACTTTATTATTGTAACAAAAGATTGTCTTATACTAATATAAAAAAATATTAATGAAAAACATAATATTGGTGTTGTCCTTTTTTTTTTGCAGGATTGATAAACGCTCAGAACATAAAAATTGAAGGATTTGTTACTTTTGAAGGCGAGCCTATTCCAGAAACCTTTATTACCGTTAAAACAGATAAAGTTTATAATGCAACCACAAATGAGGAAGGATATTTCTCTGTCGAAATTCCTGAAAATGTGGCGAATTACACTATTACTTGGGAACATTCGCAGTTTAAGGCTCAAACAAAATCATTAAATACATCGCGGATCAAAAAATAGATTTGCAGTTTACCGAACAGCAAGACGAAGTTTTAGACGCAATCGTAATAGATCA
>Ga0213829_1000973_pt1 | contig 22443 bp, 25 predicted proteins | sample MC6MC0896MG_FD_180665 | JGI IMG/M metagenome (GOLD analysis project Ga0213829, IMG submission 180665) | Enriched soil aggregate microbial communities from Iowa State University, Ames, United States - MC6-MC0896-MG | ecosystem: Environmental > Terrestrial > Soil > Unclassified | place: USA: Iowa...
GCTGCTAATTCGCGGCCCAACTTGGTCATTTTAAGTGTAGCCGATTCGGACAAATTATTTATCCTGTCTGATAAGTATGATGATGTGCTCATGGTAAGACAAAGATATTATATACGTTGCAAATAATCTTCTTTATTTTTGAGAATTTACAAAGAAAAGTAGCTCTTTTATTGGGCTTTTTTAATAAAAGGGCAGTTGAAGCGATTTAGCACAGTTATTCAATTGATCCCTGATGTTGGATGTTCAAAACTAATCGTTCTGATTTGTCGTTATATCTTTACCTTTGCGCTCACAAAAATGCTGGCTAGTCCTCATTTCATCATTAGCTCATAGAAGGTCTCATATAGAAGATAAGCATCATGTCAAGACAAAGAAGATTGGTTTTATTATCGCTTTTTACGGGAATAGGTTTGATGATTGTGAAGTTTTTTGCCTACTTTTTAACGGACTCCAGTGCAATCTTTACAGATGCGGCAGAGAGTATCGTTAATGTGATTGCTTCGGGTTTTGCATTTTATAGTATTTATCTTTCGGCGCAGCCTAAGGATGAGAATCATCCTTACGGGCATGGTAAAGTGGAATTCTTTTCGGTGTTTTTAGAAGGTGGACTTATTTTTATCGCCGGCGCCATTATCTTAGCCAAGGCTTGTTACAATCTTTTCTTTCCGGCAGCGTTAACACACCTTGAACAAGGGATTTATCTGATTGGTATTACATCTGTGATAAATTTTGCAGTAGGATTCTATATCATGAAGCGTGGACGTGCATTAGGCTCTATTACCTTGGTGGCGGACGGAAAACATCTGCAGGTAGACGCCTATAGTACGGTCGGATTGATACTGGGTTTACTATTGATGAGACTGACAGGTTTCCAATGGATCGATGTGGTCATTTCAATTGTACTAGGGCTTTTTATCCTCTTCAATGGTTATAAGCTACTTCGCCAGTCGATCGGTGGATTGATGGATGAATCGGATACAGCGCTCGTACAGGATGTCGTCGAAATCTTGGAGCGCAATCGGAAAGATGAATGGATTGATGTTCATAATCTTCGTGTACAGCGCTATGGGAACGAACTCCATGTAGATTGCCATCTCACACTACCCCGTTACCTTGACCTGATCCAGGTGCATGATGAAATTTCTGCTGTAGATAAGATTGTCAATAAGGAAATGTCGGTACGGACCGAATTTTTCGTTCATGCGGATCCTTGTCTTCCACAGTGCTGCCAATATTGTCAGGCCGACAATTGCCCAATTCGCTCGGAGCAATTTCGAGGACGAATTTCTTGGGACACAGACAATGTTACACGAAATCAGAAACATTTTTTATATGCTATTGCTGAATAGCGGATGCAGTTTCTACCGTTCTTAATAGGAATAGTGTCTAGTCTGATTTCTTCGCGTATAGTAAACTAAAAAAAAGCTAGTTTATATAAATATATATAAAAAAAGGTATCTTTGCCTTTTAGCAAAAGAGTTTAAAAATCCTATATGAAGCACATTCGTAATTTCTGTATTATTGCGCATATTGACCATGGCAAAAGTACTTTGGCAGACCGCCTTTTAGAGTATACCAATACCATCAGTCAGCGTGAGGCACAGGCACAATTACTTGATAATATGGATTTGGAACGTGAACGTGGTATTACGATCAAGAGTCACGCCATCCAAATGAATTATAAAAGAGATGGTCAGGAATATATCTTGAACCTGATTGATACCCCGGGACACGTGGATTTTTCTTATGAGGTGTCGCGTTCAATTGCTGCCTGCGAGGGCGCTTTATTGATCGTTGATGCATCTCAAGGTATTCAGGCGCAAACGATTTCAAATTTATATCTAGCGTTGGAACATGATTTGGAAATCATCCCAATTCTTAACAAAATGGACCTTCCTGGTGCTATGCCGGAAGAAGTCAAAGATCAGATTGTGGATTTGATCGGTGGTGACCGCAATGCGATTATTCCTGCATCTGGTAAAACAGGTCTTGGTGTTCCGGATATTTTGGAAGCTATTGTGGACCGTATTCCACATCCAGTGGGTGATCCTGATGGACCTTTGCAAGCCTTGATTTTTGACTCTGTTTTCAACTCATTCCGTGGTATCATGGCTTATTTTAAAGTTGAAAATGGTGAAATCCGCAAGGGCGACCGCGTGAAATTTGTTGCTACTGGGAAAGAATATTTTGCCGATGAAATTGGTACACTGAAGTTGAATCAAGTACCTAAAGAAGTCATTAAGACCGGTGATGTAGGTTATATTATCTCTGGTATCAAGGAGGCACGTGAAGTGAAAGTAGGGGATACCATTACGCATAAAGATCGCCCTTGTTCTGAGGCTATCCAAGGGTTTGAAGAGGTGAAACCGATGGTCTTTGCGGGTATTTATCCTGTAGATACGGAGGATTACGAGGAGTTGCGTGAATCGATGCACCGTTTGCAGCTAAACGATGCTTCTTTGGTGTTTGAACCAGAGTCGTCGGCAGCCTTGGGTTTCGGTTTCCGTTGTGGTTTCTTGGGTATGCTTCACATGGAGATTATTCAAGAACGCCTAGAGCGCGAGTTTGATATGACGGTGATCACGACAGTTCCCAACGTATCCTATAAGGCCTATATGACCAAAGATAAAGAGGAAGTGATCGTACATAATCCTTCTGATCTACCGGATCCAAGTAAATTGGATTCAATCGAAGAGCCATATATCAAAGCTAATATTATTACGAAATCGGATTTCGTTGGACCAATTATGTCACTTTGTATCCAAAAACGTGGTACGATCATGAACCAGCATTATTTGACTTCAGATCGTGTTGAATTGGTTTTTGAAATGCCAATGGGAGAAATTGTATTTGACTTTTATGATAAGTTGAAAACAATCTCTAAAGGTTACGCTTCATTTGATTACCACCAGATTGGTTATCGCAAGTCAGATTTGGTAAAACTGGATATTCGATTGAACGATGAACCTGTAGATGCCTTGTCATCGTTGATACATCGGAGCAACGCGTATGATTTTGGTAAAAAGATCTGTGAAAAACTAAAAGAACTATTACCCCGTCAACAATTTGAAATTCGTATCCAAGCGTCAATCGGTGCAAAGATTATTGCCCGGGAGACGATCTCAGCTTTACGTAAAGATGTTACGGCAAAATGTTATGGTGGTGATATCTCCCGGAAGCGTAAGCTTTTGGAAAAACAAAAGAAAGGTAAGAAACGCATGCGTCAGGTTGGGAACGTAGAGATTCCGCAATCTGCATTTATGGCGGTATTGAAATTAGATTAATCAAAATAACACAATAATAAAGGAGCTCTTGGGCTCCTTTTAAATACAATAAAATCTCCTAAACATGAATCTTTTAGATGGTAAACTAGTTTCCGAAAAAATTAAAGAGCAAATTGCGTTAGATGCGGCTGAATTTACGACACAGACTGGCCGTAAGCCTCATCTGGTTGCTATCCTTGTGGGGAATGATGGTGGTAGCGAAACCTATGTAGCTAGCAAAATGCGCAACTGTCAACTGGTCGGCTTTGAATCAACAAACATTCGTTATGATGAAAACATAACAGAGGATGAATTGATCGCTAAGGTCAAAGAAATCAATCAGGATGAGTCTATCGATGGTTTGATTGTTCAGTTGCCTTTACCACAACATATTGATCCAGATAAAGTTACCGAAGCAATTGATTACCGCAAAGATGTGGATGGTTTCCATCCGATCAACCTCGGACGTATGCAACGTAATCTTCCTTGTTTTATTCCAGCTACGCCGTATGGTATTATGTTGATGTTGGATTATTATAAGATCGATACAGCAGGCAAGCACGCCGTAGTGGTTGGAAGAAGCAATATCGTAGGATCGCCAATGAGTATCTTACTGGCTCGTAATTCCAATCCAGGTAATTGTACTGTCACATTAACACATAGTCGCACAAAAGACCTTAAAACAGAGGTTTTGCGTGGTGATATCGTTGTTGCGGCAATCGGGAAGAAAAATTTTGTTACAGCAGACATGGTGAAAGATGGGGCAGTAGTAATTGATGTCGGTATTAATAGAGAAACTTCTACAGCAACGAAATCTGGTTTTAAGCTATATGGTGATGTCGATTTTGAAAATGTTGCTCCTAAAGCATCCTGGATTACACCTGTACCGGGCGGAGTTGGGTTAATGACGATCGTCGGTTTATTGAAAAATACACTGGAAGCTGCAAAAGGAACAATCTATCCGAAGCAATAATTTTGTCTAATTGGCATAGAAGTTGTAAATTGATGTATACGTGCTCTGATGAGCCGTTGAAAACTACACTCATAAATCAATTTATAATGAAAAAAATTGCACTTTTAGCAGTCGTAGCAGGAGCATTGGTCATGTCTTCTTGCAACAATTCGGAGAAAAAAGACACTACAGCGACAGATTCGGCAAAAACAGTCGGTGAGCATGTAGATGCGGCAATCGCAGATTTAAAAAATGCGGAGGAAAATGCCCGTTTGAAAGCAGAGCAGGCAAAAAAGGATTTGGATGAAGCTATCGCAAAAGGCGATAAAGCCGCCGAGGAAAAGGCTCGAGCTGCTTCTGAAGAAGCTAACACTGCCTGGGAAAAAACCAAGGATGCTTTGCGTAATGCTGGAGAAGATGTAAAAGAGGGATTGAAAGACGCAAAAGATGTGACAGTAGATGCGACAAATACAGCTGTTGATAAAACAAAAGACGCTGCAAAAGATGTCGCTGACGGTACGAAGAAAGTTGCAAATGATGTTGCTACCGGAACCAAAGAGGCTGCTAAAGATGTAAAAGATGCTTCCAAAAAAGTAGGTGACGATATTAGTCGGAAAGCTAAAAATGTAGGTGAAGCGTTGAAAAATTAGTTGATGTATTTCATTTGAACGATAGGGAAGGGGAGCACTTTTTTGAGTGCCCCCCTTTTTTATATCACATCTTTATAATATTGACTTAAATAGGTTTATTGGTAATAATCCCATAATAATTTGGAAAGCTTACGGGTAAGCACCTCTGCTTCATTTGTTTTACCCCAGCTTTTGTCTACATTGTTTTTGGTGAAAATACTGAAAACGTAATCTCCTTTCGGCGCATTGACCAAAATGACCTCATTGCGTACGTCATCTAAAGAGCCTGTTTTTGAAGCTGTTTTAACAGTGGATGGGATTTGCGATAGTCCTCTTTCATCATAGAACATGTTGCCCATAAAACGATACATCTGATCGGAAGATTTTTGGGATACAACTTTGCCTTGTCGGATTAGTGTGACCAAGTCGGCCATTTCTTTTGGTGTAGTCTGGCCCCAGCCATATCTTTCCCAATCTGGCTTCCGTCCCTCTGTCTGTGAGTTGACACGTGTGTGGGCCAGTTGAAGATCGCTCATTAATTTATTGATCGCGACACCTCCGCCCGCAAGTTTTTGATTCCAAATGCTGGTTACATTATCACTATAAGATAGCATAAGCGCAACCAAGGTTTTCAGATCAACTTGTGTACTGTCCTTAAAAAATTGCATCAGCCCTGAGCCGCCATATCGTTGACTAGCACGGTAGAGCAGTTGCTGATCAAGTTGTAGTTCACCTTTTTCAATTTTATCAAAGATGCCGACTAAAATGGGGATTTTGACAATGCTTGCCGTCGGGAAAATGCTGTCGCCCTGGATGTTGACTTCTTTGTTTTTTTTGAGATGGTGTACATAAATGCCAACATCGCCTTGAAAACCCTGAATCAGCTGTTTAATCTGTGATTCGAGTTTTTTATCGGTAGCGGCTTTTTGACCAAAGGACAGTAATGATGAGAATAGTAACGCAAATGATAGGAATATTTTGTGCATTGTGAAGATATAATATATGTTAAATGTGGTGGATAATAGTTATTTTTATTGTTTATAGGGCTTAAGTTATGAAATATCCATGATTCGTACGCACAGACATCGATGAAAATAAACTGGATATTCTAGCACGGACATTGAAAGACTGATTTTTGACTATGAAATTATTTATGATTTTGATCGGTTGTAAACCGAAAAATAGACGGACAGAACAACATGACATTTTCTTTGGTATTGGTAATGAGCTCAAGGATTTTGTCGATCCCATTAAAGATTTTTGGCCCGAGGCTGACGGTAAAATTCACATTGATGCGTACCGTATTGTCCATAAAATTGGAGAATATGAGATCAAGGTTACTGAAAGGGGGAATGAACAGGCTATTGATTCAGAATTGAAGTTGTTTTTTGTCAATTTAGGTGGCTACAAACCGAATGAATTTGACGAGTTCCATTACAAAGAACTCATTGTAGCATCCAGTTTGGCCAAGGCGACTGAAAAGGCAAAACGCACTGTTTTTTGGAAGCACCACAGTTCGGCACATATCGATGATAAGTATGGCTTGGATGTTGATGATATTTATGAGATAGAAGATTTGCTATTACCTCACGATAAAGAGCTGTATAGTATTCAAATTATGCCAAAGATCGGTCTAGAAGAAGATACCATTGCGAATGGATATTTTAAACTGAGTGCGCTGTAATAAGAATGTGCTATTGGATTTCTTAAACATAAAAAAGGCTTCTTTATTAAGAAGCCTTTTTTATGTTTAACCAACCTTTTGTTGGTTCTGATGTTGTTTTCTAATGACACTATGTTTTTTGCCGTATACAAAGTAAATTAATAAGCCTATAGCAAGCCAGACGGCTAAACGCTCCCAGCTTTCAATTGGCAATGAAGCCATCATTAAAATACAGACCAAGATACCCATGATTGGAACGAAAGGAACCAATGGTGTTTTAAATGGGCGTTCCAAATTAGGATCTGTTTTACGTAGTACTAGAATACCTACACATACGAGGGTGAAGGCAAATAGGGTACCAATACTTACCATATGGCCAAGGTCAGAAACTGGAACGAAACCTGCGAATATACTTACGAATACCATGAAAATAGCATTTGTTTTCCAAGGAGTCTGTCTTTTGGATAAGTCTGAAAATATCTTTGGAAGCAAACCATCTTTACTCATCGAATAAAATACGCGGCTCTGACCAAGTAACATCACGAGAATAACTGAAGTGTATCCTGCAATAATCGTAATAATCAACGCTGTATTTAAGAAATGATATCCAGTTTTTGCAAAAGCTGTCGCAACTGGTTTAGCATCACCTTTGAACATCGTATAGTTTTCGATACCTGTCATTACGTAAGAGAATAAAACATACAAAAGTGTACAGATTATTAACGAGCCGATGATACCGATTGGCATACCTTTTTTTGGATCTTTCGCTTCCTGGGCAGCTGTACTCACTGCGTCAAAGCCGATGAATGCAAAAAAGACAACCCCAGCAGCGCGCAATACACCACTGATACCAAAGTGACCGAAGTCATCACTCTTTAAAAATGACCAGAAGCTTTGTTGTCCACTTTTCACAAGCTCTTCGCCTGCATTTGTAGGGATAAATGGATCGTGGTTTGCAGGATTGATAAAGCTCCATCCCAAGGCGATAAAAATCAATACTACTCCAACTTTTAGGATAACCAATATATTGTTTACGCGGGATGATTCCTGTGTGCCACGCATCAGTAACAGCGATAGTAAACAAACAATAATGATGGCCGGCAGATTGACTACACCACCTTCCCAAGGGCCTTTGAGCAGGGTGTCGGGGAGCTGGATATGAAATATCATCAGGAGCTGGTTGAAATATTGGGACCAACTGACGGCTACTGTAGCTCCTGCTAGTGCATATTCTAGGACGAGATCCCAGCCGATTATCCAGGCGACAAATTCACCCATTGTGGCGTAGGAATATGTGTAAGCACTTCCCGCAACAGGGATCATAGAGGCAAATTCGGCATAACAAAGACCTGCGAATCCACAGCCTACTGCTGCGATAATGAAAGATAGGATAACAGCTGGGCCTGCATTTTCAGCAGCGGCAATCCCTGTTAGGGAGAAAAGTCCTGCCCCAATGATGGCCCCGACACCGAGGGCGATAAGGCCCGAGCTGGACAGTGTCCTCTTTAGCGTGTGTTCTCCATTTTCATTTGCTTCAGCAATGAGTTGAGGAATCGATTTTTTAAATAGCATAGGATTAATTCTTTACGATTATTTAGCTTTTCAATTGTTTAATTAATGTCAAATATAAATGATCTCAATGAAAAAAGGGAAGATTGCTCCTCCCTTTTGTAATAAAATCTGAATCAAATGCTTGTTTGGGTACTAATACGCTGCTGTAAAGCGTTTATTGAGGAATTGTTTGTTCTCAATTTCGTCTGCTATTGCTACAGCAAGATCCTCTACTGATAATCTAGAACGACCATCCTGATCAAATACCGGAGCATCAAGGCCTGTGCGGTATTTTCCGGTACGTGTTCCACCAGCATGGGAATTCATTTCTATAGCAGGACTAAACATGGTCCAGGTAAGTTGATCTTCTTTTTGGATGGTATTCAAATAATCTGCTGCAGCTAATGCCCCAGGTTTAATTTCTTTGGGAAAATCCGGTGAATCGACCAGTCTATTTCCATCAATCAATAGACTTCCTGCACCACCAATAACAATGAAACGATTGATACCGGCATCTTTAACAGCCTGTTGGATGGCCAATGCACCTTTTGTAAAATCCTCATAAAGATTAGGATTGGTCCATCCGGCATTGAAAGCCGAAACAACAACATCAACACCCTTTAGGGCAGAAACCAATTGATTATTATCATTGATATCTACTTGGAGTTTGGTTACTTTTTCACTCGATGGAATATTTTCGATGTGGCGGGCGATGGCGACTACGTCATAGTTACGGCCTACCAATTCTTTTACGAGATGAGATCCTACGTATCCTGTGGATCCAATTACTGCTACTTTCATGCTTCCTTTAATTAAATGTTTTGCTAAAATCAGCCAGGGTTATCTTTTCCAAACGCTGTACAATATCAGTGTCGACTTCCTGATACAGATCCTGGAGTTTGGAGTTGATATTTTTGCCAACAACACAGGCCGGATTGGGACTGTTAAATTTCCCGCCGAAATCGGTTTGCTTGGTGCTGATGTAAATATCAGCCAAAGTAATCGTTGGATTCTCGGGATTTATACGAATACCGCCGCCCTTACCTTCTTTACTTGTCAGTAAAGATGCTGCTTTGAGAGATGCAATTTCTTTGCGAACCACACTTGCATTGACTTGGATGCTTGACGCAATATATTCAGAAGAAAGCCATTGAATTGACTCTTCTAACTGTGCCAGAACCATAATGTGTAATGCTGTTGCGAACCTCAAGTTGTGTAACATCCTCTGCTGATTTTTCTAAATTATAACACAAAGTAACAGAAAAGGTTTTAAACTGAAATAAAAATTATTACAGTTTAAAACCTTCTGACAATCAAGTGATAAAAGTGTTTGTTTTTTATTTTTTCTCGTTAAATTTTTTATAGCTATCCATGATATAGACCTTCAGAGTCTCTTGGCTGCTGTTTTGAATAAATTTATAGGAAGGTCTAAATCTTTCCTTAAACAGGGCTAGATCTGAACCATTGAGCGGAGTCAATTCTTTGATCAGATTTTCGGTGAATTTTCGATCAACTGCTCTTTTCTCAAGTTCTGCGACGAGGAGTTTGTGATTTGAACGTGCCTGTTTTCCCTCTTTGCTAAATATACGGCTTGGAGAAATTCGCACTCCGCCGCGGTTTTGACTTGCGTCGGAATACTTTCCTAAAGTCTTCTCGCGCTGGATTTCAGCAGCAAGTCTACTGTCTGTCATCCGTTCTACGACAACTTCATTGAGTTCGATAACATTATTCATTCTGTTCAAATAGATTCTGCGTAAGCTGGTATCATAAATGAAAACAGTATCTTGTTCATAGCCCACAGCCTTGATTAACAAGAGGTCGTTAATATTGGCGTCAATTGCAAAGGAGCCATCTCTATTGGTCTGTACTTCAGCCTTGGTTCTTAAATTTTGAATTTGTGCAGCCTCAATTTTCTCACCGCTGACAAGTTCCATAATAATCCCCTTGGTTTTTTCCTGTGCAACAAGATGTCCACTCATTAGCGTAATAATTAAGCAGCTTAGAATCGTTTGTAAGATTTTCATTTGAATAAATATAGTTATGTATTTTCAATCTATGAATGAACAGGGTATTTGCCGTTTTGTTTAGGCCGTACGTTCATGATCGTTCTCTAGCCAAAAATAACGAATAGATTTTGAAAATCTGCTAATTTGCTTTCCAGGAATTATTGTCTGGGTTCTTGTCCGGCATGACCATGTCAGGATCCAACTGTACAGATTGCAGTGGCTCTGTGGTCGGAATTTTAAATTGCCATACGTCGTTTCTTTCCCAGATTTCCACGGGTAGTTTTTTTCGAATCTTCTTGCCTGATACGGTTGTAGCTTCAACAATAACTGGCATCGGTAATTTTTCGAGATTTTCCACGGTGACAAGTGCGCCAAATTTTGGCTCATTGTTGACATAGGATACCGATTTTATACCTTGGTCCATTTGCCAGTTGTTGACAAACCACCCGCGCCAGAACCAGTTTAGGTTTTCTCCAGCACCATTTTCAATAGCTTTGAAGAAATCCTCCGGTGTAGGGTGTTTGTAAGCCCATTCTTGGATATACTTTTTAAAGGCGTAATCGAAGCGCTCAGGACCGATGATTTCGTTTCGCAATAATTTCAGTCCATAAGCTGGCTTATAGTAGACCAAAGCACCAATATTACGTTCTTTCATGTTTTGCGGGGTACTCATGATCGGTTCAAGATTACGGGCAGTAAAGATGTAGGATCTGCTCGCCTGATTACGGTAATATTCGCCGTTGTTGAATTCCTTTGTTGCGAGTTCGTTAATAAATGTATTGAACCCTTCATCCATCCATCCATGTTCACGTTCGTTGGATGCGACAATCATTGGGAACCAATTGTGACCAAACTCGTGGTTGGTAACACCCCAAAGTGAGCCTGCTTTGGCCTGATTGCCACAGAATGACAAGGCTGGATATTCCATTCCACCGACATTGGAGGCTACATTGACCGCTACAGGGTAAGGATATTCAAACCAGCTTTTTGAATAGATTTCAATTGCAGCTTTCGTGTATTCTGTCGAGCGTTCCCAGGCATTGTTACTGTTACTTTCAATTGGATAGGCTGACAACGCGAGGGATTTTTTTCCACTCGGTAGATTGATCTTCGCGCCATCTAATATAAATGCCGTAGAGGACGCCCAGGCAATGTCTTGCGCATTATTAAGTTGATATTTCCAGGTTAAGGTTTTCTTGTCGGGCCTGGAGTTTTTTGCGTTAACTTCTTCGGCGGAGCGGATGATCACGGTTTCGTCGCTGCGTTGTGCCTGTTGATATCGCTTGAGTTGTTCAGCTGTAAATACTTCCTGTGGGTTTAACAATTCGCCACCCAATACAACCATGTGGTTTGCCGGGGTAGTGATCTCAACCTGGTAATTCCCGAATTCACGATAGAACTCTCCCGGTCCTGTATAAGGAAGCGTATTCCAACCTCTAATGTCGTCATAGACACACAGTCTTGGGAACCATTGTGCAATGGCATAGATTTTTCCGTTTTTTGTGTCAAGTATACCTGTACGGTCCGCGCCATATTTAGGAACGGTGTATTGGTATTTAATCTTAAAAGTTATTTTGCCGCCCTTGCTTTTTAATGCCGCAGGAAGTCGAAGCTGCATACGGGTATCGTCAATAATATGTTCGATGGTATTTCCGCTTACATCCGTAACAGATTGTATCTGATATCCACCATCAAAAGTTGAGTTACCATCACCGTAACGGCTGTTTGTCAAGGGAGAGATCAATTGACCACGTCCATGTTGTGAAAACATATTTTGATCTAATTGTAACCACAGATAGTTCATATTGTCTGGACTATTGTTGCTATAGGTAATCTCGACAGATCCTGTAATTTGATCATTTTGATCGTTCAGGGAAGCCTGAATTTTATAATCGGCTGCATTTTGCCAGTAGGCAGGGCCCGGTTTTCCGGCTGCGGAACGATATTCATTGCCATTATTTTTAAAAAACAAGGGTGCAAAGGCCTCTGTATAGCTGTAATTGGATGTTTTCTCCTGTGCAAAGGCCGGATAAGCATAGCTCAACGCAACAAGGCTTAAAGAAGCCAGTGCAATTCTTTTCATCATACGTCTACTTAAATTATGTTTATTTGCTCCAATATACAATGAAAAGTACATTGAGCCAAAAAAAACGCAAACGACGTTTTATAATAAAAGGGATAGAAAGGGACCTTAAAGGTTTATTTTGGATAATTGGAGGCTTTTTAGAACCTCCATTCCGGGAAGCTTTGTGGAACTATTTTAAATTTGTTACGTACTCTGCTTCATTAAAACCGAGTAATACACCTTTATTGTATTCAATAACAGGACGTTTAATCATACTTGTATTTTCCTGAAGTACTTTATTAGCACTATCACTGTCAATGACTTGCTCTTGAGTTTCCGGAGATAACTTTTTCCATGTGGTTCCCTTTTTATTCACTAGAGCCTGCCAGTCTACCTGTGTTTCCCATTCTTTTAATTTATCCACACTGACGCCTTCTTTTTTGAAGTCATGAAATTGAAAGGGAACATTATTGTCTTCCAACCATGTAAGTGCTTTTTTTACTGTGTTACAATTTTTGATACCGTATACCTGTAGCATAATAGTGACAATTTGGTGAATCCAAATTTAATCAATCCCGACACAATTTTTAAAATAATTCATATTTCTATGGTGTCTTATCTGTGATTTAAGGATAATTGTGGATATTTTGTTGTCAATGCCATTGAAAAAAGGAGCAACCGGAAAGTTCCTATTCAATTGAACAGTCAGGGGGTTATGATTTGTTAAGATTCTATATCCCACGTGAAATGATAGTGTATTTAGTACACTATAAAAATTAGGAAGTAATAATAATTTTTAATAATTTAGTAGCTTCAAGTTTAATGAAAGATTAAAATAAATCAATAACAGAAATATGAGCCTAAAAGATTTTAAAGGTGTATTGACAGGAGATCAAGTACAAGAGTTGTTTGAGGTTGCGAAGAAACATAAGTTTGCTTTGCCTGCGGTAAACATTATCGGAACAAACTCTATCAATGCGGTTATGGAAACTGCGAAAGCAGTAAATTCTCCTGTAATTATTCAATTGTCAAATGGTGGAGCGCAATTCTACGCTGGTAAAACCTTGAACAACGATAATTTACAAGCTTGCGTATTGGGAGCGGTATCTGCAGCACAACATGTTCATTTATTAGCTGAGCATTATGGTGTAGCAGTTATTCTGCATACAGATCACGCAGCTAAGAAACTTTTACCTTGGATCGACGGTTTGTTGGACGCTGGCGAGAAATTCTTTGCGCAACACGGAAAACCATTGTTCTCTTCTCACATGTTGGATTTATCGGAAGAGCCAATTGAAGAAAATATTGAAATTTCAGCTAAATACTTAGCGCGTATGAAACCACTTGGTATGACTGTGGAGATCGAGCTGGGTGTTACAGGTGGTGAAGAAGACGGTGTTGACAACTCGGATGTAGATAGTTCAAAACTGTATACCCAACCGGAAGAGGTTGCCTATGCTTTTGAAGAATTGTCTAAAGTATCTGACAAATTTACAGTGGCAGCTGCATTTGGTAATGTTCATGGTGTTTACAAACCAGGTAATGTGAAATTGCAACCAGTTATATTACATAATTCACAAGAATATATTCGTGAGAAATATAATCTTACTGCTGAGAAGCCTGTAAACTTCGTATTCCACGGTGGTTCTGGTTCTTCTCCTGAAGAAATTGCAGAGGCGATTTCATACGGTGCGATCAAAATGAACATTGATACGGATATGCAATGGGCATTCTGGGATGGTGTAAGAGCTTATGAAGCGAAAAACCATGATTATTTGCAAGGTCAGATCGGTAACCCAGAAGGAACTGATTCTCCAAATAAAAAATATTACGATCCACGCGTTTGGTTACGTAAAGGTGAAGAAACTTTTGTTGCTCGTCTGAAAGAAGCGTTCGCTGATTTGAATGCAGTAGACGTTAATAGCAAACTATAAGCATAGGTTGAAAAAATAGATCATAAAGGCGCCCCTAGATAGGGCGCCTTTTTTATGTCAAAATAGGTTAAAAATATTGTTCTTAATAGGAATTGGCTTATTTTTTGACGAACAACAATAAAAAGTCAAGTAAATATGAAATTTTTAGGAGTCAGTGTAATTCTTTTATTAATTGCCCAAATGGGGTTTGGGCAGGTGAAGCAAAATGTTGGCGATTTTTCTTCGGTTGTAGCGACGGACAAGATTCAGGTGGAGTTGATTAAATCCGACGAGTCCTTGGTTACGTTTGAAGGACAGAACCATGAAAATGTTAAGGTCGTCAACACAAATGGATCCTTGGTTTTGAAAATGAATACGTTGAATATGCTGCAAGGGGGGAATATCTCTGTGAAGGTATATTACAAGAGTTTGAACAATGTGGAAGCAAAAAAAGGAGCCAAGGTATTTGCAACGACAAATAATCCAGTTGCTGCTGACCACTTAAAAGTATATGCTTCAGAGGGTGGCCTGGTCGATCTCTATTCAGCGGTAAAAACAGCTGAAATTAAAGTGACCTCAGGGGCTACAATCGCTTTGTATGGAAAGGCAAATAAACAGGAGATCATTTCAAACTTTGGCGGCAAATATGAAGGAAAAGATTTTAAGACAGCCACAACGGTAGTTACTGTCAATGGCGGGGGAAAAGCGGATGTTTTTGCCACTGATTCCATCGAAACCAAAACACGTGGTGGCGGTGTTATTGATGTCTATGGAAAACCAGAACAACGTGTAGAAAAGAAAATGGCCGGAGGAACAGTCAACTTTAAATAAGTAAACTGTCTTGGATTTGTCAATTTTAGTGCGAGTTCATTTTAGTTGATTTTATAGAAAAGAGGGGAAATTTGAGGTAATAGATGAAATAAAAAGGGTTTAGCTTGATTGGGGTAATGATTGTTGTTTAACCTTTTTATTAAAAAGGTCAGTTATTTTGTTTTTCTCATCAGAAACCTTCTTCATTTGTGCTTAAAATACTTATTTTTGTGAGGGAATAATAAAAATAGTATTATGGCAAAGCGTAATTATGTTTCAAATTCTACGGAATCTACGCGCATGTTCAAGAATGACTTTTTAGAGTCTTTGACGAAAGTGCATTGGAGTGTACCTTTGATTTTCTATGTACCCGTGGTTGTTTTCTTTTCGTATAAAGCGCTAGTTTGGGGAGAGATTTCCTTTTTAACATACATTGGGTATTTTATTTTTGGTTTAGCTTTTTGGACTGCTTTTGAATATGCATTACATCGTTGGGTGTTTCATTTTCATCCGACATCGGAATGGGGAAAGCGCATCGCTTTTATTTTCCATGGTGTGCATCATGATTACCCAAGAGACCGTATGCGTTTGGTGATGCCGCTGTCAGCGAGTATTCCACTAGCTCTTTTGGTGTATCTTGGTTTTACATTGTTTTTTTCGAATGAGTTTATCTTAGCCTGTTTTTTCTCAGGTTTTATGGTGGGGTATTTGATCTATGACGAATGTCATTATGCGATGCACCATGCTAATTTTAAAAGCGGTATTTTCAAACGGATCAAGCAGCACCATATGTTGCACCATTATTCTGATCCAGAAAAAGGTTTTGGAGTAAGTTCTTCCTTATGGGATGAAATTTTACGCTCAGGTTTTGAAGAAAAGGAACCCAAAAAAGATTCTACTTCCTTAAAAGAAGAAAAAGCATAAATTGAATCACATCAACTAAAAAAGCCCTGGAAATTTCCAAGGGCTTTTTTTATGGATTAATTTTCTTTTTATTTAACAATGCTATCAAGTGGGCTTTGTAGGCTAACTTTAGATCAATGGTTTCTTGTTGGGGTTTGCATGCAGGTATTCCAGTTTGAACTGAAACATTCGGGCCATTTTCTGCGCACGCCATTTGGCTTCTTCGGCCTTTTGTCCACTGTATAGGCGATCTACTGTTGCTTCGAATAATTTGAGCCATTGACCAAAATGTTGCGCATCAATGGGCAAGTTAATATGGGGTGGAAAGGGGCTGCCAAAATAACGATGTTCATCCAGTAGGATAGTCTGCCAAAAACTATACATCTTTTCAAGATGGATCGCCCAATTGTCTTGGATTCTTTCTTTAAAAATAGGTCCGAGCAAAGTGTCGTTACGTATCGTCGTATAGAATTGATCTACTAATACTTTAATATCATCGAGTGTTTGAATATCCTGTTTCATCGGCGTATGATCTAAGCTCATGAATAAAGACCTATAGCTGGATCAGAAACTTCTTCATGATGTTTGTCTGGATTAAATGTAGTGACATTTATGGAGAATCGCATCACTTGGATGTAAAGATGTCTCGTCGAAATATTGTAATTCTCTTTTATTGTCAGTAAATTGACTCAATACTAAGGGAAAAACATATGGGAAAATACGTTCTTTTAATCCTATTATCGATGGGATTTTATGCTGCTGAGGCGCAGGTTACAACAATTTCGATCAATAAGGAAAATTTTCAATCTTCTGGTTTTCCATTTAAAGGGAAGCGTGTGTTGCAAGTGGAACGCATTCAAACTCCAAAAGAAGATAATTATATTGTGTTTTCAAAAGAGGAACGGGGTGCCGACCCCGACAAACTTTATGTACAACAATTTCAGCAGATCGATGGAATGTGGCAGCTTGTGGCTGATGAATTGATATCCGAAGAAGGGATCGTTACGTCGATTTGGGAATCTCGAAAGGCATTTTTTGATGCCGATAAGGATGGTAAATTGGATGCATTATTTATCTATTCAAGGCATCCAAAGGATGATCTACAAAAGCAGCTTAGTTGTATTGGACTAGTTCTTTATAAGAATAAGTTTTACCGTCTCCGTGCGGAGGAAGCAGATGGTTATAGTCAAACAACGTTTTCAGACAATTATGCGTCCCTACCGGTTGAGGTAAAAGAAAATGTGGAACGTTATTGGAACAATCTGGATAAAAGATAATTTACCTTACTGGGCTGGAATCTACCGAAAGATCGATCATACGACCTTTCGGTAAACTTGTTATTGTCTATTTTATCAGATAGAAATCATTCCCATGTTTTTTGATGACATTAATTGATTTTACCTATCAAAGGCTCGTTCATAGGTTGACTCAATGCATGGATAGGATATCGATCAAATCAATGTTACTGGAGTGCAGCGAGCAATTGCTTTTCTTCTTCGATTTGCGTTTTACTGATCACATAGCGTGCAATATGCTGGTCCTTCAATTGATCTATCGTCTGAATAACATCTTTTGTGCGCGCTTCTTTGCTAGGCTTGATCAATACAATCATGTCCTTTGTATTGGGTATGGTGCTTATCTTAGCTTTTAACTGTGCAATAACGGCTGAGAGCCCTTTCTCGATATCTACCGGTACTTTTGAAGAGCTGATCGGTTTTTTGAAATTCCCATGATACCACATGAATTTTCCTTCGCCAAGAATGAGGGTCGCCGTGCGGTTTTCATCAATAAGAACCGAACTTTCTACATCTGATTTAATTTTGTCTGGCATGGCGATATCCATTGCAGACGGTTTATTTAATGTTGTGGTCAACATAAAGAATGTAATGAGAAGAAATGCGAGGTCTACCATGGCTGTTAAATCTACTTTAGGAGCCATTTTTCTGCTTCTTATTTTTTTCTTTCCCGTTTCTTGCGTTTTTTGGTTTAATTCTGCCATGGTCGTCATCTTTAGGTTAACACGTTGTTGTTACTCATTATTATGATGTCAGAGAAGAACGGATTCCACAGTATTTTTTTTAAAAACTGGGGTTTTTCTCAAGTACTTTCTGTGTGTTTTTTTTTCTTAATTGTTGATAATCAGTTTTTTATGCTATGTTTTTAGTTTGTTCGTTGTTGATCCGATTTGACCAATTCACTTGTCATTTTGTCCTTTCAATCAATTTAGGGCGCTTGCTAGGCTGTCGAAGTTTTTCTAGTGGTTTGCAAAAAAGCCCTTCTATGCTGAAAGGCTTTTCTTGCGGAGTGGTGGGTAAGTTACTTAGCAACCGCCTTGGTTAGGGATGCGTTTATAAATTATTTTGTTATCTCTTTGTACATAGTCGCCCGCTACTATTGGATACGAATACTTAGGCGCGTACATGACACTACGACCCCTTATCGTTATTTTGTCGTTTACTTTCAGACTTTTCAATTGTTGAAATTCATTAGAATTTTCCAGACCAAAACTTAGAATATAGTCTTCACGATTAATCCTAACCATCACTCCAAAACCTAACTGTGCACCAAGAGGAAGATAAAGAGAAGTTACAACCGCCTCTATGTTGGCAGAATTCTTTATTTCATTCTTTATTTTCGCAGCATTGTCAAGTACTTTTATACCTTCGGGAGATTCTTTCCATTTTTTGAACTTTATACCATTGGGGCTCGCTTCCCATTTATTCCTTTCGGCGGTCATTTCAGTAGGAGTGCGTGAATTCGGCGCCGTTTTGTTTAAGGTTTCATTTTTGATTTCGCGATTGGCAAAGGCCAAGCCGCTTCCTATAGCGAGCGGTAAAACCAATACGTAGATAATTTTTTTCATATTTTTTAAAGTTTAATGAACATTAGATTTATCCCAGTAAATTAGATCCGTTCAAACTTTTTTTCTCGCATCTGTTTTAGAGTGATGTAACAAAATTACTTTGATGATACTTATATAGAGGGATTTAGATTGTAAATAGTGATGTAATCTTTGTAAATAAATTGTAAATCGTATGTCTGAAAGCCGAAATATTTTCTCAGGGAACCGCAAGTACTTGTATGGTGGTATAATACTCTTGTTTATTGCGATGGCCTTTGCTGCTTTTGATATGACTGGCACAGACGATTTTGATAGCGCTAGGAGGGAAGTTTTGCTTAGGAGGATAGGAGATGAACTGCTTACGCAGTCTGGAGACAGTAGATCAAGGGTACTTCCGATAGAAAAGATTCAAGAAAATGAATATCAGATCAGGTTTGAGAATGAAATCACTTTTAAACCAGACTCACTGGTGAGTGCTATTCAGCGCCTGTTGGTCAATGATCCTCTTGCCCGTGATTATGTCGTTAACGTCCTCAACTGTGGCAATTCGAGTGTAGCTTTTGGATATGCTATTTCCCATAATAAAAAAGATGATATTATTGCTTGTAGAGGTAGAGTGCAACCTAAAGGATGTTACATAATCAATATTAAATTTAAACCGAGCGGGATAAATACAGCAGCGAATAGCTATTTTCTAGGTATCCTGTTGTTTTTAGTATTTGCTGGATTCATTTTTTGGAAATCGGATCGGAGGCGAAGCAATGTGTTAGACGATCAAAATAACAGTATTTTAACCTTTGGGGCCGTTTTGTTTAATCCGCAGGAGCGAGAAATGGTCATTAATGAAAACACCATAGATCTCACTGGAACGGAAGCTCGTCTGTTACATATTTTTGCCTTGTCTCCTAACCAAACGATAGCGCGAACACGGCTGCAAAAAGAAATTTGGGAAGATGAGGGAATTATTGTTGGGCGCAGTTTAGATATGTTTATATCAAAACTTAGGAAAAAATTGGAGTTTGATCCGAATATCAAAATTACGGTTATACGTGGTAAAGGATATAAACTTGAGGTAAGTTCTTAAGAAGAGTAAGGGGATAAATTGGGTTAAAATGCAAAAAGCCTTTCATTTCTGAAAGGCTTTTTCTGCGGAGAGTGAGGGATTCGAACCCCCGAACCTGTGACAGTTAACGGTTTTCAAGACCGCCGCATTCGACCACTCTGCCAACTCTCCGCGACAAAAGTAGAAATTTTGGGCAGAATTACAAAACTTATTTTACATTTTTCTTTGTTTAAAAGCAGTTTTAGCACTCTTAAATAGAAATGTAGCTGAATACCAGTTGGTTATTTTTAGGGGTGACCACCTTTCGATGTCATATTGGAGATAGCGGACTCTGCTTTGGACGATATGTTCGCTTTTAGATGGGATCATTATCTTGTTTTAGCTTATTTATTGCAATTAAAAATGTAACCATGAATGTATTTTTTAGGAGCAAATATCATCCGATTTTTCAATTCCCGAACTGTCGTTCTAACTCCTGTAATTCAAAAATAACTTCGTTGATTGATCGGTCAATTTTAGCGAGTTGTCTTTTACCCAGATAAAAGTAGGAAAATAGAATCCAGATATAGGTTGGAAGGTAAGTCATTAAATAATAGTGGAAACTGGCACCTGTTAGGATTTCCCGAAGATAGATCGAGATCGCTATCCCGAGAAGTAGATGATAAATCGGCATATTCCAATGAATTCTTTTCTTTCGAAAGGAGTCAAACTCTTGCCACTGTTGTAAATGCTCGGTAGGTAAAGCTGCTTCGTTGATCTGTTTGATTTTACGTGCAGTAGTCAACATTAAATATGCCTGTATAAAACAAAGGAAAGATACGATAAACATCGCTGTGTACAATGCGAGCGTTTTATGCCTAAAATTAAGGAAATATGCCAGAGCAAGAATAATTAATCCCGTTGCAAGCAATAAAACAGCACCGGCTATTTCTTTCCTTATTAATTCTTGACGAAAGTTTTTGACCTTATTCAGGTATTTTGGGGGCAAGATATTTTGTTTGCTATCCTGTTTCCAAAGATGTTGTAAATCGTTAAAGTCTTGCATATTTATGGAAAATTTCGGTTAATTCTTTTTTAATTCTATGGATTTTTACACGGAGATTATTCTCTGTAATTCCCGTAATTTCTGCTATTTGCTCATAAGGTTTTTCATCTAATACCAATGTGATCAGTACCCTATCAGCTTCTTTTAGTTTGCTGATACATTTGTACAGCAGATCAATCTGCTGTATTTTTTCATTCGATGAATCCTCTGGTATATCGATGCAGCTTGTGTCGGTCATTTTTTTTAAATGCAGATGTTTTTTTCGCATACTCGTCAAGCAATTATTGATCGCTATTCTGTAGATCCAAGTGCTTAATTTGGCATCGTTGCGAAAACTATCGAGTTTTTTCCATACAGTAATGAAGGTCTCTTGGATTAAATCTTCTGCATTATCTCGGTCTCCGGTATAACTGAGGCATAACTTGCGGATGGCCGGCGCATATTCTTTGTAAATAATCTCAAACTTTTCTTTGTTGGTCATCTGGTTATTTTAAAAATGTGTCTAGTTCTTTAAAAAACCAAATTGGCTGATCATACATAATAAAATGCTTACTGTTGGTATTGTGTAAAGTTAGCTTTTTTACATACTTATATTGCTCGGAAAGAATCTGCTGTGATTTTTCCAGCGTTTCGTACTTACTACCTAGCACCAAAACGGGTATGGTAATTTTAGCAAGATCCTGGCGGATATCCGTCGTCATCATTTCATAAAAAGCAGATGCTAATGTAACTCTATCGCTCTGTACTTGCCATTCGGCTATTGTTTTGGCTTTTATAGAATCAGTTACCAGCTGTCGTGCTATATTTTCAGCATACACACTAAGTTGTTGGTCTCCCATCGAAGTAAATTGTGCGATAAGTGCATCTTTATCGACAAACTTTTTCACTTCCTCCACACTTGTATTTGGGTTCTGCATGCCCGGGTAGAACGGTACTCCGTCCACAACGATAACTTTTTGAAATAGCGAAGGTGCGGTGCTTGCGATCCAGAGACTCAAAAAGCCTCCTAAACTATGGCCTAGAAGAATCGGATTTTGCAATTTTTTTGCCTCTGTATATGCTATGATTTCATTGCGCATAGTCTCAAGCAATGCTTCTTTAATCGCTGCTTGTCCTGCGAAACCAGGAAGTGTAAGCACGTGACATTCGTATTTATCTTTTAAGTGATTTACAGTTTCTGTCCATACGGTTCCACTACAACTATATCCTGGAATAAGAATGATCGGTGTTCCTGTTCCATAGATACTGACCTGAAAATCATATTTTTTCTGTGCAAATGCCGATCCGTAAATCATAAGTAAAAGTATTGAAATACCGACTTTGGTGAAATGGCTTAAATAGTTCGGTAGATCTTTATTGATACGAAGAACAATCGTTTTCATAAGAATTGAATTTAAAATTAGTAATTATGGTTTTCTAGAATATTCTGCCTATTAGATGTTATGAATTGCAGATTATTACATAAAAGAATGAAAAAAGTGAAAAAGAGTGCATGTGGCCGGGAAGAGTTGTGCGAAATGTTGTTTTCTTGTAGGTAACGCTCTGATAATTCGAATGGAATGGTACTATAAGAAAATTGATCTTTTGATGGGGTAGAATAAAGGGGCAAAAGCAAAAAGCCTTTCATTTCTGAAAGGCTTTTTCTGCGGAGAGTGAGGGATTCGAACCCCCGAACCTGTGACAGTTAACGGTTTTCAAGACCGCCGCATTCGACCACTCTGCCAACTCTCCGCGACAA
>Ga0213829_1000974_pt1 | contig 22410 bp, 22 predicted proteins | sample MC6MC0896MG_FD_180665 | JGI IMG/M metagenome (GOLD analysis project Ga0213829, IMG submission 180665) | Enriched soil aggregate microbial communities from Iowa State University, Ames, United States - MC6-MC0896-MG | ecosystem: Environmental > Terrestrial > Soil > Unclassified | place: USA: Iowa...
GTGCACGGTGTCGCCGGTCAGCGCCGACAACTCGTCCAGATACGGCCCGGCCAGACTCACCAGCGGCAACTCTTCGCGCGCCTGAAACCCCAGTTCGATCAACTTCGGCCCCAGCAGATAGCCGATTTGTGGCACCACGCGCAGGTAGCGCTCGTCCACCAGGCAACTGGCCAGACGATGGGTGGTGCTGCGCGTGGTGCCGATCAGCCGGGCAATCTCTTTCAGATCGCGGGCGCCACTGGCCACCGCCTGCACCACACCCAGACCGCGAAGCAGCGTCTGGGTGCCGGTGGGTGCGGCGTCCTTGGTTTTTTCCGGGGCGTCTTCCTGCATATCCAGCCTTTACCGTTGAGCGAGGGAACGGGCGGCATTATGGTCGCCCGACGCAGACCACTACAACTCGATACGTTCGACCTTGCCCACCAGCAGCACGTAGGACAACGCACCGATCAGCGCCAGAACCGCGATGTAGGTGATCGCCGGGGCAAACGAATCGCCACTGGCGAGGAAGCCGATGACGATCGGCGTGGCAATCGCCGACAGGTTGCCGATGAAGTTGAACACCCCGCCGGTCAGCCCCAGCAACCGCGCCGGAGCGAGGGTCGAGACCAGCGACCAGGTGATCGAGGCCAGACCGTTGCCGAAAAACGCCAACGCCAGGAAGGCAATCACCAGCGGTGTCGATTCAACGAAATTGGCGCCGATGATCGAGGTTGAAATCAGCAGCCCGCCAATGATCGGCAACTTGCGCGCGAAGCCCACGCTGCAGCCACGGCGGATCAACAGGTCGGAAAAGAACCCCGAGCACAGCACGCCGACAAAGGCCGCGAGAAACGGCAGCGATGCCAACAGGCCGGACTTGATGAAGTCCATGCCGCGATATTTCACCAGGTAGGTCGGGAACCACGTCAGGAAGAACCACAGCGTCGAGTTCAGGCAGAACTGGCCGAGGTAGATGCCCCACAACTTGCGTTTGCTCAGGACGATACCGAGGTCGGTCCAACTGAACGAGGCTTTGGCCGTCTGCGCTTGAATATCCACCAGTCCGCCCCCCTCGCGGATCAGGTCGATCTCCGCGTCGTTGGCGCCTTTGAAATCCCGCGGTTCGCGATATACCGCGTACCAGATTGCCGCCCAGATGATGCCCGCCGCACCAGTCGCGACGAACACCATGTGCCAGCCGAACTCATGTTGCAGCCAGGCCAGCACCGGGGTCAGAAAGGCCAGGCCGACAAACTGCCCGGAGGTGTAGAAACCAATCGCCGTGGCCCGCTCGCGCTCGGGAAACCAGGTGGTGACCACGCGGCTGTTGATCGGATAGGCCGGGGCTTCCAGCGCGCCGACCGCCATGCGCAGCACAAACAGCGCAATGAAACTCGCAGCGAAACCGAGCAGCACCGTGGCCAGCGACCACAACAGTAGCGCGACGCTGTAGAGAATGCGCGGCGGCACCCGATCCACCAGCCAGCCGCCGGGGATCTGCATCGCGGCGTAGGTCCAGCCGAATGCGGAGAAAATCAGCCCGACGTGAACCGGATCGATACCCAGCTCGCTGGTCAGCGCGGGCGCGGCAATCGACAGGTTGCTGCGGTCGAGGTAGTTGATGACCACGGTGATGAACAGCAGCACCATGATGAAAAAACGCTTACGGCTGGGCGTGACTAAAGACGCCTGCCCGGTGAGGGTTTGCGTTGGCATGGGGTGTGCCTCTTCTTATGATTATTTGAGCTCATTGACGCCATCTCCCATCCATGGAGATCAATTGTGGGAGGGGGCTTGCTCCCGAATGCGGAGTGTCAGTCGACATCTCTTTAGCTGACATGCCGCATTCGGGAGCAAGCCCCCTCCCACAAGGATTTGTGGTGGGTCAGAAGAGACTCACCACTCGGCAAAACTGCCATCGGCATGGCGCCAGATCGGGTTGCGCCAGCGGTGGCCGACGGCGGCGCGCTCGATCACGTATTCCTCGTTGATCTCGATGCCCAACCCCGGCCCATTCGGTATCTTCACGAAGCCCTGGTCGTAGTCGAATACCCGCGGATCCTTCACGTAGTCGAGCAGATCGTTACTCTCGTTGTAATGAATACCCAGGCTCTGCTCCTGAATGAACGCGTTGTAGCAAGCCGCGTCCAGTTGCAGGCACGCCGCCAGCGCGATCGGCCCCAGCGGGCAATGCAGCGCCAGCGCCACGTCGTAGGCTTCGGCCATGTTGGCGATCTTGCGGGTTTCGGTGATACCGCCGGCATGCGAGGCATCCGGCTGGATGATGTCGACGTAACCTTCGCTCAACACCCGCTTGAAATCCCAGCGCGAGAACAGCCGCTCACCGAGGGCAATCGGTGTGCTGGTCAATGGCGCCAGCTCTTTCAGCGCTTCATAGTTTTCGCTGAGCACCGGTTCTTCGATGAACATCAGTTTGTACGGGTCGAGTTCCTTCATCAGCACCTTGGCCATGGGCTTGTGCACACGGCCATGGAAGTCGACGCCGATGCCGACGTTCGGCCCCACCGCGTCGCGCACGGCGGCGACGTTGGCCAGGGCCAGGTCGACTTTCTCGAAGGAGTCGAGGAATTGCAGCTCTTCGGTGCCGTTCATTTTCACCGCAGTGAACCCCCGCTCGACGGCTTCTTTCGCCGCGCGAGCGGTGTCCGCCGGCCGGTCGCCGCCAATCCAGGAGTAGACGCGGATCTTGTCGCGCACCTGGCCGCCCAGCAAATCACTGACCGACACCCCCAGGGCCTTGCCCTTGATGTCCCAGAGCGCCTGGTCGATGCCGGCCAGCGCGCTCATGTGGATCGCGCCGCCGCGGTAGAAACCGCCGCGGTAGAGCACGGTCCAGATGTCTTCGATGTTGCGTGGGTCTTTGCCGATCAGGTAATCGGACAATTCGTCGACGGCAGCCGCGACCGTGTGGGCTCGGCCTTCGACCACAGGCTCGCCCCAACCGGTGACGCCTTCGTCGGTTTCGATCTTGAGGAAGCACCAGCGCGGTGGAACGATGAAAGTAGTCAGTTTGGTGATTTTCATGTCGTCTCTCTTATTAGATGCAGCGCTCGCAGCGCCAGACTGTCTTAGCGAAGGGCTTTCCAGGCAGCCACATAAGCCTTGGCGTTAAGCGCAACGTCCTCAGGCGTCATGCCCGGTTTGAACAACCCGGAACCGAGGCCGAAGCCTTTGACGCCCGCGTCGATAAACACCTGCATGTTGTCCGGCGTGATACCACCGACTGGCGCCAGAACCGTTCCGGCAGGCAGTACCGCAAGCCAGGCTTTGACGACGGCTGGCCCCATCTGCTCGGCCGGGAACATCTTCAGCACGTCCGCCCCTTCGGCCAATGCAGCGAAGGCTTCGGTCGGTGTCGCCACACCCGGCGACAGGAACAAACCCGCCGCCTTCGCCGCACGCAACACCTTTGGATCGCTGTGGGGCATGACGATCACCTGGCCGCCTGCGGCTTTCACTTGCTCGACCTGCTCCGGCGTCAGCACCGTGCCCGCACCGATCAGGCAATCGGCAGGCAAGGTGCTGCGCAGGATGCGGATACTGTCGTACGGCTCGGGGGAATTGAGCGGCACCTCGATGACGCGAAATCCGGCGGCATACAGGACTTCCCCGATAGCCGCCGCCTCTTGTGGACGCAGGCCGCGCAGGATCGCGATCAGACCGTTTTGCGCCAGTGCTTGCTTGAGCATGTCAGACCTCCAGTCAGGTTTAACGGGATGGGTTTGCGGTCATCAGTCCGGCGGCGATCGCCAACTGCCACAACCCGGATTCGGTAGCCTGCTCGGCCATGGTTACCCGGGCGAAACCACAGGCGTCGAGTGCCCTGTTGTAGCGGGCGCACAATTGGGCGTTGCCGATGAGGATGATCGAGGGCAGGTGCACGCTGTTACGACGCCGGCGCTGTACGTTGGCCAGGGCCGCCAGCTCATGGCCGATCAACAGGCCGGAGAGGTAATCCGGTTGGGCGCCAGCGCTCAGTTCGCCGGTCAACCCAAGGCTGCGGGCGCTGAACAGGGTCGACAGCGGACCCACTTCGCCATCGGGCGACAAGGCCACTTGCACACCGCGATCGAAGGCGGCGCCATCGAAAGCCCCGCCGCGTTGCTGGGTGCGACCGAGAATGCTGTGCTCACTGAGCACGGCGAAGATTTCGCCGGTCATGAAGGTATCGAAATGCACGATGCAACCGTCGGCGACTTCCACCCATTTGGAATGACTGCCCGGCAGGCCGATCAACAGTTCGTCGCCGCCATCCACTGGCAGGTTTTGCAGCACGCCCAGCACTTGGGTTTCTTCGCCGCGCATCACATTCGGCAATGGCGAGCGCTGGATGACGCCCGGCACGATGTGCACATCGACCCCGCGAATACTGCGGACGGTTTGCAGGGAGGTGCCGAGACTGGCGACGTTTGCCGGGGTATCGCGATAGGCCGCTTCGCACCAGCCCTGGGCGCTGCCGACCATGCCGCAGGCAATCACGGGCAAACCGGGTTGCGCGTCGAGCCAGTCACCGCAGGCCTCATCGAAGGCCAGTTCAAAACCATCGGTGCATTCCCGGCCGGCGATGATTCGTGGCGCTTTGGGCAGCTGCATGATGCCCGATGACAGCGAGCGCTGTTCGAGCACTTGGCCATCCGGGCCCAGTTTGTAAGCACGTAATGAGGTTGTCCCCCAATCGAGCGCGATCAATTGCGCCAGCATCGATTCACCTGTTTTGTTTTTTGACAGTGAGTGAGCTGGACTATAAACCCGAAACGGGCCAAATCTCAATATATAAATATACATCCCATATATTGGGAGAAAGACAAAAAAATCGCAGTCGTCGGCCGCTCCTGCAAGGATCGTATTCGGGCGCGATTTTGCGGCGCGCACCGAATCTGCAAGCGCTGCCTAAGGCTGCGATCTTTTAATCGTGGTGCGTGCGATCAATGTCCTTCGGCAAAATCCCGCAGCACTGCCCCATCCATCCGATACCGTACCCACTCCTCTTGCGGTTGCGCGCCGAGGGATTGGTAGAATTCGATCGCCGGTTTGTTCCAGTCCAGCACGCTCCACTCGAACCGCCCGCAATCATTGGCGCAGGCGATTTTTGCCAGATGGCGCAGCAAGGTCTTGCCCGCACCACCACCGCGCTGTTGCGGGGTGATGTAGAGGTCTTCGAGGTACAGGCAATTGCTGCCAAGCCAGGTGGAATAGCTGAAAAAGAACACCGCGAAGCCGATCGGTGCGCCGTCGCGCAGGCAGATCAGGCCGTGGGCCGTGGCGCCTTCGCTGAACAGGCTGCGCTCGATGTCGGCGACGCTGGCGATGACCTCGTGACGGGCACGTTCGTAGTCGGCCAATTCAGTGATGAACGCGAGGATTTGCGGTGCATCGCTGGGGGTCGCCGGGCGAATCTCGATGGTCATGGACGTGCCTTCGTCAAAGTTGAAAACGCCATACTAAGTCCGCGCGACGGTTGTGGCGAGGGAGCTTGATCCCTCGCCACGGATAGGCGAGCAGCCGACGGGCGCATTACTCCGGCCAGCACTAACTTTGGAATCGATAACCTCATACCTGACATCGGCACCTTGCATGATAGATAGATGGCATATATCTCTATCAGGCCAAGGAACCGTGCCATGTCTTGCGCAACACCCCCCGTCTCAAACCGATCGTTCGGGCTGTTCTGCATGGCGAGCTATCTGCTGTCGCTGTCCTATGGTTCGACCTTTTTGCTGTCACTGTTGATCGGCTCCCGCGGCGGCAACGAGCACGATGCCGGCAGCGTGATTTCGGCGGCAATGCTCAGCACCTTTGCAGCAGTGATTATTTCCGGACACTTGTCCGATTTGCTTGGTGCCGCGCGCTCAATAGCTCTATTCGGCATCCTGCTGGTGGCTGCGAGCCTTGGCTTTGCACTGACGCCGGGGTTCGGCAATCTGCTGCTGTGTTTCGGGCTGCTGCTGGGGCTGGGTTGGGGTGTCTTCTATACCCTCGGGCCGATCATCGTTGCAAGCTTGGTGACGCCCGCGCAACGGGCCAGATACTTTGCATTGCTGTCGGGAAGCATGATGGCCGGGATTGGCAGCGGTCCTTTGTTGGGCCGAGCAGCCAGTGCCCTTGGTTTTCCGGTGACGGCAGCGTTTTACCTCGCTGCATTGGCCAGCCTGATCGGCGTGTTTCTATTCTGGCGTCTGGATCTGCAGCTGAAAAAGGCGCCGGCCCAATCGGCCGCACCGTCGCGAATTTCCTGGCGAGCAGCCGCCCGAGTACTGTCGTCCAGGGCCGTGTTCCCGATCATCATGGTCGGTCTCGGCGGTTGCGTGTTCGGCGGTCTGTCGAGTTTTCAAACCAGCTATGCCACAACGCGTTCACTCGACTATTCGCTGTTCTTCCTCGGTTTTATGAGCGCAGCGATCGGCAGCCGAATGCTCATCGCCGGCTTTGTGGTCAAGCGCGATCCGTTTCGGGCGTCCTGTCTGTTGTCGGGATTGATGGTGGGGTCGATCCTGATGTTCGGTTTCGTAGTCGACAGCAGCATCACTTACCTGATGGCGGCGGTGATGCTTGGGATCGGTTACGGGCTGACCTATTCGGTGATCAACGGTCTGGCCGCCAATGAAGCGCCGTCGGGTACGACTGCGCAAGCCTTGTTGCTGTTCAGCCTGGCCTACTTCATCGGTGTGTTTGGCTTTCCGTTGCTGGCCGGAACAATCATCGTCGAACACGGAATGGCAACTCTATTGCTCACGTTATTGGTGATTGCGGTGCTGAATTGGCTGATCACCCTGGGCCGGCTGATATGGCGCCGGACCGTGAGTGGCAAAGCGTTGCAGACTTGAACCGTTCGTCGTTCATCAGGCACCAATCCAAATCGGCAGCTGACCAATATCTAGTAAGGACTCTCAATAGAAAATGGAGACACCAGCATGCTCACGTCCAGGTTGTCCGCCCTCGCTCTCGCCGTCCTGATGTCCCCTGCCGCCTTCGCCGCCAACACTGCCTCCGGCACCGGTCCGACCAATCCGGTCGAAGGCCCGAAAGCACCCGCCATTCAAAGCACACCCGGCATGAACACCAACGGCACGGGCGTCGACAGCAGCCTGCCGCCCTCCACCGGCACTGACCCGCGGATTCAGGGCAACGATGCAGGCCGTCAAGGTGGCATGAACCAACCGGACACCCGGACACCCGATAACGCCGACACCGGCATCGGCTCGAAAACCACCACCGGTGGTTCCGGTTCCGAAGGCGGTGCCAGCCAATAGTTCGCCCACGCGACTGACGAGCAATACCTATCCACATCCATGAAGAGGTAAGCATGAACGTCGATAAAAACCTTGAGAAAGAAGTCCTCACCCGCCTGCTGCACGCCCACCCGAATGGGCTGGGCAAGGAGGTCCTGGACAATTACCGGGGGGAAAAAGTCGTGGCCAGTGCCCTCGCCACGCTGCAGGACCGCGGGTTGATTCAACATGGTCATGTGACCTGCAACGAAGCCGGTGAGCACTCGTTGAACTTGCCGATCAAACTCAGTGCTGCCGGGGTTGAAGCAGCGCGCAAGCTGGACGTTTAACCGGACGAATCAGGCTGCAGCCGTGCGCGGCTGCACCGTCTGGCAGACTCTACAAGCAGCAGGAGAAATCCCATGCCTCGTGGAAGCAAAGACAAGTACAGCGCCGAACAGAAGCGCAAGGCCGAGCACATCGAAGACAGCTACGAGAACAAAGGTGTCTCCAAGGATGAAGCAGAAGCTCGCGCCTGGGCGACGGTCAACAAGCAATCGGGCGGTGGTGAACGCAAAGGAGGTTCCGGTCGCAAGAAACCGGCGAGTGCCAAGTCCGAAGATCGCAAGGAATCGTCCCGACGCGCAGTGGCCAGTCGAGAGGGCCATTCGCGCAACAGTAAGGCTTCGCGCGATACCCAGACTGTAGAAAGTTTGAGGAAGGAGGCCTCGGCGAAGAAGATTCCGGGGAGGTCGAGCATGCGTAAGCAGGAGTTGATCGAGGCGTTGCGCAAGGCGGGTTGAGGTTCGATTATGCGCTGACTTAGAGGGCCCCTTCGCGGGCAAGCCCGCTCCCACAGGGGATCTGCGTCTGACCAAATATTGGTGGCCAACACAAAACCCTGTGGGAGCGAGCCTGCTCGCGAAAGCGGTAGATCAGGCGCCGGAGATGCTGCCGATCAACTCATCCACTTCAACAGCCCCCGGCGAAGTCGCCGGCCCCCACCGGGTCACCGCCAACGCCGCAGCCGCATTCGCCCGCCGAGCCGCCTCACCCGCTGACAACCCCTGCGCCAACCCGGCTACAAATACCCCGGCATGCGCATCGCCCGCGCCATTACTGTCTACCGCCTCGACCTTGAACCCCGGCACATGCCGGTGCTCGCCGCGCTGACTGATCCAGCACCCTTGCGGTCCATCGCGGACCACTGTCAATGCCTCGGTCGGCAGAAGAACAGCCAGGCGGTTCAATGCCTCGCCGATGTCCGGTGCTCCGGTAAACCGCAGCGCCTCGACACTGTTGCTGGTCCACACATCAATGCGCGGCAACAATGCCTGCATCAACGGCGCATTCGGCGATTCCACCAGCGGGCCCGGATCGAACACCACCTTGATTCCGCCCGGCAGCGCCAGCACCCAATCCATCAGCGCCTGCGCCTTGCCGACCTGCAGCAGGCTGTAGCCACTGACGTAGACATAGTCACCCGCCTCGGCCGGCACACTTGCCAGGTCCTCGGCGGTCAGCTCGCCCTCGGCGCCGATACAGGAAATGAAACTGCGCTCGGCCGACGCGTCCGTCACCGCCACGCACAGCCCGGTATCGCGCTCGGCGCGGTCAGCGATGCCAATGCGGATGCCCTCCGCACTCATGGCCTCTCGGGCCTGGTCGCCGAAACGTCCGGTACCATGACGGCCCAAGTAAACCACCGACAACCCGTTACGCTGGGCGGCGGCCATCACATTGAAGCCGCCACCCGCTTCGAAACGGGCCGATTGCGCCAGCACATCACCGCCCGGCTGAGGCAGTTTATCCACGGCCATGACCAGGTCGATGATGACCTGGCCGGTATGCAGCATTCTAGGCATGAGCATTCTCGACCCGGGCGAGGCGACGATCCTTCGCCCCACCAAGTACCAGGTAAATGCCACCGGCCACCACAAAGGTCACGATCCAGCCCAGGCCGTTATGTCCCAGCCACGAGTCGGACAGGAAGCCTTTGAACCAGACGTTTTCGGCCGTCGTGCCGATGGTGGTGAAGCTGAAACCCAGCACGATCGCCACCGCCCACGCACCGAACGCACGCCACTCGACACCGCCGCGATACCAGTAGGCGCTGCTCGGGCTGACGTCCAGCAGGTCCTTGGGGCTGTAGTAATGACGATGAATCAGGTCGACCACGAAGATCGCGACCCACGCGGTGATCGGCACTGCCAGCAGTGAAATGAAGGTGATGAACGGACCGTAGAAGCTGTCCGCGATCAGCATGAAGTAGATCGAACCGGCGAAGATCGCGACGATATCGACCACCACGGCATAGACGCGCTTGACGTTCAGGCCGAGGGTCAAGGTGGTCAGGCCGGCGGAGTACACCGACAGGTTATTCGACAGCAGCAGCCCGCCGAATGCGGTAATCAGGTAGGGCACCGCCATCCAGGTCGGCAGCATGTCGCGGATCGCGACAATCGGGTCGGTAGCCGAGGCCAGGTCGTTGTTGCCCACCGACAGCAGCCCGCCGAGTGTGATCAACAGTACCAGCGGTATCCCCGCACCGAATGCCGCCGACGCCACCAGGCGCACGGCCTTGACGCTGCGGTGCTGGTAACGCGACATGTCGGCCCCGGCGTTGGCCCAACCGATGCCAGTACCGGCGGCCATGGTGCCGATGCCGATGATCATGGCGCTCAGCGGTGCCGGCGTGGCGTTGAACACGGCGCTCCAGTCGATGGTCGCGCAGAGAAAACCACCCACCAGAATGTTCAGCGCCCCGAACACATAGGTCGCCCACTTCTGGATCACCAACAAAGTGGCATGGCCGAGGCCGGAGACCGACAAGGTCAGCAGCACGAAAATCGCGATGAACACCAGGGTCAACAGCGGTGCGCTTTTGGCTTCCACCGGCGAGCCGAACAGGATCGAGCACAGCGACAGCAGCACGAAGGCGGCCGTGGTGGTGTTGACGGTTTCCCAGCCCAGGCGCGACATCAATGAGACCAGGGTCGGGCCGATATTGCCGCGTACGCCGAAGATCGCTCGAGACAAGGTCAGGCTCGGGGCCCGGCCGCGACGGCCGGCGATGGAGATGACGCCGACCACCGCAAACGAACCGGCGGCGCCGAGGATCGCGACGATGACCGCCTGCCAGATCGCCAAGCCGCGAAACGCCACGAGGGTCGCACCCAGCGGCAGGCCGAGGATGGAAATGTTGGCGGCGAACCAGACCCAGAACAATTGCAGCGGATGACCGTTGCACTCCGCTTCCGGCACCGGTTCGATGCCCCGGGTTTCCAGTTGCCCGGCGCTTGGCCCGGCGGTCGATGAACTCATGAAAAAAACTCCTGTTGCCTTTGTTGTGGTGGTGGGCAATTCGGAAGACGAAACAACATCCCGGCGGTCCTGGCCGTATTCGTGCGTTCCATTGCGGGGGCATCAATTGAAATAGGCAGCGCGCCTATCGCGAGCAAGCTCGCTCCCACAGGTACAGTGTGTACCTTAGAATTTGCACTATCCCTGTGGGAGCGAGCTTGCTCGCGATGGCGTCAGTCCGGTCAACGCAAAGCTAGAAGTCCTTTTACCAAAGGCTCCAGCTCCAGATGATTGACGGCCTTGACCTGTTCGATCATCGCCGCCGGCCAGATCTCCAGGCCCAGACAGGCCCCGAGCATCGCCCCGAGGATCGCGGCGATGGTATCAGTGTCACCCCCAAGACTCGCCGCCATGCACAGCGCTTCGAAGGCATTCATTTCGCCAACGGCCACTTGCTGGGCCAGGGCAAACGAGACCACCACCGATTCCTGTGACGCCACCGAGGTGCCGATCACGTCATACAGCAAATCGGCGAGCATCGCCCGGTCGTTGTCGACACTGAGGGTCCGTGCCCAGCTGATGCGCGAAGCGATGCGCCCGCCCGCGACCCAGTGGCCATGCCCTTCGGCTTGCAATGCCATTTGCTGGCCAAGGTTCAAGGCCTCGCCCAGGTCCATGCCGTTGATCCCGGCCGAGACTACTGCCGCCACCGCCGCCGCGCTGGAAATGCCCAACGTGGTGTTATGGGTGACCTGGCAGGCCTGCACCACGGCATTGATGAAAGGTACAGGATCGGCGACATTCGCCGCGATCCCGACGGGCGTGATGCGCATGGCCGCGCCGTTGGTGGTGCCATAGCGCCCCGACTCTTGCGCAGATTGGCCCGCGAGAATCATCTCGATCGCCCGCTTGGTCGACGGCCCGAGCAAATCCTGCGAGCCCTTGGCCTGCATCGCGGCTTCCCATTCGATCAGGCGTTGCGCGAGCATCGACGCTTCGATCCGACCCGCGCCATCGATCAACAACTGGCCGACCAGAATCGCCTGTTCGGTGTCGTCGGTGATCGAGCCCTTGGGCATGTTCGCGGCGATCGGCTGATCCGGGCCGGCGTCCTGCAAATCGTGGATTTCGCCGAATCGTGACTGGATCTCGACGCGGCTCAGCGATTGCGTCGGCATGCCCAACGCATCGCCCAGGGCCAGCCCATAAAATGCACCCAGGGCACGGTCAAGCTCGGTCATTGTGAATTTCCAAATTGCAGGTGCAACCGAAAATGCACGGGATCGAGCAGGCTTTCGACCTGTTCCATAAAGCGGTTTTGCCGGTCGTAAGTGGTGCGCAAGGCTTTGAGAAATACTGTACCGGGCGCACGGCCCAGCAGTTCGGCGTCTTCGGCACTCAAAGGTTCGGCGCCGATCCATTGATCGCCGCGCTCACCGATGTAGCCGTAGGCGGCCAGGGTGATGGTCAGGGAATTATCGATCAAGCCGACCCGCGGCAGGCTTTCCAGGCCTCCGGTGGCGGGCATCAGTGAGCGTTCGAGGGAGACCAGCTTGCCGTCGGTGGAACGGCGGCGGCGGTCGAGGGTGATGAATTGGTCGGTGCCGAAACGCGGCAGCAGGTCGGGACGGGTTACCGCCTCCAGTCGCAGCACTTCGGTATTGATCAGCGCCCCGCTGTCGGCCAAGGCCTGGGCCCAGCCGTTGCGTTGATCGAGCATGACACCGTCGAACGTGACGATGGAGCCGACCCCGCTTTGCGTCGCGATGTAATGCCGCCGTTTCAATTCGGCCAGGGCTTCGCGCAGCGTGCCTCGGCTGACCTTGAATTCCTGAGCCAACTGATGCTCGCCCGGTAATAGAAGGCCGTCCTCAAGGAGGCCGCTTTCAATGCGCCGAATGAGTTCATCGACCACCCGTTGTTTCTTGTCAAATCGTACCTGTCTAATCATGTACAGCGTAATAACCGAAATATCGTTATACGATCAAGAAATATTTCAGGGAGGTGACGGGAGGGGTTACTTCGAAAAGCGACCGCTGTGCGGTCAATCGCGAGCAAGCTCGCTCCCACAGGGGTTATGCGGCGGACACATATTTTGTGCACGACCCAAGCCAATGTGGGAGCGAGCTTGCTCGCGAAGGCGTCGGACCCGTCAGCGAAAATCTCAGCGTTGTTTCAAACGGTCGATGACAACGGCCAGCAACAAAATCGAACCCCGAATCACATACTGATAAAACGTATCGATGTTCTTCAGGTTCATCGCATTCTCGATGATCGCCAATATCAGCACCCCGGCAATCACATGCCGAATCATGCCAATCCCGCCACTCAGTGATACCCCGCCCAATACGCAAGCCGAAATCACCGTCAGTTCAAACCCCTGACCGATCATCGGCTGCCCGGAGGTCATGCGCGAGGCGAGGATCACCCCGGCCAACGCCCCGATCACCCCGTGCACGGCAAAGATGATGATCTTGGTCCGGTCTACGTTGACCCCGGCCAGCAACGCCGCTTCCTGATTGCCGCCGATGGCCATGGTGTTGCGCCCGTAGGTGGTGTAGTTCAGCAGCCAGCCGAAAAACACAAAGCAGACGATGGTGATGAGGATCGGTACCGGCACGCCGAACAACTGGCCGTTACCGAAGACGAAGAACGACTCCTGCGACACGCCCACCGCTTTGCCGTTGGCAAAAATGTAGGCCAGGCCGCGAACGATCTGCATGGTCGCCAGCGTGGTGATCAACGCGTTGACCCGCAGCTTGGCAATCACGATGCCATTGATCAGCCCGACGATCAGCCCCATCACCAATGCCGCCCCGACGCCGAGAAACACGCTGTCGGTGTCGCGCATCACTACCGCCGCGACCACGCCTGCACAGGCGATGACCGAGCCCACCGACAAGTCGAAGTGCCCCGACGCCAGGCAATACAACATGGTGCACGCCGCAATTCCGGTGGTGGAAATCGCCAGGCCCAGCCCCCGCATGTTCAGCGGCGACAGGAAGTTGTCGATGAGCAGCGTGCAGAGCACAAAGATCGCGACGGCCGCCAACAGCATCACCCAGTCATCGAGAAAGCGCCGCAGGTCCAGAGGTTTGCGCCGGGTTGGCAAAGCGTTGTTTTGAATAGTCATAGTCACCTCTCAGTTCGCCACGCCAGCGGCGCGTTGGCGTGGCAAAGCCAGTTGCAGCAGATTGGATTCATTGGCCTGTTCGCGAGACAGTTCGCCGCGCATCGCGCCTTCGCAGAGCACCAGGATGCGGTCGGAAATGCCCATGACTTCCATCAGGTCGCTGGAGACCACGATCACTGCGATGCCGCTGGCGGCCAGGTTATGGATGATCTGGTAGATTTCGGCTTTGGCGCCGATGTCGATGCCACGGGTCGGTTCGTCGAGCAGCAGTACTTTCATCGGCATCGACAGCCAGCGACCAAGAATCGCCTTCTGCTGATTGCCGCCGGACAGGTACATGATTTTCTGCGCAGCGTTCGGCGTCTTCACTTTCAGCGCCTTGATCTGCTTGTCGGCGTTGTCCTTCTCCCACAGGCCGCGCAACAGGCAGCCGAAGATGGAATGGGCGCCGCGCGCGCTGATGTTGATGTTTTCGGCGACGCTGGCGAGCGGCATGATGCCCTCCTTCTTGCGGTCCTCGGGACACAGCAGGATCCCCGCGGCAATCGCATCGCGCGGTGAACGCAACTTCAATTCATGGCCTCGCAACTCCAGGTGTCCGGCGGTACTGCGCACCAGGCCGCTGAGCATCCGAAACAGTTCCGTGCGCCCGGCACCGACCAGGCCGAACAACCCCAGAATCTCGCCTTTGTGCACCTCGAAACTCACCGGCTCGCGCAGGCCCGGCCCCAGCAACTGGTTGACCTTGAGCGCCACCGCGCCACGCTGACGTGGGCGGTAGTCATAAATGTCCTGAATGTCGCGACCGACCATGCAGGTCACCAACTGGTCGTGGGTCAGTTCGCTCATGTCTTCGAACGTACGCACGAAGCGGCCATCCTTGAACACCGTCACTGCGTTGCAGATGCGGAACACTTCTTCCATGCGGTGAGAGACATAAAGCACCACTTTGCCCTCGTCCCGCAGGCGCCCGATGATCGCCATCAACCGATCGATTTCCCGCGCCGACAGGCTGCTGGTCGGTTCGTCGAACGCAATCACGTGCGCGCCACGGGACAACGCCTTGGCAATTTCCACCAACTGCCGCTGGCCGAGGGACAGGCGCCCGACTTTCTCTTGCGGCTCGATTTCATCGGCCAGGCCCTTGAGGCAGGCCAGTGCCTGTTGCCGTAACGCGCCACGATCGATCAGGCCGAAACGGGCGGGAAGATGACCCAGGAAGAGGTTTTCGGCCACGGTCATTTCCGGCACCAGATGCAACTCTTGATGGATCACCGCGACGCCACTGCCAATGCTGTCGGCGGTGGATTTGAAGACCATGGTCTGCTCGCCGATCTGCAGATCGCCACTGTTCGGGGCGTAGGCACCACCGAGAATTTTCAGCAGCGTCGACTTGCCGGCACCGTTCTCGCCCATCAAGGCGTGCACTTGTCCCGGGTGGGCAATAAAGCTGATGCCGTCCAGCGCCTTGACCCCGGGGAAGGTCTTGCCGATCCCGTTGAAGCGCAAGCTGCCGCCGCCACTAAAAGAACAGCCGTTGTGTTGCTGAGTATTTGTTTGCGCGTACATAACCACCTCTTCACACAGGCCACGCAACCCCGTACCCGGGGCCGCCGATGAAATCAACCGCGCCTCAGTTCCACAGGCCGATCTTTTCCAGTTCCTGCTTGAAGTTCTCGCGCGTGATCAGTGTCACGTCGTCCATCGCCGTGTATTTAGGGGGTTCTTTGCCGGTGGTGACCCACTCGTACATCATGCTCGCGGTGTTGTAGCCCTCGATGTGCGGGCTCGGCAGCATCGAGCCGAAGAAACCGCTGTTGGCTTTTTTCAGTTCGCCGATGGCGTCGGTGCCGTTGATGCCGATGCCGATGACGTTGGCCGCGGCAAAACCGGCGCTTTCGGTGGCGCGCACGCCGCCCAGCACGGTGTTGTCATTCATGCCGCCGATGATCAGGTTCTTCGCCGCGCTCGGCAGCTTCACAAGGGCCGAGTTGGTGGCGTCCATGCTGCCCGGCACGTCGAGGGTTTTCAGGGCCGAGAACAGGATGTGGTCTTTGGGCATCCCGGCGTCTTCCAGAGCCTTGGCCGAGCCGTCGGTGCGTTTCTTGCCGGTGTCGAGTTCGTTGTAGGTGTTGATCACCGCGTAGGTGTCCTTCCAGTCCCAGCCACGTTTTTTCGCCTCGGCGGCCATGGCATCGCCCTGCTTCTGGCCGACTTCGAAGGCGGCCATGCCCAGGTAAGGCACGTCTTCCATGAACTTGCCGCTGGCATCGACGAAACGGTCATCGACCGCGATCACTTTCAAGCCGTTGAGCTTGGCCTTGGCCATGATCGCAGGGCCCAGGGACACATCCGGCGGACAGATCACGAAGCCCTTGGCGCCGTTAGCCGCCAGGCTGTCGATGGCCGAGAGGGTTTTCTCGCCATCAGGCACGGCGATCTTGATCACCGTGAAGCCCTTCTCCTTGCCCGCTTTTTCGGCGAACGCCCATTCAGTCTGGAACCAGGGCTCTTCCGCCTGCTTGACCAGAAACCCGATCTTTACTTCCTCGGCCGCGAGCAACGAACTGCTCAGGCTGACCGCAGTGACCGCCAAAGCGGCACAGCACAGGGAACGGATCCCACGACGACGATTCATAAGCTGACTCCTTGTTATTGTTGTTGAGCGTTATTTGTTCAAGCCGGTGCAGCAGTCATGCCTGTAGCCAATAGTCATATCGTATGATGATTGGATTTCAGGCGTAGCCTTGCGCCTGAAACCGCGATTATTCAGTCGTGGTACATCACCGAGCGGCCACCGTCGATGGTGATGCAGGAAGCGTTGATGAACGGCGCTTCATCGCTGGCCAGGAACACCGCGGTCATGGCCACTTCAATGGGCTGACCGATGCGCCGTGGTGGATGCAGGTCGAAAGCCCGCTGACGCTCCGCATGGGGATCGGCGAAACCGTTCCAGTAATCGACGTTGAGTTGGGTTTCGATGTAGCCCGGCGCAATGGCGTTGACGCGAATGCCCTTTGGCGCATATTCGATGCCCAGGGCGCGGGTCAGGCCGAGCAGGCCGTGCTTGGCCACGGGGTACGGGAAGCAGCCCGGAATGATGTGAGTGGAATGGGTCGAGGCGATGTTGATGATGCTGCCGATGCCCTGCTCGATCATGTGCGGCAGTACCGCCTTGCAGCCGAACCAGGCACCGTCCAGGTCGATGGCGAAGCAGCGGCGCCAGTCTTCCTCGGTCATTTCCAGCGGATCGCGGAACACGTTGACCCCGGCGCAATTGACCAGCACGTCGATCCGGCCGTGACGTTCGATCGCCAGCCGGGCCATGGCATGCAGGTCCTGCTGGCTGGACACGTCAGCCTTGATCGCCTGGACATCGAAGCCTTTGTCGCGCCAGGCGGCGGCGACCTTTTCGACTTTCTCGCCCTGGATGTCGCTGATGATCAGCCGGGCCTGCTGGGACGCGAAGGTCGCCACAATCGCTTCACCAATGCCCTGGGCGGCACCGGTCAGCAACACCACCTTGTTTTTCAGGCGCTCGCCCTTGGGCGGCTCGGGCACGGGAGGCAAGGAAAGAGGTTCAGCCATGAATCAAGACTCCTTTTTGCAGGCACGACAAAAACCGGGCATCGATCGATGTCCGGTCAAAAGGCTTTGAGGAAAATCCCTGCATCACTTCACCTGTCTTGTTTTTTTAAGTGTGAGTGCGTGTAGCTGATGGGGCCGACTATAAACCTGACCGCTTTATAATCTCAATATATAATTTTACATCCCATATTTAGGGATTTAACTGACAAATCTCTGACAGACCTTTCCGGGCACATCGACCTGAATCGACAGCAACGCGCCATCCAGAGGATGATTGAGCGGGCTTGCAGCGCTGGTGATGTAAAGGGTCTTGAAGTCTTCACCACCGAACACGCAACTGGTGGGACGACTGATTGGCAGTTCGATCACACGATCGACCTGCCCCTGCGGCGTCAATCTCAACAGACAGCTGCCGTCCCATCGAGCGTTCCAGAGAAACCCCATCGTATCCATCGCCGAGCCATCCGGGCCGCCACGCTCATGGGGGCCGAACCAGGGTCTGCCTGGCTCCAGGCTGCCGTCGGGGCGGATAAAATACTCAGAGATCGTGCGATCGAGGCTGTCGGCGAAATACAGGCGGGTGGCGTCATCGCTCCACAGCAGGGTGTTGGGAATGCCCAAGCCCCGGAGCAACGGCGTGACCCGGGCATCGCGATCGATACGAAACAGGCCACCGCTGCGATGCACGATGGGCACGTCTTCGCCTTTCTCGCCAATGTTGTTTTGCATGGTGCCGAGCCAGAGCCGGCCCTGGGCATCGCAACGGGCTTCGTTGGCACGGTTGCCGGGTTGTGGATCAGCGATGCAGAACAAGGTGAGGCGCGGCTCAAGGCCGGGGGAATCCAGGTCCAGCCGATAGACCCCGCTGCTCAAGGTCACCAGCGCGTCGCCGCTTTCGCAGGGGATAAAGGCGGACACATGCTCTGGCATCTGCCAGATCTGTACGTTGGCGCCGATCAACCGCAGCGCTTGCTGGCCGGCGATGTCGACCCAGTACAGGGCTTGGGTCGGTGCATCCCAGAACGGGGCTTCGCCGAGTCGGGCCCGGTGCTCGGTCACTGCGGTCCATTCCATGAAACCTCCTGCATTATTCTTGTTTTTTGTAGGCGCGAGCTTGTTCGCGAGGGTGTATCAGCTAAATCGAGGTCGACTGACACACCTTCGCGAGCAAGCTCGCGCCTACCCTGTCGGCCATGACCTGGGGGTAGTAGCGCTTGATGGCCAGGTCGGCGTTGTCGATCAGGGTCATGCAGGCCCACACGCCCCGCGCGCTATCCCGCGCGGCGATGGCGTCGGCCATGTCCTTGTGAATCGGCAGTGTGCGGCGCAGCTCGGCCGGATCGGCGGCGGATACTTCGAAGGACACCGCCAGCAGCGCGCCGAGGGCCGGAACCATTTGTTCGATGAACTGGTTGTGGCTGGCGGCGAGGATGCATTCATGGAAGAACTGGTCGGCGCGGTTGTAATCTATGCCGCTGTCCACTGCCCTCTCCAGCGCGTTATACGCTTGAAGTATGGCGCGCACCTGTTCGGCGCTGGCGCGTTCACAAGCCCAACGCACGGCCATCGGTTCGATGGTGCGGCGCAGGTCGAGCAGGTCGTCGACGAAGTTTTCCGGCAACCCGCTGCGCGACAGCCAGCCGACGACTTGCGGATCGAAGAGGTTCCAGCGCCGCACCGGCAATACCCGCGTGCCCACCTTGGGCCCGACTTCGAGCATGCCTTTGGCGACCAGGGTCTTGATCGCTTCGCGGATGACGGTGCGGCTGACACCCAGCTGTTCGCCAAGGTCGGCTTCGACTTTGAGGGCTTCACCGGGCTTTACCTGGCCCGTGGCGATCCAGCACCCCAGCCAGTCGACGGTCGACGCGTGAAAACTGCTGGACATGGACACCTCGATGCAGGAACGGCACACGGCCGTTCGCGATAGAGGCCCACGCTAATCATCATATGATTGGCTGTCAAATTGATTTTTTCGAAGGCGGCGCAGATCCCATGTGGGAGCGGGCTTGCTCCCACATTTTGATCGATTACGGCTCGAGGCCGATGGGGAAGAACTCCCCACCACTCCAGACGCCTAGCCAGCGCTGCCCGTCGATTTCGCGGGTCACCGCCAGCTCGACCAGTTGGTAGAACACATTGCGGTGAATCAAGGCTTCAAGATTGGTGCGCACATGCACATACGGCGCCGGCTCTTGCGTCACCGGGTCGATCACCACCCGCATAGGGTGTTCGGCACCTGCCTCGGCGGTTTCCTCGACATTGGTGGTGAAGCGCAAGACCTGCGCCTCACCCTCGCCGTCCACTTCCACGGCAATTGCGATGAAAGGCGCATCGTCCACCTTGATCCCGACCTTCTCCACCGGGGTAATGAGGAAGTAATCATCGCCGTCGCGGCGCATGATGGTGGAGAACAGCTTGACCATCGGCTTGCGCCCGATCGGCGTGCCCAGGTAATACCAGGTGCCATCGCGGGCGATGCGCATGTCGATGTCGCCGCAAAAATCGGGATTCCACAGGTGGACCGGTGGCAAGCCTTTTGTCTTGGGGATTTGCCCCAACAGGTCGTTGGCTTTTTGCGGGCCACTCATGGCGTTCTCCTTCTTGAATTAGTGGTCGCTGAGCCCCAGCAAGCTACGAGCATATTGCTCCAGCGGCGGGCCCATCAGGTCTTCCGGCTTGGTGTCGTGGAACGTCAGCAAACCGCCACGACTCTTGATACGTGCAGTATCAATCAAATACTGGGTGCTGGTCTCGATCAACATGATCTGAATGACGCCACTGTCGATACCGAGTCTATCCACGGCTTCCTGGTCAAGCCATTCGTCCGAGTTGCCGATGCGGTCGTCAGCCTTGGCGAAGCGGGTGTAGAGCAGGTAATGCGCACCGGCGGCACGGGCGTCCCGCATGGCCTGGTCGAGCCCTTCCGGCACCCGGGCACGGCGTACCATGGGGAAGTATTCGATAAAGCCATCGAAGGCGACTTCGGCTATGACGTTGGGTCGCGGATAGGCACTACCCGGGGGTGCGAAGGCGCCTTGGGCGATATAGACGAAGGAGTCCGGCTGAATGCGCAGATTATTGGCGCGCCGGCTGTCGCTATGGTCGAGCAGGCCCGCGTCGCTCATGTGGTAGCGCGTGCCTTCGGCCATGTCGCTGACATTCATGCAGCCACCGAGCACCAAAACGGCCAGCAGCAAAAGCAGGCTACGCATCCTTCCCTCCAAAGGCCGGTGACGGAAAACCGGCGAATGGGCGTTGAATGCAGCTTCCGCGCCAGCTCAAGTACATTGTCGCCTGTTCGAATACCTTAGCGGGCATGCCTCGCTCAGGTGTACGCAAACCCCTGTAGGAGCCGGCTTGCTGGCGAAGGGGGCATGCCTGATACACCGCATCGCCTGGTTCGCCAGCAAGCCGGCTCCTACAGGGTTTTGCGTACCCTTTGTGTTTGAGCGGACTTGCTCGTGAAGGAGGCGCTTTCAGCCGCCGATGATCTTCATGATGGTCGCGCCACCAGAGAACGCCACTTCCTGCTTGTCGCCCAAGGCCTTCACCAACAGCCGTTGCAGGGCCGGCAATGCCTGATGACGCGGCTTGTCCAACAAGTCACCGACATAGTGACGATTGCTCGACGACAAACAGCCATGCAACCACCCCGTAGACGACAGACGCAACCGCGAACAGGTCCGGCAGAACGGCACGCTTTCGTTGGCGATCACGCCAAAGTAGCCCTGCCCCGGCACTTCGTAGCGCACGGCAGTGGCATCGACGGGCGCATCGGCCTGCAGGTATTCATGGTGCTCGCCGATCAGGCTCAGCAACTGCTGGAGACTGACAAACTGCTGCAGGAAGGCATTGGAGTCGCTGGCCAGGTGGCCCATGCGCATCAGCTCGATGAAGCGCAACTCATAGCCGCGCTCCAGGCAGTAATCGAGCAGCGGCATCACCTGATCGAGGTTCTGTCCGCGCAACGGCACCATGTTGACCTTGATTTTCATCCCGGCCGCGCTCGCCTGGTCCATGCCATTGAGCACCGTCGCCAGATCGCCGCCGCGGGCAATGCTGCGGAATGCACTGGCGTCCAGGGTATCGAGGGAAACGTTGATGCGGCGAATACCGGCGTCCACCAGCAGCGGCAGCTTCTTGGCAAGCAACTGGCCATTGGTGGTCAGGCTGATGTCTTCGAGGCCCATCTGCCCGACAGCCGTCATGAAGGCTTCGAGTTTCGGGCTCACCAGCGGTTCACCGCCGGTAATGCGCAAGCGTTCGATCCCCGCGGCTTCAATCAGATAAGCCACGCCCCGGGCCATCGCTTCGGCCGACAATTCATCCTGCGCTGCCACCAATCGCTTGCCATTAGGCACGCAATAAGTACAAGCGTAATTGCAGGCTGAGGTCAGGCTGATACGCAGATTGCGAAAACGCCTGCCTTGACGGTCAACGATCATGGATCACTCCGGCAAAAGGAAATTCGAACGCGTAAAACTTGACTCACAAATCAAGTTTTAGCAAGTCCTATGCCTGAGTATATTCCTGAGGTACTGCGCCATGTAGCTAAATCATGGGGCAATAAGGCCAACAAGACGGGTTCAGCTACTCTGGGTGTCGCTATCGCGCTTGCGCTTGTTGCCCATGCGCACGCCAATGTCCATCAGGAACTGGAAGAAGCCTTCCTGATCTTCCAGCACATTGCTCCAGAACGGCGAGTGATACAGCGCAACGGCACCGTGCACCAGCGCCCAGGATGCGCAGTAATGGAAGTAAGGCGGCACGTCTTCGAGCTTGCCTTCGCTGATCCGGCCCTTGATCAGCAGGGTCAGGCGTTCGAAGTTCGAGGCGCGGATCTTGTGCAGTTCCTCGACCATCTCTGGCACCTGGTTACCCTTGACCACCTTTTCTTCCAGACGGTCGAACAACCGATAGCGCTGCGGGTCGCGCATGCGGAATTCGAAATAGGCCCGGGACAGCGCCTCTTTGTCCTTGTCGACATCGGCCGAATGCAACAGCTCGTTCAGATCGCGCTCATAATCGAGCATCAGGCGCAGATAGATCTCCGCCTTGGATTTGAAGTGCTTGTAGATCGTGCCTTTGCCGATACCGACGGCATCAGCGATCATCTCCACGGTGACACTGTCTTCACCCTGGTCGAGGAACAGCTTGAGCGCGGTATCGAGA
>Ga0213829_1000987_pt1 | contig 22206 bp, 22 predicted proteins | sample MC6MC0896MG_FD_180665 | JGI IMG/M metagenome (GOLD analysis project Ga0213829, IMG submission 180665) | Enriched soil aggregate microbial communities from Iowa State University, Ames, United States - MC6-MC0896-MG | ecosystem: Environmental > Terrestrial > Soil > Unclassified | place: USA: Iowa...
CTTCCAGGTCGGCGCCGATCTTCTGCTTGATATGGGTCCAGCCGTCCTCGACCGCTTCGCGTGCCAGGCGGCGCATCTTCTCTTCGCTGTAGCCGAGCCAGCCGGGCGCGGTGGTGTAGCCGGGGTAACCTTCGCGAAGCATCTGCGCCTCGCGTTGGGCCTTGCCCGGCACCTGGCGGCGGAGCAGGGCGATGGCTTCTTCCGGGGTGAGCACGTCGGTGACGTAGCTAAAGTCCAGGCACGCGACCAGTTGCTCGGGGCTCATGTCGGCCAGCAGCTTCCACACTGGCTTGCCTTCATGTTTGGCCCACAAGTCCCACACTGCGTTGACGATGGCGGCCGTGGCCAGGTGGATGACGCCTTTTTCCGGCCCCAGCCAGCGCAGTTGGCTGTCACCCACGGTGAAGCGGTGCCAGAAACCACCCATGTCTGCGGTGATCTCTTCCAGGGTCTGGCCGACGATCAGCGGCGCCAACGACTGCACGGCAGCGGCGCAGATCTCGTTGCCGCGGCCAATGGTGAAGGTCAAGCCGTGGCCTTCGAGCTCGCCGGCATCGGTGTGCAGCACGACGTAGGCGGCCGAGTAGTCAGGCGCGCTATTCATGGCATCGGAGCCGTCCAGTGACAGCGAAGTCGGGAAGCGAATGTCGCGAACGCTCAGGTGGGTAATGCGTATGCTCATGGCGGTCTCTTGTTCTGGGTTACCTCTGGAGACCTGACTGTAGGTTGCCGAGCGATATAGGCATAATCGCCAATTCCTAACTATGGATATCAGAATTGATATGCCTCAGACCCCAGCAGACACCTCGCAGGCGCCGCGCAGTCTTGGCCCGCTGAAGATCTCCAGCCGTCAGATAACCCTGCTCAACGCCTTGGGCGAGTTCGGCAACCTGCGCCGCGCTGCTGCGGCCATGCACACCACCCAGCCTGCTGCGAGCCTGCTGCTGCAACAGCTCGAGGAGCGCCTTGAAGTGCGCCTGTTCGAGCGCCTGCCGCGTGGCATGCAGCCAACCCTGTACGGCGAGGTGATGATTCGCTACGCGCAAAGTGCGCTGCACGAGTTCGAGCACGCCCAAGCGCAGATCGCCGAGCTTGCGCGTGGCGCCGCCGGGCTGGTGCGGGTCGGCAGCGTAATGGGGCCGGTGCCGGGCTTGCTGACCAAGGCCGTGCTGGCCTACAAGCGCGACCACCCCAAGGTGCGCATCTCGCTTGAAGTGGGTACCAGCGATACCTTGCTGCCGGCGTTGCTGCGTGGTGATTTCGACCTGGTGGTGGGGCGCTTGCCGGATCAGAGCGACAGCCAGGACCTCAATATCGAGTTGTTCGAAGGCGGTGAACAGATGCGCGTGATCGCCCGCGCTGGCCACCCGATGGCGGCAGCGAGCACATTGCAGCTGGCTGATCTGGTCGCGTTGACGTGGATCCTGCACCCGATCGGCAGCCCGATGCGGCGGCGGGTGGAGAGTGCGCTGCAGGCCGGGGGGATGGTGCAATCGCTGGACATCGTCGAGACTGCGTCGATTCTGGCGACCACCGCCATGCTGGAGGCTTCCGACATGATCGCCGTGGTGCCCAACGATGTCGCCGCGCATTACGCCCAGTACGGGATGGTCGCGATCCTGCCGGTGGAGCTGCCGATCAGCCTGGCCAACCTGGGCCTGCTGACGCTGCGTTCACGGCCGCGCTCGGTGGCACTGGAAACCTTGCTGCAGTACCTGCGAGCCCCACAATAGCCATGTTTGTCTACCTGCCTGAGGCCGTTTTCTGATGCCGTCCGACATCATCCACTCCAGCTTTTGCAACTGGCTGCGCTTCAAGCACCTGGTGCTGATCGACAGCCTGGCCCGTACCCGCAACATGCACGCCACCGCCAACCTGATGAACCTGAGCCAGCCGGCGTTGAGCAAGATGCTGCGCGATCTCGAGGAGCAGTTTGGCTTTGCTCTGTTCGAGCGCCTGCCGCGCAGCATGCCGCCGACCGAGCTTGGCGAATACGTGGTCAAGTACGCCCAGGGCGCATTGGCCGAGTCGCAGCAGTTTGTCGACCAGCTCAACCGCCTGCGCAAGGGCGGCCATGGGTTTATCCGGGTGGGCGGGATTTTTGCCTCGACGCCGCGGGTGCTGCCGCAGGCCATTGCTGCGATCAAAGCACGTAGCCCGTTGCTGTCGATCGAGGTGGTGGAGCATTCCAGTGACCACCTGCTGACGATGCTCGAGCAGAACAAGCTCGACATCATGATCGGCCGTTTCACCGAGGAGCGCTTCAGCCAGATGTTCGACTTTCAGCCGTTGGAACCTGAACCGTTTGCCTTGGTGGTCAACAGCAGTCACCCGCTCAATCAGCTGGCCAGCACGCCGCTCGAGGCGCTCGCGGACTGGCCGTGGGTGCTGTACCCGCTGGGTACGCCGCTGCGCGGGCGGCTTGAGCAGGCCTTCAAGGTGGCCGGCATTGCCACACCCGCCGATAGCGTTGAGACCATTTCAATGCCGATGTTCCTGCAATTGCTGCAGTCGGCACCGATGATCGCCATGCTGCCGCGCTCGATGGTTGCCGCGCAGCTGAGCAGCGGCCTGTTCAAGGAACTGCAGAGCCCGCTGCATCTATCGCCGCTGGAGTACGGCGTGATCACCCGTAAGGATCAGCCGCCAACCGGCTCTGCGCGGGAATTCATCGATATCCTGCTGGAGTTTGCCCAGCAGCGGCGCATGGAGGAGGGCAGCAGTAGCGATTTCTAAACGAGGGTCGATTTGACGCATTGATAACCCCCGGTTATCGGCTGATCGGTTCATCTCATTGGGAATTATCGGTAAGGCTTCATACAGTGGTGGCAGATTCGCCCGGCAGCAAATGGGCGACGCCATAACAAGAAGTCAGCCGTACCCTGAGAGGTCCCATGGAACTGATTGCCCGCTGCGCCGACCCTGCGGTCATCCGCCTCAACCCGCTGGACAACGTCCTGATTGCACGCCAGGCGCTGCCTGAAGGCCTTGAGCTGGACGGCGAAGCGATCACCGTGCGCCAACCCATCCCGTCGGGGCACAAAGTCGCTACCGAGCGTTTGGAGCAGGGCCAGCCACTGCGCCGTTACGGCCAGATCATCGGTTTCGCCTCGCAAACCATCGAACCTGGCGATCACGTCCATGTGCACAACGTGCAGATGGGCGACTTCTCCCGCGACTATGCCTTTGGCGTCGATGCACGCAGCCTGGCTGCTACTGAAGCAGTGTTTCAGGGGATTGTGCGCGGCGACGGCCGCGTCGCCACACGCAACTACATTGGCATCCTTACCTCGGTGAATTGCTCGGCAACCGTCGCCCGGGCAGTGGCTGATCATTTCCGCCGCGATATCCACCCCGAGGCGCTGGCCGACTACCCGAATATCGACGGTGTGGTCGCCCTGACCCACGGTGCCGGTTGCGCAGTGGACCCCAGTGGCGAAGCGCTGGGTCTGTTGCGCCGTACCTTGGCAGGCTATGCGATACACCCCAATTTCGCCGCTGTGCTGATCATTGGTCTGGGCTGTGAAACCAACCAGATCGAGAGTCTGCTTGAAACCCAGGGCCTGAAAGCCAGCGAGCAACTGCGCACCTTCACTATCCAGGGCATCGGCGGCACCTCAAAGACCATCGCCGCCGGCATCGAGCAGGTCAAGACGTTGCTGGCCGACGCCAATCGGGTCAAACGTGAGCCAGTCAGTGCGCGGCACCTGGTCGTTGGCCTGCAATGCGGCGGTTCCGATGGTTACTCCGGGATCACCGCCAACCCGGCACTGGGTAATGCCGTTGACCGCCTGGTCGCGGCCGGCGGCACCGCGATCCTGTCGGAAACACCGGAGATCTATGGCGCCGAGCACCTGCTGACGCGCCGGGCGGTGAGCCGTGAGGTCGGCGAGAAGCTGATCGCACGCATTCATTGGTGGGAAGACTACTGCCAGCGCATGAACGCCGAGCTCAACAACAACCCTTCGGCGGGTAACAAAGCAGGAGGGCTGACCACCATTCTGGAGAAATCCCTCGGCGCGGTGGCCAAGGCCGGCTCGAGCAATCTGGTCGACGTCTATCAATACGCCGAGGCGGTGCGCGCTCAAGGCCTGGTGTTCATGGACACCCCAGGTTATGACCCGGTCTCCGCCACCGGCCAGGTCGCCGGCGGCGCCAACCTGATTGCCTTCACCACCGGCCGGGGCTCGGCCTACGGCTGCGCGCCTGCGCCGTCGATCAAGCTGGCCACCAACAACCGGGTCTTCGAGCACCAGGAAGAGGACATGGACGTCAACTGCGGCGGCATCGCCGACGGCTCCACCAGCATCGAAGAACGCGGTGCCTACATCTTTCAACAGATGCTGCGCATCGCCTCGGGTGAGCGCAGCAAGAGCGAACAGCACGGCTACGGGCAGAACGAGTTCGTGCCCTGGCAGATCGGTGCCGTGACCTGACTGCCAGCCCCCTTCATCTTTCGAGGCGACTTTTTATGCACGTTAACGGATTCAACTTCATCGGCGGCCAGCGCAGCGCACTTGGCGACACCCTGGTCTACAGCATCGACGCCCATACCGGCGAGCAGCTAGCGGGCGGCTTTCATCAAGCGACCTTGACCGAGGTCGACAACGCCGTGGCAGCGGCCAGTGCCGCGTTCCCACCGTTTCGCAATTTGCCGGCAGTACGCCGCGCAGAGTTTCTTGAGGCGATCGCCGACGAGCTCGATGCCCTCGGTGAAGACTTCGTCAACCTGACCTGCCAGGAAACCGCGCTGCCCAGCGCTCGAATCCAAGGCGAACGGGGTCGCACCAGCGGCCAGATGCGTCTGTTTGCCAAGGTCCTGCGCCGTGGCGATTTCTATGGCGCTCGTATTGATCAAGCGCTGCCAGCGCGCACGCCGCTGCCACGTCCCGACCTGCGTCAATACCGCATCGGCGTTGGCCCGGTGGCCGTGTTCGGTGCCAGCAACTTCCCGCTGGCGTTCTCCACCGCGGGAGGCGATACCGCTGCGGCATTGGCCGCCGGCTGCCCGGTCGTGTTCAAAGCCCACAGCGGCCACATGGCAACCGCCGAGCGCGTTGCCGAAGCGTTGATCCGGGCTGCCGAGCGCACTGGCATGCCGGCGGGCGTGTTCAACATGATCTTCGGCAGCGGCGTGGGTGAGGCACTGGTCAAACACCCGGGTATCCAGGCGGTGGGCTTTACCGGTTCGCTCAAAGGCGGCCGGGCGTTGTGCGATATGGCGGCAGCGCGACCGCAGCCGATCCCGGTATTTGCCGAGATGTCGAGCATAAACCCGGTGCTGGCACTGCCGAAGGCACTGGCAAATCGCGGTGCCCAGCTAGCCGAGGACCTGACCGCATCGGTGGTACAGGGCTGTGGGCAATTCTGCACCAATCCGGGCTTGGTACTAGGCATTCGCTCGCCGGCCTTCACCGCTTTTATCGAGCAGTTGCGCGGGCACATGGCTGATCAGCCGGCGCAGACCATGCTCAACCCCGGCACCCTGCGTAGCTACGACAAAGGCCTGCAGACGTTGCTCGCGCACCCTGGTATCGAGCACCTGAGCGGTGCCCGGCAACAGGGCAATCAGGCCCAGCCGCAGCTGTTCGAGGCAGATGTCAGCCTGCTGCTGGAGCAGGACGAGCTGCTGCAGGAAGAGGTGTTTGGTCCGTGCACTGTGGTGGTTCGGGTCGATGATGCCGAGCAACTGCTGCAAGCCGTGAACGCTCTGCGCGGTCAGCTGACAGCAACCTTGCTGGCGGATGAGCAAGACCTGGCTGACCACGGCTCGCTGCTTGGCGCGCTGGAAGTGAAAGTGGGCCGAGTGTTGCTCAACGGCTACCCGACCGGCGTCGAAGTGTGCGATGCGATGGTGCATGGCGGCCCGTATCCGGCGACCTCCGATGCCCGTGGCACCTCGGTTGGCACCCTGGCCATCGACCGCTTCCTGCGCCCGGTGTGCTACCAGAACATCCCTGACGCCATGCTGCCGCCGGCCTTGCAGAACGCCAACCCGCTGGGCATTCAGCGCCTGGTGGATGGTCAGCCGAGCTCGGCAGCGCTCAACCAGACCGGGAGCTGAGCGTATGAGCGAAGCCATCCGCTATGAAGTGAACGCGCTCAGCACGTTTGTCGAGCGCCTGTTTGCAAGCGCCGGCGCCGACGCGGAGGTCGCCCAAGTGGTAACCCGAGTGCTGCTCGAAGGCGAGTTGCTCGGTCATCGCACCCATGGCCTGAATCTGGTCAGTCGCTACATTGGCGGCATGTTGAGTGGCCAGGTCAAGGCTCAGGCGGCAGCGCTGGAGCAGATCTCCGACAGCGGTGTTGCCAGCCTTTTCGACGGCAACTATGTACTCGGCCCGTACTGCGTCAGCCGTGCGTTGGACTGTGCGGCCAGCGGGGCCAGCGCGCAGGGCATCGGCATCGCCGTGGTCCGCCGCGCTGCGCATATTGGCTGCCTGGCGGCCTACTTGAAGCCATACACCGAGCGTGGCTTGGTCGCGATGGTGTATTCCTCCGATCCGTCGGTAGGGTTGGTCTGTGCCCATGGCGGAGTTGACCCGATCTACACACCGAACCCAATTGCGGCCGGTATCCCCACCGGCGGCGAACCGATCCTGCTGGATGTGAGCATGTCCACCGTGACCATGGCCATGGTCAGCCAATGCCGGGATAACGGCAGCAAACTGGCGCACCCGGTGCTGATGAGCAACGAAGGCAAGGCGAGTGATGACCCTGCGGACTTCTTCACCCGCCCGCAGGGCAGCATCTTGCCGCTGGGTGGCCAGGCCTTCGGCCACAAGGGCTTCGCTCTGGCGATTCTGGTCGAAGCACTGACCTCGGGCCTGGCCGGCCATGGCCGCAAGGACTGCCCTGATCAATGGGGCGCGTCGGCCACTGCGGTAGTTATTGATCCGCGCTTCTTTGGCGGCCTACAGGCGTTTACTGACGAAACCAGCTTCCTCGGCCAACTGGTCCTCGCCAGCCGCCCAGTAGATCCGGAGCGCCCGGTGCGCCTGCCTGGGCAAGCCGGCCTGGCCCTGCGCAGCAAGGCTCTGGCCCAGGGCGTAAGCCTGGCGCCGACTCTGGTCGCAGACCTCAACCAGCTCGCCGCCCAATTGCAAGTGGCCGCGCTTGGTCATTGATAGACAACTACAAAAAAGGTAGAGACATGACAGATCAATCGAACAGCAAGCCTTCGTTGCCGTTGAGCCACAATGCTGCCGTCTGTAACAGTGGCAGCTGGGTAGGGCGGGTATGGCTGCCCGAGCAAGGCCCGGCAGTAGTGCTGGTGAAGGAGGGCGCAGTGCATGACATCAGCGCCCACGTCGCCACGGTTTCGGCGCTGCTCGAAGTGGCTGACCCGGTGGCTTATCTGCGTTCGCTGCCGTTGGCCGATGCGCTGACCGAGCTGCCGGCGCTGCTTGCCAACAGCGATCCACGCCAACGTGACATCAGCAAACCCTGGCTGCTGGCACCGATCGATCTGCAGGCCGTCAAGGCTGCCGGCGTGACCTTTGCCGCCAGCCTGCTGGAACGCGTGGTCGAGGAGCAAGCCAAGGGCGACCCGGCCAAGGCTGATGCGATCCGTGACACGCTGGCCAGCCGCATCGGTGCCGACCTGTCACAGATCGTCCCAGGTTCGGCCCAGGCCGAGGCGTTGCGCGCCGTGCTAGTGGAGCAGGGCTTGTGGTCGCAGTATCTGGAGGTCGGCATCGGCCCGGATGCCGAAGTCTTCACCAAGGCCCAGCCGTTGTCGGCAGTGGGCCACGGCGCCGACATCGGCATCCATCCCAAATCAAGCTGGAACAACCCGGAACCGGAAGTGGTACTGGCAGTGTCCAGCGACGGCAGCATCAAGGGCGCCATGCTTGGTAACGACGTCAACCTGCGTGACTTCGAAGGGCGCAGTGCCTTGCTGCTGTCCAAAGCCAAGGACAACAACGCCTCGACCTCGCTGGGCCCGCTGCTGCGTCTGTTCGACGAAGGTTTCAGCCTCGACGACGTGCGTAACGCCGAAGTCGACCTGCGGGTTGAAGGGGAGGAGGGCTTCATCCTCTCGGGCCGCAGCTCGATGCAGCAGATCAGCCGCGACCCGCTCGACCTGGTGCAGCAGACCCTCAACGAAAATCACCAGTACCCGGACGGCCTGGTGCTGTTTCTCGGTACCCTGTTCGCCCCCAAGCAAGACCGCGACCAACCGGGCAATGGCTTCACTCACAAGCCTGGCGACGTAGTCACCATCAGCAGCGCGCAGCTGGGCGCCTTGAGCAACCGGGTGACCACCAGCGACCAGGCGCCGCAGTGGAACTTCGGCCTGCGCTCGCTGATTGACAGCCTCAGCCGCCGCGGCCTGCTCGACGCGGCAGTGACCGCGCGGCAACCCTGATCCAACTGCAATCGACCATGGATGAACGCGACAGCAATGACGGATCGCCTAGGCGCTGAACGCGCTGCAACAATAATAATAAAGGCCACGCAATGAACAAACTGAAGAAGTACCAGAGCATCACGGTGGTGTTCCTGCTGTTGATCGGTATCGTCAACTACCTGGACCGCAGTGCGCTGTCGATCGCCAACACCTCGATCCAGAAAGACATGATGATCAGCCCCTCGCAGATGGGCATCCTGCTGTCGGCGTTCTCCATTGCCTATGCCTTCGCCCAGTTACCGATGGGCATGATCATCGACCGTCTTGGCAGCAAGATCGCCCTCGGCGCATCGTTGCTGGCCTGGTCGGTCGCCCAGACCACCTTCGGCCTGGTCAACAGCTTCGCCGGTTTCATGGGCCTGCGCGTGCTGCTGGGGATCGGCGAGGCGCCGATGTTCCCGTCGGCAGCCAAGGCGCTGTCGGAATGGTTCGATGCCAACGAACGCGGCACACCTACCGGCATTGTCTGGTCGTCGACCTGCCTCGGGCCTTGCCTGGCTCCTCCACTGTTGACGCTGTTGATGGTCAACTACGGCTGGCGCGGCATGTTCATCATCACTGGGTTGCTGGGCGTAGTGCTGGCGGTGTGCTGGCTGACCTTCTACAAAAGCAAGGCGCAGTACCTGGCCGAGCTGGCGGCCGAAGGCAAACCGCTGCCCACCGAGCACGTGGCACCTGCCGCCGCCCCGCAAGCACCCAAGGTGTCGTACTTTGCCGGCTGGCTTGACCTGTTCAAGCATCGCAGCACCTGGGGCGCCGTGCTGGGTTTCATGGGCGTGATCTACATGCTCTGGCTGCACCTGACCTGGCTACCCGGTTACTTTGAGCGCGAGCATGGCCTGGACTTGTACAAGACTGCCTGGGTGGTGTCGTTGGCCTATGGCTTTGGTGCGGTAGGGACCATCGTCGCCGGCCGCTTCTGTGATCGGCTGGTGAAGCGGGGCCTGAGCATTCTCGGCAGCCGCAAGTTCAGCGTGATCACCGGCCTGGTGCTGGCAGCGCTGTTTACCTTGCCGCTGTCGTACGTCACCGGGCTTACCGGGTGTGTGATTCTGCTGTGCCTGGCGTTGTTCAGCATCAACATGGCCAGTGCCACGGCGTGGATGATCGTCAACACCATCGTCGACAGCCCACGGGTGGCCTCGTTTGGTTCGATCCAGAACTTTGGTGGGTATATTGCCGGGTCGGTCGCGCCGATCGTTACGGGCTTTAGCATTCAGTACTCGGGGTCGTTCAATACGGCGTTCATGATCAGCGCGGTGGTGGCGTTGTGTTCGGCGGTGGCGTACTTCCTGCTGCTGAAGGCGCCGATTGGTGGGGCGGTGGTCAAGGACGAGGTGTTGCGGGAGGTGACGCAGTGAAAGGCGTGCAGGCCTGGTGAAAGCAACGGACTATTTGGCGCTCATCTGCGAAGGACTTGCCGACAAGGAGTTAGCAGTTACCTTGGTGTCAGAGGTTGAAAACTGTACCTCGAATGCTGAGCGCCTAATGGCGGGATGTGCCGGCCATGGCTATGTCAAATCGTTCGGAGCGTTCCGACTGATGTATCAGATCAAAAATGCAAGCCATACCGTGCCAAGAATGATGAACTGAGCCGGAATGAGGTGGCGAGCGAACAAAGATCCGCCGCTGCTCCAAGCCAGTACGCATTTGGTTATGGTATTCCCTGTGAGCGCCATCATTGCCGGTAGCGTCAGGTCGGCACTGTTCAGCTGGCCTGCAGCAACGAGTGAAGCGATCGAAGCAGTTGCGGCATGCGCATCGCCCAAGCCACTGATAAAGGCAGCAATGCTGAGCCCCTTGTGACCAAGGTGCTCGAGCAGAAATGCCGAGAACAATGCAATGCAGGTAATCGCTAGCGTGATGAGCAGTGCTGTGAACAGGCTGAAAGCACCGCTGCCAGGCTTGGTCGTGGGGCAGACTGGCACAGGGCGCCAAGGCGCCAGCAACAGCACGCCGTAAATGAGCGTGACCAGCATACCTAGACCTATAGATGGCCAGAAAGGGCGCAGCAAGCGCACGTCGACAACGCCAATCACCAAACCAAACTGGACAAGGGTGGCGAGGTTGGACAGCACCGCTGCAGCGGCGAACGCGCGCATGAACGTGTCCTGCCTTCGTGCTTGATGGCCAAGCACGGCAATGGTCGCTGAGCCAGAGGCAAACCCGGATGCGATCGCACTCAGGGCCAGGCCATAGCGTGGCCCCAGCAGGCGCATGGCGATATGCCCTAGCGCACCGACGGCCATCAGTAACACGACCAGTGTGCAGATCACCCGCGGGTTCAGTACCCCGTAGGGGCCAATGAAGCGGTCCGGCGTCAACGGCAGCACAACCAGCGCTACTGTAAGGAGCAACAAGCCATCGCGCAGTTCGCCCTCGCTCAGTTGCTGCAGCACGAAACGATGAAGCTCACGCCTCAGGGCCAGCAGTATGGTGAGTACGATACCGATGGCGGTTGCCAACTCGGGGTGTTCGACTGTCAGGCCTCCCAACACCAACACCAGCAGCAAGGCGATTGCGCTGGTAATGTCCGAATCTTCGTCGGGTTTTGTGCGGTGGTAAATGGCCAACAGCAGCGCTATGCCCACCAATGCAACGCCGACCAGAACCGGGCCAGCCAATACATGGCAGACATACCCCATCAGGGCGGTGATTGCGAAGGTTCTCAAACCCGCTGCGGCGGGAGCCTCACTGTTGACCTTCTTGCGCTCCCGTTCAAGGCCAACCAGCATGCCGATGCCCAATGCCACGGCCCCGTGAGCCAAGTTCACCAGGTCGAGCATCAGGCCTTTACCGGGGCGATGGCAAAGCTGGCCGGGGAGCCCAGTTCGAGCGCGATCAGCGCTGGCATGTCGAGGATCTCCACCTGCCGGCCGTGCAGGTTAACGATACCCAGACCGCGTAAGTGAGCGACTGAGCGGCATATGGTTTCCAGGCGCAGCCCGAGGTAGGAGCCGATGTCTTCGCGAGACATGCGCAACATGAAACCGTGGGGTGAATAGCCGCGGCTGACGAAGCGGCGGGAAAGGCTCAGCAGGAAACTGGCAAGCCGCTGCTCGGCAGAGAGGTTGCAGAGCATCAGCACGCGCTCATGCTCGCGGATAATCTCCCTGCTCATCAGGCGGTTCAAGCTCTGTTGCAGCATGGGGAAATTACGCGCCAGGGCTTGCAGGCGATGATAGGGCAACGGGCACACTTCGCTGTCTTCCAGGGCGATGGCATCACAGACATGAAGCTCGGTCGCTACGGCATCGAGCCCCAGTACGTCCCCTGTCATCCAGAAGTTGATGATCACACCCTGGCCTTCGGCGTTGTTCAGGTTCGTCTTGAAGCTGCCTGAGTGCACCGCATACAGGCTACTCAAGGGCACATTTGCGCTGAACAGCGCAGCCCCCTTGCTGACCCGGATACGAGGGCCGATCAGTGTGCCGAAATAACTGTTGCAGTGCATGGGCAAACCCGCGGGCAAACACAAGCCGTTGACCCGGCACTCACTGCACCGGCATGTCAGTGGTTTGAAATGAATGGCCGGTGGTTTGCACTTTGGCGCAGGCTGCCCGAGCAGCTGAAAGTCGGTCAGCCCCAACATTTCATGCCTCCTTCGCAGTTCTGAGAGCGACGGTGGCGATCTTGTTCAGTGAATGAGGCGCGTTGAGTCGGGCGGTCAGCACGCCTACGAACTGCTCGGCTTCTATGGATGTGCTGAAACGCACCCGCCACTCGTCCATGTGTACCCAACAGCGATTGCCGTTGGCGCTTTTCTCGACGTAGACGTTCATCGGAACCTCCAGCGCATGCATGAGCAACGGACTGCCTATCGATAGGGGGCAATGGCGTCCTTGCCGACGGCGTGGCGAGGTTCAGGGCGTGATCGCCACCTTCATTACGCCGTCGCGCTGGTTGGCGAACAATTCGTAGGCGGCTTCGATATCATCGAGCCGGAAACGGTGGGTGACCAAGGGGGAAACGTCTACGCGGCCACTGGCAACCACCGCCATCAACCGGCGCATCCGCTCTTTGCCGCCGGGACACAGTGTGGTCACGATGCGGTAATCGCCAAGGCCGGCAGCGTATGCATCCAAAGGGATGCGCAGGTCGGCGCTGTACACGCCCAGGCTGGACAGTGTGCCGCCGGGGCGCAGCACCCGCAGTGCCCATTCGAAGGTGGCCTGGGTGCCCAGCGCTTCGATGGCTACATCTACGCCACGGCCATCGGTCAGCGCCATGATCTGCGCCACCACGTTGCCTTGCTTGAAGTCGACCACGTGTGAAGCACCCATTTCGCGTGCCACGCTGATGCGCGCCGCCACGGTATCCACGCCGATGATGGTGGTGGCGCCCAGCATTTTGGCGCCGGCGACGGCGCACAGGCCGATCGGGCCCAGGGCGAACACGGCGACGGTATCGCCGATTGTCACGCCCCCGCGTTCTGCACCAGAAAAACCGGTGGACATGATATCGGGGCACATCAGCACGTGTTCGTCGCAGAGACTGTCGGGAATGGCCGAAAGGTTGGCCATTGCGTCCGGCACTCGAACGTATTCAGCTTGGCAACCGTCGATGACATTACCGAACTTCCAGCCACCCATGGCCTTGAAACCATGCGCCGTACCGGCGCCGTCTTGGGCGCCACAACCACACAGACAGGCATTGCTGTGGCCGCTTGGGGTGATGGCGCCAGCGATGACGCGTTGCCCTTCGTGAAAGCCGCGAACCTCTGAGCCCAGTTTTTCGATGATACCCACTGGCTCGTGGCCGACGGTCAGCCCTTTGGCCACTGGATACTCGCCACGCAGGATATGCACATCGGTGCCACAGATCGTCGTTGTGCTGATGCGCATCAGCGCATCTAGCGGGCCGATCTCAGGGATGGGCTTGTCTTCCAGCACGATGCGGTTCTTTTCGACATAAATGGCTGCTTTCATGAGTGCCATGGCATGCCTCCGGGTCATCGCTGATTTTTGTTGGCAACTACAGCGTGCGCTAAAAAAGCCGGTAAGTCTTGATCCGAGTCAATTTTGCGTCGAGCGGTGGCAGGGGTTGGTGAGTGGCGCCTGACTTTTGATAAACATCAAACCGCACAGGTGCTGCTGGCAGATCATCGAGGTACTCATCGAGCCCGTAGAGGTGTGCCATGACCAACCCGCAAAGAATTCTTCTGATCGCATCGCCCTTGATGCGCCGCACGCCGGTCTATGACCGTGCGGCGGCGCTGGCCAAAGCCAAGGGCATGCCATTGCACATCGTCGCCTTTGACTACCTTGAGGGCCTGGTCACTGCCGGCCTGGTCAACGACCAGGCGTTGGCGGTCATGCGGGAGGGCTATGTGCAGCAACACCGTGAATGGCTGGAAACCCAGACATTGTCGATGCGCCGCAGCGGCCTGACGGTGACCACCGAGGTGGTGTGGGTGCAGCATCCGCTGGACGAGATCCAGGCGCATCTGCGTGAGCAGCCGTTCGCCATGCTGATCAAGGGGCTCGAGCATGAACCGTGGTGGATGCGCGCCATGTTTACCTCGCTCGACGTCCAGTTGTTACGCGACACTCGTATCCCGTTGCACCTGGTTCACAACGCCAGCAATGCTTTGCCGCGCCGGATACTTGCAGCAGTTGATCTGTCGCGCCCAGAGGATCAGTTCGAAGGGTTCAACGACCAGATCATCAGCGAAGCGCTCAAGCTGGCCTTGCAATGCAACGCCCAGATCGAACTGCTGTACGCCTACGATATGGGTTCCATGTACCTGGACGCCGACGACGCCCGGGCACATTCGTTTCTGTTCGATTCGAACCTGTCACGAACACTTCACGAGGCCCAGGCCGATGCCTTCCAGGCATTGGCCGAACGCAACGGGGTCCCCGCCGAGCACCGCCACCTGCGGGTGGGGGACCCGACCAAGGTGCTGACGCTGTTCATGGACAACAATGACATCGATGTGCTGGTGATGGGGAGCTACCACCATCATGGAATCGGCTGGTTTATCGGCAGTACGGCCGAGCGGATTCTGCATCGGCTCAGCTGCAGTGTTCTGGTGATCTCGCCCGAGCATTCGCAAGGTTGAAGTGCAAGGCCCGCAAGGGCCTTTTTTTTCAGGCGTGGAGGTCAAGCTCATGGAGAATTTCGCTGACATCGCCGCCCAGGTAGCGTACCGAGAGGCGTCGGTACGGTTCTGACATTGATCAAGTTGGTGCGCAGGTGATGACTTTCTGATCCGCATCAAGCGCTGATGGGTAGGGCGCTCGAAGATCGATGCTACTTGCCATTGCCGCGTGCGGCCGGAGGTTTCCCATGGGTCGGTATCGACAACTGCTGGTGTTGCTCACAGACATAGACCCGCACTCGGCAGTGCACGTGATCCGGGAGCAGGTGGCGGCCCTAGATATCGACGTGGTGGTCCTGGGGGTAGTGCAGACCAAGGGTTTGAGCAAGCTTCTGGGCGACACCACAGAACGTATGGTGAGCGATCCACCGTGCAGCGTACTGTCCGTTCATCCCTGCGTGATCGACACCTGGGAGCCAACGCCATGCAACTGACTTTTTTCGGCGGTACGGGCACGGTGACGGGCAGCAAGTTCCTGCTGACGCGTGATTCGACACGGGTGCTGATCGACTGCGGGCTTTTCCAGGGCTACAAGCAACTGCGCTTGCGTAACTGGGAGCCACTGCCGGCAGTACTGCGGGCGGTGGATGCGGTGGTGCTCACGCATGCGCACCTGGACCACAGCGGGTACCTGCCGGTGCTGGCGCGCGAGGGCTTCAGCGGCCCCGTATATGCCACCCCGGCGACCTGTGCCTTGGCTGAAATTCTGTTGCTCGACAGCGCCCGATTGCAGGAGGAACAAGCCGAGCATGCGAACCGTCATGGCTATTCCAGGCATTCGCCGGCTCGCCCTTTGTACACCGAACTGGATGCCAAACGGGCACTGCGCCTGTTCAGGCCTGTCGCGCTGCACCGCCGCACCCAGGTCGCGCCTGGTATCGAACTGTTGCTGCGCAGTGCCGGGCACATTCTCGGCGCGGCGACCGTACAACTGACGGTGGATGGCCAGACGCTGGTGTCATCAGGCGATCTGGGGCGGCCCCACGACCCCGTGATGCGTGCGCCCGAGCTGATCGGTGCGGCCGATGCGCTGCTGGTGGAATCGACCTATGGTGACCGTTCGCACCCTGCCCAGCCCCCGGAGCGTTACCTCGCGGATGTGATCAACCAGACCCTGCTGCGCCATGGCATCACGCTGGTACCGTCATTTGCCATTGGCCGTGCGCAACTGTTGATGTACTACCTGTACACGCTCAAGCGCGACGGACTGATACCGGACATACCCGTATACCTCAACAGCCCGATGGCGATGGATGCCACGGCCCTGTACCAGCAGTTCAAAGGTGAGCACCGCTTGACGGCGCTTGAATGTGCGCAGATGTGCAAAGGCACGCACATCATCCGCACGGTCGATGAATCCAGGCGCCTGGATCAGTTGCACGAACCTGCAGTCATCATCGCCGCCAGCGGTATGGCGACGGGGGGGCGGGTGTTGCACCACCTCAAGGCGCTGGCGCCCAATCCGCACAACAGCATCCTGTTCTCTGGCTTTCAGGCGGGCGGTACCCGGGGTGCCGATATTGTGGCCGGGGCGCGCAGCGTGCGCCTGCATGGCGAAGACGTGCCGATTCGGGCGCAGGTGTTTGCCATGGACAACCTCTCGGCGCATGCGGATGCGGACGAAATCATGGAGTGGTTACGCGGTTTCACCCGGCCACCGCAGCAAACCTACGTTATTCACGGCGAACCGCATGCTGCGGACACCTTGCGCCGACGGATAAGCCTTGAGCTCGGCTGGCCGGTGTGCGTGCCCGAGTACCTGGAAACGGTTGCATTAGGCCCTGTGCGCTAGCACGGCACTGGAGGTTTTCATGAACATGCAAGTGAGGGCAAGGCTCAGGGGCTGGGCAAAAGGGCCCGGGGGAGGGGTGACCGCAGCCGATCGGCGGCAGTGCCAGAGGCACCTCGACCTGGTGCCGGAGGCCACCGCCGCGGTATTGCCTCAGGCCAGCGAAAGCCGGTGAATCAGCTGGCTTGGGTCATCCGGATCTCTGGCGCTGGTAAACCCTGCTGCCTGAGCCAGGTCGCGCATCGCTGCATTGGCCGCAGCGTCCATGGAGTACATGTGCCGCAGGCCCTGGGCACGTGCGTGGTCGATCAGGTGCTGGAGCAGCAATGTGCCTAAACCGTGACGCTGCCAGCTATCGAGGACGGTGACGGCGCACTCGCATTCTTCACTACCCGATTGGGTCGCGTAACGGGAAATACCGACCTCCTGCAATTCACCGTCGACATGGGCGAGGGCCAAATAGGCCATGTGCTGGTCGTGGTCAATGACCATCAGTTGATCCAGCATGGCTTCACCAGGCTCCTTGAGCTGGCACAGGAAGCGGAAGTGGCGCGACTGTGGCGACAGGCGTTCGATAAAGCTCTTCTCGCGCTGGCGGTCTTTGGGCTGCAAAGGCCTGATCAGCACATGGGTGCCGTTGTCGAGCGCTTCGATCCAGTGTTCGCCGGCGGTGGCAGGAAATGACGCTGCGGCGTGAGTGCGGGGTGTTTCGGCGGATTCCATGGCAAGCCTCCTTACTTTATGGGGTGTACAAAGGAGGTTTAGTTTCAACGCGTCATCTTGTGCGCGCTTGACAGTTGTCAATTACCGGGCTGGTAGGGTCACGCTTCGCTACTTGGTCTTCCAGTACTTCTGCATTTCCAGAAACAGAAAGGAGGCCGTCCAGGTGATCATCACCAGACCCGTCAGCGCCTGCAGGCCTGTCAGGTATTTGAGGTCGCCACTTGGCACGATATCGCCAAAGCCGATGGTGGTGTAAGTTGTGAATGAGAAGTACACGCAGTCCATGAACGTGCCGTCGAAGTTGCCGCTCAGCGTGCCCCAGCCTTTGGCATTGGCCATCAGGTAATAGGCCAGGGCAAAGCACCAGACTTCCAGTGCGTGGGCCGCCAACGCGCCGAACACCCCGATGACGATGCGAAACCGGCTCCAGAGCTTGAGCCGCGGTAGCCAGTCGTTCAGGCGTAACAGGCATTCGTAATGAATCACTACCACCAACATCACGACCAGCGCGTTGATCAGCGTGACAGTAAACATTGACGGTTCCCCTGTGGCCCTGGCATCAGTCTGGCCGGTAATGGCCATCGTGTCGGTTCTACGCTTGAACAGCACTGGGTGATTGATAAAGGTCAGTCAGCGGCCGCCGTTATCGCGTTGGCTTCGACCTCCACCGGTCAGTACCCGGACTGCGACCAAGGTCGAATCCGTGACTTCAGATTCCCTTCAGATTGAGCACTGATACTCACCCCATCAAGCCCAAACCGGGGGAGTTTCATGACTCAGTCTCAGTGGAGCAGCCTGCTCCCATTGCCTATCGGCAGCCACGTCGATCATCACGCCCACTTGTCGCTTCATTTGCACAAGGACCCTGGCCGCGATGAGCTTGAGTACTTCATTCATCAGTGTTTTGCCAACGTGCATCATGCTGATGTGCACCATTACCTGCCAGAACTCCTGGCGCTGCACGACAGCCATGGCCGGCTGATTGCTGCCGCAGGCTTGCGCCTTGCCGACAGCGGGCCGCTGTTTCTCGAACACTATCTGGATGAGCCGCTGGAAGCTGCAGTTTCACGCGTGGCGGGCTCCCCCCTTGGCCGTGAGTGCATGGTCGAAGTGGGCAACCTGGCCTCGCTCAGTGCCGGCAGCGCGAGAATCATGATCATAGCGGTGACCTGGTTTCTGGCCACACGCGGCCTGAAGTGGGTGGCGTTCACCGGTGCAACGACACTGATAAACAGTTTCCAGCGCCTGGGGTTGGTACCGTCGGTACTGGCGTCGGCTGACCCGGCTCGGCTGAATGGGCAGTTGGACCAATGGGGTACCTACTACGCTCAGCATCCGCAAGTCTTTGCCGGCAGCATCGGTCATGGCTTCGATGCCTTGAGCAAGGCCGGGGTGTTCCAGCGCCTGGGGTTGCCTACGGCCTTTCGGGAGACTGGCCATGCCGCATGAACTGGAGCGTTTGCATCAACTGCTGGTGACGTTTGCGCGCGATCACGCTGACGCAATTGCCGTGCAAGGGGCGACCGAGTGCTTCACCTTCAGGCAGTTGCTGGCCGAAGTGGGGTTGCGCACCCATAGCTTGCGCGGGCGCTCGCCCGGCCCGCTGGTACTGGCCCTGGATAATGGCCCGCAGCTGCTGTTCTGGGACCTGGCGGCGCTGTTTGCCGAGCGTCCTTGTGTAATCGTGCCGTCGTTCTTCAGTGTTGCTCAATTCAGCCATTGCATCGAGCAGAGTGGTGCCTGCCATGTGCTGTGCGACCCGCAATGGCACGGTACGCTCGCCGAGCTGGGGTTCGCTCAGCAGGACGTGTTCTGGGTTCGCGAGGCACAGCCCGCTGCCGCGCTGCCTGCCGGTACCGCCAAGATCACCTACACCTCCGGCAGCACGGGCAAACCCAAAGGCGTGTGCCTGTCTGTAGAGGCCCTGTTGCGTGTCGCCCGGGAATTGGAGGTGGCCAGCCGACCCAGTGAACCTCAGCGTTACCTGGCGGTGCTGCCGCTGGGTGTGCTGCTGGAAAACCTGGGTGTCTACGCCGCCTTGATGGCCGGAGCGAGTGTGCTGCTATACCCCCAGGCGCAACTGGGCATGGGCGGTGCCAGCCAGGTCGATTTCAAGCGTTTGCTGGGTACAATCGCCCTGAGCGGCGCGCAGAGCCTGATTCTGGTGCCGCAGCTGTTGATGGGGCTGATCACCGCCATCGAGCGCGGGCTGATGCGGGTGGGGGCGCTACGGTTCGTTGCGGTCGGCGGTGCCCGGGTGGCGCCCAGCTTGCTGGCCCGCGCCGAAGTGATTGGTCTGCCGGTGTTCGAGGGCTATGGCTTGTCCGAGTGCGCTTCGGTGGTGGCGTTGAACCGCCCGGGCGCAACCCGCCGAGGCAGTGTCGGCAAACCGCTGCCCCATGTGCAGGTGCGTATCGCCGAGGACGGGGAGGTACTGGTGGCGGGCTCGGTGCTGCTCGGCTATCTGGAGGAACCACACGTCTGCGATAGCTGGTGGGCCACCGGCGACCTTGGCCATTTCGACGAGGAGGGCTACCTGTACCTCGATGGCCGCAAGAAACACCAGTTCATCACTAGCTTCGGGCGCAACGTCAACCCGGAATGGGTGGAGGCCGAACTGACCCAGAGCGGCGTGATTGCCCAGGCGTTCGTGCATGGCGAGGCCCTGCCAAAGAACCTGGCATTGCTCTGGCCGCTGGACCCCGCTACCCCTGACACACTCATCGACCAGGCCGTGCAGCAGTGCAATGCCTTGCTGCCGGACTACGCCAGGGTCCATGCCTGGCGTCGCCTGCCGTGCCCCTTGTCGAGTACCGACGACACACTGACCGCCAATGGCCGCCCGCGCCGCGAGGCCATCCTGCGGCGTTACCACTCCCTGTTATCCGACATCCCGTTGTGAGGTCTGCCATGTCCTTTTTCGATACCCTGCAAATGCAAACCACCCAGGAGCGTCAGGCCCTGTTTGCCGTACCGGTCATACGCGATGCGCTGGCAGGGCACGTCAGCCTCGACAGCTACGTGGCCTTCCTGACCCAGGCATATCACCATGTACGCCACACCGTGCCGCTGATGATGGCGTGCGGGGCGCGGCTGCCTTCACGTTTGGAATGGCTGCGCGGCGCCGTGTGCGAATACATCGACGAGGAGTATGGCCACGAGCAGTGGGTCCTCAATGACATCAATGCCTGCGGTGGCGACTGGGAGGCGGTGCGTGACGGTCGCCCGGCGCTTCCGATCGAGCTGATGGTCGCCTACCTTTACGACTTGATTGCCCGTGGCAACCCGGTCGGGCTGTTTGGCATGGTCAATGTGCTCGAAGGCACCAGCATTGCCCTGGCCACCCAGGCGGCCGGCACGATCCAGAGCACGCTGGCGTTGCCTGACAGGGCCTTCAGCTACCTCAGCTCCCATGGTGCGCTGGACCAGGACCACATGGTCACCTACCGGCAGTTGATGGACCGCCTTGATGATGCTGACGACCAGCGTGCTGTAATTCATGCGGCCAAAGTGGTTTACCGCCTGTACACCGACATGTTCCACGCGCTGCCGCGTGCGGGCCGGCAAGAGGTGCGTCATGCGCTTGCCTGAGTGTGTAGTGATACTCACCGGCGCCAGCGGAGGCATCGGCCTGGAGCTGGCCGAGCAGCTGTGTGCAGCCGGTGCCCGGGTACTGGCGGTGAGCCGGCAGATGGGCAAGCTCGCCAGTTTGATGAACCGTTATCACGACAGGCTGCTCTGGCAATCAGCCGACCTGCGCAGCCATGGCGGGCGTGAGCAGGTGCTCGCCCGTGCCCGGGAGATGGGCGGGGTCAATGTCCTGATCAATGCCGCAGGCGTGAACCGTTTCGCCCTGTTCGACCAGATCGACGAACAGGCGCTGGACGAGTTGCTGGACATCAACCTCAAAGCCGCCTTGCAACTGACGCGTGTGTGCCTGCCGCTGCTGCGCGCACAACCCAGGGCACTGGTGGTCAACGTCGGATCCACCTACGGCTCGATCGGCTACCCCGGTTATGCCACCTACTGCGCCAGCAAGTTTGCCCTGCGCGGCTTCTCAGAGGCGCTGCGCCGCGAGCTGGCGGATACCCAGGTGAATGTCATGTACGCCGCCCCCCGGGCAACCCGTACTGCGATGAACAGCACCGCCGCCACGGCGCTCAACCAGGCGCTGAAGGTCGGCATGGACGACCCGGCAGATGTGGCCCGTGCTGTGCTCAAGGCCGTGCAGTCAGAACGCAGCGAGCTTTACCTGGGTTGGCCAGAAAAGCTTTTTGTACGCATCAACGGCATGTTGCCCGGGGTGGTCGACCGCGCACTGCGCAAGCAATTGCCGGTGATCCGCCGCTACCTTGCTAGCCATTCCAAGGAGTCGATCAAATGAAACGTCTGTTCATCGCCGGCCTGCTTGCGTTTGCACCGTTCACCTGGGCGCTGGACCAGGCCGGCAGCCAACAATTGGCTAACTTGCAGCAGCGCTGGGCGCAGATCCAGTACCAGACGCCTAAAGACAAACGCGCCGAGGCGTTCGAGAAACTGGCAGCCGACGCTTCTACGCTGGTCCACCAGCACCCAGGCTCGGCCGAACCCTTGATCTGGGAGGGCATCATCAACAGCAGTTGGGCGGGTGCCGCCGGCGGCCTGGGGGCGCTGGGCAAGGTCAAGTCGGCCAAGGCCAGCCTCGAAGAGGCGATGAAACTCGACCCCAATGCCCTACAGGGCTCGGCGTATACCAGCCTGGGCACCTTGTACGACCAGGTGCCGGGCTGGCCCATCGGGTTCGGTGACAGCGACAAGGCAGATACCTTGTTGCGCAAGGCGCTGCAAGTAAACCCCAACGGTATCGACAGCAACTACTTCTGGGCCGATCATCTGTTCCGGCAAAAACGCTACGCTGAAGCCACCGCTGCCCTGGAAAAAGCACGCCAGGCGCCGCCACGGCCAGGCCGCGAACTGGCCGATCAGGGCCGGCGTGGCGATATCGATGCTTTACTCAAGGCCATCAAGGACAAACAGGACTGAACATGCGGCTGCTGCTGGTTGAGGATGATACCGCCCTGGGCGAGGGGATCTGCGACGGGTTACGCCAAGAGGGCTACACCCTCGACTGGCTGCGCGATGGCCTGAGCGGGCTGCATGCCCTGCAACATGAAGTGTTCGACCTGGTGATCCTCGACC
>Ga0213829_1000993_pt1 | contig 22152 bp, 17 predicted proteins | sample MC6MC0896MG_FD_180665 | JGI IMG/M metagenome (GOLD analysis project Ga0213829, IMG submission 180665) | Enriched soil aggregate microbial communities from Iowa State University, Ames, United States - MC6-MC0896-MG | ecosystem: Environmental > Terrestrial > Soil > Unclassified | place: USA: Iowa...
GGGCCTTCGCCCTCGGACTCGCTCACGAATCCGAGCTCGGCCACGGCGTCGTGAACGATCTTGCGCTCATAGGCGCTCATCGGCGCCAGCGCGACGCGGCCGCCGTCGTTCTTCACGCGGTCCACGGCGTCCTGAGCGATCTTCGAGAGCTCGACGGTCCGGCCACGGCGGTAACCGTTGATGTCCAGCACCAGACGCGAGCGGTTCTCCGTGGCGGAGAGGACGGCCAGACGAGCGAGCTCCTGCAGGGCCTCCAGGACCTCGCCATCGTCGCCCACCAGGCTGTCGAGGCCGTGATCCTCGCCCTCGGCCTCGATCGAGATGTAGGTGCGTCCGTTGCGGACCTCGATGTCGATGTCGCCATCGATGTCGGCGATGTCCAGAAGCTCTTCGAGGTAGTCCGCGGCGACGTCGCCCTCCTCGTCAAGACGGTTCACGTTCTCCGGAGCCTCGCTCACGGTGGTCTCCTCGGCCGGCGTCTCTACACTCACTTCTTCTTCTTCCGGTTGTTCTTGCGGCTCGGCTGGTAACGCTGGCCCTTGGGCTTCTCCGGCTCGGCCGGGATGTCCTCCGGGGCGACCTTCTTGCCCGTGGTCACGTCGATCGGAGCCAGACCCTTGGCCTTGCGGCGCTCATTGAGCTCGCGGGCGGCCTGGGAACCGGGGGTCGGCATCCGGCGGATCACGTAGAACTGCTGTCCCATGGTCCAGAGGTTGGAGACCGTCCAGTAGATCAGGACACCGATGGGGAAGTTGATGCCGCCCACGCCGAAGACCACCGGCAGGATGTAGAGGAGCATCTTCTGCTGGCGCATGAAGGGGCTGGCCAGAGCTTCCTCAGACATGTTCTTGGCCATGATCTGCTTCTGGGTGATGAACTGCGAGGCGGTCATCGCCAGGATCATGATGATGGACAGGATCCAGACGGACACCCCGCCACCGTGCAGCAGCGCGGAGGACAGCGGTGCGCCGAAGATGGAGGACTTGTCGAACTCGACGACGTTCTCATGGCTCAGGGCGCTGATGCCCTCGCCCTTCTCCTTCGCCTGCGAGATGCCGGACAGCACCTGGAAGAGGGAGAAGAAGAACGGCATCTGGATCAGCATGGGGAGACAGGCTGAGAACGGGTTGGTGCCGTGCTTCTTGTAGAGGGCCATCTGCTCCTGCGCCATCGCCTGGCGGGAGAGCTGGTCCGTCTTGCCCTTGTACTTCTCCTGAAGCTTCTTCAGATCGGGCTGCAGAAGCTGCATACCGCGCTGGGCGCGGATCTGCTTCACGAACACCGGGATCAGGGCCGCACGGATCACGACCACCAGGCCGATGATGGACAGGGTCCAGGTCCAACCGGATTCACTGGGCAGGCCCAGGAACGTGAAGGCTTCGTGGAAGCCCAGCATGACAATGCTGACCAGCCATTTGAAAGGCGCCAGTATCGCCCCAAAGATGTCCATGATGTGTCCCTCAATCAGGCCGCTGAGCGGCGCTCTTCTTCAGTGGTCTTGGCTTCTGCGGCTGCGGCCGAGCCGGGCCCGCCGTCGCGCGGCAGATAGTCGTGCGGATGGTTCAGCATGACGATCCGGGGAATCCGGTCGGGCGGCCAGGAACGTCCACCGTCCGGCACCGGGTCCAGGCCGCCCTCGCTCCACGGGTGACAGTGCAGCAGGCGCCGGCCCGCGAGCCAGCTTCCCTTGACCGCACCATGGACGGTGACCGCTTCCAGCGCATAGGCCGAACAGCTGGGGAAATACCGGCACACCTGCCCATAGAGGGGCGAGATCGCCAGGCGGTACAGCTTGAGCGCGCCGATCAGGATGTTTCTCGGCAGATCGATGACACCGCGCACGACGGCGGCCGCCGCGCTCACGCCTGAGCCTCGCCGGGGACGGTGTCCGCCCCGGTCCGCTCGCGCGTGCGCGCGACAAGACGACGCTGTGCCACGGCGAATGCCTGCTCCATGTCCGCCACGAGTCCCTCCCAATCCGCCTGTGCCGCCGCAGGCAGGGACCGCACCACCACATCGATTCCTGTGGGGTGCTCCTGCAGCAGCCGGGCACCGATCTCTCTCAACCTCCGCTTAACGAGGTTGCGGACCACAGCGTTCCCGACGGCCTTGGACACGATGAAGCCGAAGCGGCCCGGTGAGTCCGGTGACGAAAGGCACGCAGATAGAACTAAGTTCCGGCGCCCTACACGGACACCGGAACGAAGCGTGGTGGAGAAGTCGGCAGGGAGCCGCAGGCGGTTCTGTGCGGGAAGCACTGTGACGCCAGGCCTGGCTCGGGTCGACTAGTCGGCTTTACGCCGAGAGCTCAGTGCGGCCCTTGCCACGGCGGGCAGCCAGGATGGCGCGGCCTGCACGGGTACGCATACGAAGACGGAAGCCGTGCTTCTTGGCACGACGGCGGTTATTCGGCTGAAAAGTCCGCTTGCTCACGGTGGTTGCTCCAGTTGTTTGACGGGACGCGTCTACCTGGATCGCGGGGAAGCAAAGGCTGACGCAAAGTGTGTACTCACCCACGGAACGAACGGAACGGCTGGCTGCCATGTTCGTCCCTGAAGTGTGGGCGTGGATCCCCCATGAGGACATAGGGGACTAGTCAACGTTAGGGCAGCCAGGAGCTGGGCGTCAAATCTAGAGCATACCCACACCCATCCACAGGGGAGTGGACAAGGAGCTGTGGAAACTGTGGATGAGCCGTGTTCCCGGCCATTCCGCGGAACCACATCCATGTAATTATCCACAGGCCAGAGGCTGGCTATCTTCTGGATTTTCGATCGTCTACAGTGTCTCAGTAGCCGTTTTCCACCGATTGTGCATAACACTGTGGAAAAGTGCGGTCCATCACCACGGTCCGGCGCGGCACGACGTACGGGAACCCCAGAGTCAGAAAGTCACGGTGCGCATGGACGAGAGCAATCACGCAGACACGGTCGGTGGTCCCTGGCGCCAGGTGGTCCATCTTCTGGAGCGGGATCCGCAGGTTTCCCCACGTCAGCGCGCTTTCGTCTCCCTCGCTCAGGCTCAGGGCCTGGTGGGTTCCACCCTTCTGGTGGCCGTCCCCAATGAGATGACCCGTGACGTCCTGATCAACCAGGTCAAGGATTCCCTCGACGCCGCGCTGCGCGAGGTCTTCTCCGATGAGATCCGCTGCGCGATCGACGTGGACGCCAATCTCTCCCCGGTCGCACCCGCGGTGCCCGCCGCCGTCGTGATCCCCGAGGAACTGGACATCGAGACCCCGGCCAACGAGGTCCGCGCCCAGCCCACCCCGCCCAGCAACTCGCAGGAGTTCGGCCGGCTCAACCCGAAGTACCTCTTCGACACCTTCGTGATCGGGCAGTCCAACCGCTTCGCGCATGCCGCTGCCGTCGCCGTCGCCGAGGCGCCGGCCAAGGCCTACAACCCGCTGTTCATCTACGGCGACTCCGGTCTGGGCAAGACCCACCTGCTGCACGCGATCGGTCACTACGCCCGGCGCCTCTACAGCGGGATCCGGGTCCGCTACGTGAACTCCGAGGAATTCACGAACGACTTCATCAACTCCATCCGTGACGACGAGGGCACCAGCTTCAAGCAGATGTACCGGAACGTGGACGTCCTGCTGATCGACGACATCCAGTTCCTGGCCGGCAAGGACGCGACGATGGAGGAGTTCTTCCACACGTTCAACGCCCTGCACCAGAACAACAAGCAGGTGGTCATCACCAGTGACCAGCCGCCGAAGGCCCTGGACGGGTTCGAGGACCGCCTGAAGTCCCGTTTCGAGTGGGGTCTCCTCACGGACATCCAGCCGCCCGAACTCGAGACCCGCATCGCGATCCTCCGCAAGAAGGCCCTCAGCGAAGGCCTTTCGGCTCCGGACGAGGCCCTCGAGTACATCGCTTCCCGGATCTCGAGCAACATCCGCGAACTGGAGGGGGCCCTCATCCGGGTCACCGCCTTCGCGAGCCTGAACCGGCAGCCGGTGGATGTCGCTCTGGCCGAGATGGTCCTCAAGGATCTCATCACCGATGAGGGCGCCCAGGAGATCACCGCCTCGCAGATCCTCGACGCCACGGCGGACTACTTCAAGCTCTCCCTGGACGAGCTGTGCAGCAAGTCCCGCACCCGCACCCTGGTGACGGCCCGCCAGATCGCCATGTACCTCTGCCGCGAGCTCACGGACATGTCCCTTCCGAAGATCGGGCAGGAGATCGGCGGACGCGATCACACCACCGTGATGCACGCCGATCGGAAGATCCGCGAGCTCATGAGTGAACGCCGTCAGATCTTCAATCAGGTCACCGAGCTGACCAACAAGATCAAGCAGCAGCAGCGCGAGGCCTGAGGGCCTCCGAGGAACCCACTCCTTATTAACTTAACAACACCTGTGGATAAACCTGGGGACAGTTAAGTGGAGAAGCCGCTGCGATGGCCTTAAAACCTCCAGCACGGCTGTGGATCCCCGAAATGGCGCCGAAGCACTGCCCACAGGACTGCTGGAGTTGTCGGCATTAACACCCACAGCGGGTCAACAGGGCACTTCCGCGGAAGGACGCGGCAGGATCCGGTTATCCACAGAATCCACAGCAGTTATTAACACTACGAATCCCAAAAGATCTGAAATCCGTTAGATAACAAGTTCCCTCCACTCCAACGCCCCGCCCCTGGAACTTCCACCGGCCTCCGGCCGAGGACGGAAGGAAGCCACCTCGGCGGACGCCTTCCGGCTGTCCGGCCCGTCGCCCGAACGACCCCTGGCCGGGAACACTCCTGGTGGCCCCGGTTCCACCGAACTCCAGTGACGACCGCCACCGGTGCGGCACTTGGCTCCGGAGCCGGGTATTCTTGCAAGCTGAATCCGACTAAGCTGGGCGCAACGAGCTCCCGTACTTGAAAGGCGGCACCCTTCCGTGAAGTTCAGAGTTGAACGGGACGTTCTAGCCGAGGCAGTGAGCTGGGCAGCACGCTCACTTTCTCCCCGGCCACCGGTACCGGTTCTCTCTGGTCTGCTCCTCAAGGCGGAACACGGGACGGTCAGCCTCTCAAGCTTCGATTACGAGACCTCCGCACGTCTGGAGATCCCCGCCGAGATCCGCGATGAAGGCACAATCCTGGTCTCCGGCCGTCTGCTCGCGGACATCTGCCGCAGCCTGCCCTCCGCACCGGTCGACATCGAGACGGACGGATCCAAAGTCACCCTCAGCTGCCGCCGCAGCTCGTTCCACCTGGCCACCATGCCGGAGAACGAATACCCCGCCCTTCCTGCCCTTCCGGACAGCAACGGCGTGGTCGACGGAGCCGCGTTCTCCCAGGCCGTGAGCCAGGTGATCATCGCAGCCAGCAAGGATGACACCCTCCCGATCCTCACCGGTGTGAGGCTCGAGTTCGAGGATGACCTCATCACCTTCCTGGCCACCGACCGGTACCGCCTGGCCATGAAGGAACTCCCCTGGGCCCCCACCGCCCCCGGGCAGTCCATGTCCGCGCTGGTCAAGGCCAAGACCCTCAACGAAGTCGCCAAGACCCTCGGCGGCAGCGGTGAACTCAGGCTCGCGATCACGCAGGATGACTCCCGCCTCATCGCTTTCGAGAGCGCCGGCCGGGCCACCACCTCGCTGCTGGTCGACGGGGACTACCCCAAGATCCGTTCGCTCTTCCCGGAAACCACGGCCATCCATGCCGTGGTCAGCACCTCCGAACTCGTGGAGGCCGTCCGCCGTGTCTCGCTCGTCGCTGAGCGCAACACCCCGGTGCGTCTGGCCTTCACCGATGGACAAGTCCACCTCGACGCGGGCACGGGCGAAGACGCTCAGGCCTCCGAAGAGCTGGAAGCACGTTTGGAAGGCGAGGACATCACGGTTGCGTTCAACCCGGGTTACCTGATCGAAGGCCTGAGCGTCATCGAGACCAGGTTCGTCAGGTTCTCCTTCACCTCCGCTCCGAAGCCGGCCATGCTCACGGCCCAGGCGGAGCTCGAGGGCGAGGATTCGGACGACTACCGCTACCTGGTGATGCCCGTCCGCCTGCCGAACTGACGTGCGAAACCAGCTAAGGAAAGAAGTGGACGCCATGCACATTGGTCTGATCGGGCTCGGCAAGATGGGCTTCAACATGCGGCAACGTCTCCGCGATGGCGGCGTGACCGTCACCGGATTCGACCGCAATCCGGAGAAGACCGACGTCGCGAGCGTGGACGAGCTCGTCAGCGCGCTTCCCACCCCGCGGGTCGTCTGGGTCATGGTTCCGGCCGGTGAGATCACCGACGCCCTGATCCGCGAGCTGTCCGAGAAGCTTTCCCCCGGTGACCTGGTGATCGACGGAGGCAACTCCCGCTTCACCGAGGACCAGAAGCACGCCGCGCTGCTCGCCGAGAAGGGCATCCGCTTCGTCGACTGCGGTGTGTCCGGTGGTGTCTGGGGTCTGCAGAACGGCTACGGTCTCATGGTCGGCGGCAGCGCCGAAGACGTCGAATCGGCCATGCCGGTCTTCGACGCCCTCCGTCCGGAAGGTCCCCGCGAGGACAGCTTCGTCCACGTCGGTGACGTGGGCGCGGGGCACTACGCCAAGATGGTCCACAACGGCATCGAGTACGGCCTCATGCAGGCCTACGCCGAGGGCTACGAGCTGCTCGCCGCCAAGGACATCATCAAGGACGTGACCGGAACCTTCCGTGCCTGGCAGAAGGGCACCGTGGTCCGCTCCTGGCTGCTCGACCTCGCCGTCAACGCCCTCGAAGAGGACCCGGGTCTCGAGAAGATCGCCGGCTGGGCCGACGATTCCGGGGAAGGCCGCTGGACCGTGGAGGAGGCCATCGCCAATTCGGTGCCAGCCCCCGCCATCACCGCTGCGCTGTTCGCCCGATTCGTCTCCCGCCAGGAGGATTCGCCCGCCATGAAGATGGTGGCCGCCCTGCGTAACCAGTTCGGGGGCCATGCCGTGAAACAGGCTGGCACCGACGCCGTGCAGTAGTCTCCCGGCGTGTATCTGGCGCATCTCTCGCTGACGGATTTCCGCAGTTACCCGCAGCTCGAACTCCCCTTGGAGCCGGGCGTCACCGTCCTGGTCGGATCCAACGGTGTCGGCAAGACCAACGTGATGGAAGCGATCGGCTACCTCTCCACGCTCGGTTCGCACCGCGTCTCCTCGGACCAGCCGCTGCTGAGGTTCGGCACGGAGCAGGCTTTCATCCGCGCCCGTCTGGTCCGCGGTGAGCAGCAGGCGAGCGTGGAAGTGGAGATCAACGCCGCCAGGGCGAACCGGGCCCGCATCAACCGGGGCAACCCGGTGCGGGCCCGGGACATCCTGGGCCTGGTCCGGTCGGTGCTGTTCGCCCCGGAGGACCTGGCCCTGGTCAAGGGCGAACCGGCGCTCCGCCGGCGATTCCTCGACGAACTGCTCGTCACCCTGGAACCGCGCCACGCCGGGACCCGCGCCGATTACGACCGGGTTCTCAAACAGCGGAATGCGCTCCTCAAATCGGCCCGGGGCGGACGGCTCTCCACGGCGCAGGAATCCACCCTGGATGTCTGGGATCATCACCTGGCCGCCAAGGGCGCCGAGCTGCTCCATGCCAGGCTCGCCCTGGTCCGGAGCCTTCAGCCGCACATCGACACGGCGTACGCCTCTCTCACCGACGGGTCGAAGATCGCCCGGGCGCACTACCGCTCGACGGTCGCCTTCGAGCCGGAAATGAGCGGAACGCAGCCCTCCTCACCGGAGGATGCCGCCGCGCGGCTCGCTGCGGACGACGACGGCGGGTCCGCCGCCGTCGGCATCCTCCCGGCCGAGGATGACGCGGCACGGCTCGCCGAAGACGACGTCGCCTCGCTCACCGAACGCTATCTGCAGGCACTGAAGACGAGCCGCCAGCAGGAGGCCGACCGGGGCCTGACCCTGGTGGGACCGCACCGCGAGGAATGGGAACTGCTGCTCGGGCAGGCTCCGGCCAAGGGATTCGCGTCCCACGGAGAGACGTGGTCTTTCGCGCTCTCACTTCGGCTGGCCGCGTACTACGCGCTGCTGGAGGACGATCTGTCCGGGACCCAGGCGCCGATCCTCATCCTCGACGACGTCTTCGCCGAGCTCGACGCCCAGCGCCGGGCCCGTCTCGCCACGATCGTGGCCACCGCCGAACAGGTGCTGGTCACGGCCGCGGTCGACAGCGACGTTCCCGCGGAACTGGCCGGGTCCCGGGTCCGGGTCCTGCCCGGAACGATCCTCCCGGGAGACCGCGATGGTGCGTGAGCCGTCCCCGGGGCATCCGAAACGGGCGAATCCGAATCAGAAGGACCCAAAAGAGGAAAGCCCCGAACTGGAGGGTCCCGACGCGGCACGCGACGCACTGCGCCGGGCCCGCCGTGCCGCGGAACTGCGCGGCGAGATCCGCAGCAAGTCCGCCGCGGGATCGCTCGAAGGCCCCCGGCCCACCAAGAAGAAGGCTCGTCCCTCCCGGGAATTCGGGAGGGGGCGCGACCCGCAGGGCGTGGGATCGATCATGGGCAGGCTCGTGGCGGACCGCGGCTGGACCTCGCCCGTCGCGGTGGGTTCGGTGGTCAGCCAGTGGCCGTCCTTCGTCGGACCGGAGGTGGCCGCTCACTGTCAGGCGACCGGGTTCGCCGGCACCACGCTGACCGTGCGGTGCGACTCCACCGCCTGGGCCGCCAATATGCGGCTGCTGCGGCCCAGTCTTCTGGAGAAGTTCCGGACCGAGGTGGGGCCCGGGATCGTCACGGTGATCGAGATCCATGGTCCCAACGCGCCGTCCTGGAAGAAGGGCCGCCGGAGTGTGCCCGGGCGGGGACCTCGCGACACCTATGGGTGAAACGCTCCACGGCCTCCAGAAGCTCTGAAGGCCCCGTGAGTCGTATCCCGGGCCATGTAAGAGCCTTCCGAGAGCGCCAAGAGCCCGTTGCGGGCCGGTCAGAGCCATTTTTCTTCACTGGGAGCGTCTCAGAATCAGGAATCGCTCAGTTCTAAAGGGTAGAATGGACGCTGAGGCTCAGAGCGCCGCTTCGTGACGGATCCGGCGCTCGATCCATGTCCCGGGACCGTTCCGGCGGTGCCTCGCGCCGGAGGACCCATGGAACGAGCACCACACACGTCAGCCCGTTCATGTCAGCCGACCGCCGAGGCGGATGGCTGACGGAACACGCTTTGTTGGCAGAGCACGCTTTAAGAGAGCAAGAAGGAAAGACACGCCTGTGGCCATTGAGAACGCCGAACACCAAGACGCCGCTTCGCAGCCGGAAAGCGGGCTGTCCGCGACCACCCAGCGCGACTACGGCGCGAGTGACATCACCGTCCTTGAAGGCCTGGAAGCCGTCCGCAAGCGGCCCGGCATGTACATCGGCTCCACCGGTCCCCGCGGTCTGCACCACCTGGTCTACGAAGTGGTGGACAACTCGGTGGATGAGGCCCTGGCCGGTTACTGCACGCACATCGAGGTGGTGCTCCAGGCCGACGGCGGCGTGAGCGTCGTGGACGACGGCCGTGGCATCCCGGTGGACATCCACCCCACCGAGGGCAAGCCCACGGTGGAAGTGGTCATGACCATCCTGCACGCCGGCGGCAAGTTCGGCGGTGGCGGCTACGCGGTCTCCGGTGGTCTGCACGGCGTGGGCATCTCCGTGGTGAACGCGCTCTCCCGCCGGGTGGACACGGTGGTCCGTCGTCAGGGCCACGCCTGGCGCATGTCCTTCGCCGACGGCGGCAAGCCCATGGGCCCGCTGGTGGAAGGCGAAGAGACCGATGCCACCGGCACCACTCAGACCTTCTACCCGGATCCCGAGATCTTCGAGACCACCGAGTTCGACTTCGAGACCCTCCGGGCACGCTTCCAGCAGATGGCGTTCCTCAACAAGGGCCTGCGCATCACGCTCACCGACGAGCGCGAGATCCAGGCACCGGACGAGGACCTCGACCTGGACCACCTCCACGAGGAGGCGAGCAGCGGTCCCCGCACCGTGGTCTACCAGTACGACAACGGTCTCCTGGACTACGTGGTCCACCTCAACAAGAGCAAGAAGATCGAGCTGGTCCACCCGGACGTGATCTCCTTCGAAACCGAGGACGAGGGCAAGCAGATCTCCCTGGAGATGGCGATGCAGTGGACCACGGCGTACTCCGAGAGCGTCCACACCTACGCCAACACCATCAACACCCATGAGGGCGGCACCCACGAAGAGGGCTTCCGTGCGGCGCTGACCACGCTCATGAACCGCTACGCCCGCGAGAAGAACATCATCAAGGAGAAGGACGACAACCTCACGGGTGATGACATCCGTGAAGGTCTGACCGCCGTCATCTCCGTCAAGCTCTCCGAACCGCAGTTCGAAGGCCAGACCAAGACCAAGCTCGGCAACTCCGAGGCCAAGGGCTTCGTGCAGCGTGCGGTGACGGAGGAGCTCGGCGACTGGCTGGAGCGCAACCCCGGCCCCGCGCGGGACATCATCCGCAAGGCGATCAACGCCGCGCAGGCGCGGCTCGCGGCCCGCAAGGCCCGCGACAACGCCCGACGGAAGAGCCCGCTGGAATCGTTCGGCATGCCCGGCAAGCTCTCCGACTGCTCCTCGAAGGACCCCTCGCGCTGCGAGGTCTACATCGTGGAGGGTGACTCGGCAGGCGGTTCCGCCAAGCGCGGCCGCAACCCGGAGACCCAGGCCATCCTGCCCCTCCGCGGCAAGATCCTGAACGTGGAGCGCGCCCGTCTGGACAAGGCCCTCGGCAACGCCGAGGTGCAGTCCATGATCACGGCCTTCGGCACCGGCATCGGCGAGGACTTCGACCTCGAGAAGCTGCGGTACCACAAGATCGTGCTCATGGCCGATGCCGATGTGGACGGCCAGCACATCACCACGCTGCTCATGACCCTGCTGTTCCGCTACATGCGGCCGCTCATCGAGAACGGTTACGTGTACCTGGCACAGCCGCCGCTGTACCGCATCAAGTGGTCCAACGCGACGCACGACTACGTCTACAGCGACGCCGAGCGCGACGCGGCGCTGGTCAAGGGCCAGTCCGAGAACAAGCGCCTGCCCAAGGAGAACGGCATCCAGCGCTACAAGGGTCTCGGTGAGATGGACTACACCGAGCTGTGGGACACCACCATGGACCCGGACCGCCGCACGCTGCTGCAGGTCACCATGGACGACGCCCTCGCCGCGGACCAGGTCTTCTCGGTCCTCATGGGCGAGGACGTCGAATCCCGACGGAACTTCATCCAGCAGAACGCCAAGGACGTCAGGTTCCTGGACATCTAGGCGCCCCGACGACGGCGGCCGCGTGCCGCCGTCGTGCGCCTGATCCGGAACTGATCAACGTGAAACGAAAGACGGAACGATGAGTGACGAAACTCCCGAAATCCCTGGCATGAAGAGCCCCGAGGCCGCCATCGAAGGCACGCTGGTGGACCGCGTCGAGCAGGTGGACCTGCAGACCGAGATGCAGCGCTCCTACCTCGACTACGCCATGGCCGTGATCGTGGGCCGCGCCCTCCCGGACGTCCGGGACGGCCTCAAGCCGGTGCACCGCCGCGTGATCTACGCGATGTACGACGGCGGTTACCGCCCCGACAAGGCGTTCAGCAAGTGCGCCCGCGTGGTCGGCGACGTCATGGGCACGTACCACCCGCACGGCGACATGGCGATCTACGACGCCCTGGTCCGCCTCATCCAGGACTGGGTCATGCGGTACCCGCTGGCGCTGGGCCAGGGCAACTTCGGCTCCCCGGGCAACGACGGCGCCGCCGCCCCCCGGTACACCGAGACCAAGATGTCCCAGCTGGCGATGGAGATGGTCCGGGACATCGACGAGGAGACCGTCGACTTCCAGCCCAACTACGACGGCCGCAGCCTGGAGCCGACCATCCTGCCGGCCCGGTTCCCGAACCTGCTGGTCAACGGGTCCTCCGGCATCGCCGTCGGCATGGCCACCAACATCCCGCCGCACAACCTCCGCGAAGTGGCGGACGGTGTGCAGTGGTACCTCCAGAACCCGGAGGCCACGCGCGAGGAACTCCTGGAGGAGCTCCTGGTCCGCATCAAGGGACCGGACTTCCCGACCGGCGCCACGATCCTGGGCCACAAGGGCATCGAGGACGCCTACCGCACGGGCCGCGGCTCCATCACCATGCGCGCCGTGGTCAACGTCGAGGAGATCCAGGGACGCACCTGCCTGGTGGTCACCGAGCTGCCGTACCAGGCGAACCCGGACAACCTGGCCGTGAAGATCGCCGAGCTGGTCAAGGACGGCAAGGTCCAGGGCATCGCCGACCTCCGTGATGAGACGTCCGGCCGCACCGGCCAGCGCCTGGTGATCGTGCTCAAGCGCGACGCCGTGGCCAAGGTGGTGCTGAACAACCTCTACAAGCACACCCAGCTGCAGGAGAACTTCTCCGCGAACATGCTGGCGATCGTGGACGGCGTGCCCCGCACGCTGAGCCTCGATGCGTTCATCCGTCACTGGGTGGCGCACCAGTTGGACGTCATCGCCCGCCGCACGCGGTACCGCCTGCGCCGTGCCGAGGAAGAGGCGCACATCCTGCGTGCGCTCCTGAAGGCGCTCGACATGCTGGACGAGGTCATCGCCCTCATCCGCGCGTCGAGCACCACCGAGGCCGCCCGTGATGGCCTGATGGGTCTGCTCGAGATCGACGAGCTTCAGGCCCGCGCCATCCTCGACATGCAGCTGCGCCGTCTGGCCGCCCTGGAGCGTCAGAAGCTCCAGGAGCGTCACGCGGAGCTGGAAGCGCTCATCACCGAGTACAAGGAGATCATCGCCTCCGAGGACCGTCAGCGCGCCATCATCTCGGAAGAGCTCGCCGGGATCGTCGAGAAGCACGGTGACGATCGCCGCACGCAGATCCTGCGCGGCTTCGACGGTGACATGTCCATCGAGGACCTCATCCCCGAGGAAGAGGTGGTCGTCACCATCACCCGCGGCGGCTACGTGAAGCGCACCCGCAGTGACAACTACCGCTCGCAGCAGCGCGGCGGCAAGGGCATCAAGGGCGCCCAGCTGCGCGGCGACGACGTCGTCGAGCACTTCTTCGTCACCACCACCCACCACTGGCTGCTGTTCTTCACCAACCTGGGCCGCGTGTACCGCGCCAAGGCGTACGAACTGGCCGAGGCCGGCCGCGACGCCAAGGGCCAGCACGTGGCGAACCTGCTGGCGTTCCAGCCGGACGAGCACATCGCTCAGGTGCTCGACCTGCGGGATTACCAGCAGGCGCCGTACCTGGTCCTGGCCACGAAGGGCGGCCTGGTCAAGAAGACCCGCCTGGAGGACTACGACACCAACCGCAGCGCCGGCGTGATCGCCATCAACCTGCGCGACGGCGACGAAGTGGTCTCGGCTCAGCTGGTCAGCGAAACCGATGACCTCATCCTGGTGTCCCGCAAGGGCCAGTCCATCCGCTTCACCGCGGACGACGAGGCCCTCCGTCCCATGGGCCGGGCCACCTCGGGTGTCACCGGCATGAAGTTCCGGGACGCGGATGAACTGCTGGCCGCCGATGTGGTGACCGAGGACTCCTACGTGTTCGTGGTGACCGAAGGCGGGTACGCCAAGCGCACCGCGGCCGACGAGTACCGTCTGCAGAACCGTGGCGGCCTGGGCATCAAGGTGGCCAAGCTCGCCGAGGAACGCGGTGATCTGGTCGGCGCGCTGATCGTCGATGAGAACGATGAGGTCCTGGTGGTCATGGAGGGCGGCAAGGTGGTCCGCTCCTCCGTCCAGGGTGTGCCCGCGAAGGGCCGTGACACCATGGGCGTCATCTTCGCCAAGCCGGACAAGAACGACCGCATCATCGGCATCGCCCGCAACACCGAGCGTGGTCTGGAGGGCGAGGAAACCGGTGACACACCGGACGATGCCGCAGGCGATGACGTAACGTTGAGTGAGAACAAGGACGGCGCCGAGGTGTCCGTCCCCGTCCAGGACACCGAATCCGGCGAAACCGGTTCGGAAGGTCCGCAGAGCGATGAAACCAGTGGAGGTACCGCGTGAGCCCCTCGAACTCGAGCCCCTTTGAGAGCCGACCGACTCCGAAGGACGAAGGCTCCAGGAACCCGTCGGGTGGCTCTGACGACAAGGGCGGCCAGTCCTCGCGTCCGGCGGCTTCCCCCTTCGAGGCCCCGCAGCAGCCGAAGCCTCAGGCGAAGCCCGCCGCCGCGGATCAGCAGCGCCAGGCCCCCGCGGCCCGTCCTGCTCCGGCCGTGAGCAAGTCCCCGGTCCCCGGGACCTCCGCAGGGAACGCGGGAGCCGGTCAGGCCGGATCCGCGAACGCCGCTCGTCCGGCCCAGGCCCGTCCGGCTCAGGCTCCTGCGGGCCAGGCCCGTCCCGCCCAGGCCCCCGCGGGTCAGGGCGCCGCTGCCGCGTCCACGGCCGGCCTGGTGAAGCCGGCCCCCAAGGCCAAGGTGCGCCGCGCCAAGCTCATGATCAGCAAGGTCGACCCGTGGTCGGTCCTGAAGATGTCCTTCCTGCTCTCCGTGGCACTGGGCATCGTGACCGTGGTGGCCGCGCTGGTCCTCTGGACCGTTCTGGACCTGACCGGCATCTTCAACCAGGTGAACAAGCTGGTGGGTGATGTGGCCGGCAGCGAGAGCGGTGGCTTCGATCTCCGGAAGGTCGCTTCTCTCGGCCAGGTGGTCTCCTTCTCGACGATCATCGCCGTGGTGAACGTCGTCCTCCTGACGGCCATCTCCACGCTGTCCGCCGTGCTGTACAACCTCGCCGCCACCCTGGTGGGCGGCGTGGGCGTCACGCTCACCGACGACTGAACCGCGCGCAGGCACACAGCCTCTGATCGGCCGGGACACCGCAGGGACGGTGTCCCGGCCGATTTGGATTGGGCAGGGAAGTCCTGTAAAGTCTTATCTCGGCCCGATCGAGGAGACTCGTGGGCTGTGGGGGCGTATAGCTCAGGCGGTTAGAGCGCTTCGCTGATAACGAAGAGGTCCCAGGTTCAAGTCCTGGTACGCCCACGGAACACCGAGTTCACGGAACGAGGAACCATGAAGAAATTGCTCGTCATCGCACTGGCAGTCGCTTCCGTGGTCATCGTGAAGAAGGCCCGGGAGTCCGAAGCCCAGAAGGGTGCCTGGAAGCAGGGAACCGACACGGTTTCCTGACCGGGATTTCTGGGGGCATGGCGCAATTGGTAGCGCACCTGCTTTGCAAGCAGGGGGTTAGGGGTTCGAGTCCCCTTGCCTCCACCACCACAGAAGGATCGTCGCAAGACGGTCCTTTTGTTTTGCCCTGACGACGACGGCGGAAGGCTGAGGCATGAACGCATTGATGGCGACGCTGGGCATCCTCGGAGTCTCCGCCTCGGGGCCGCTGGTCTCCGCGACACTGGCGAGCACGACCGTGGGCGTGGTCGCCATCGCGTTCTGGCGCAACGCGATCGCCGCCGTCGTGATGGGCGCTCCCGAACTGGCACGCCGCCCGCAGTCCTTCACCCGGGTGAGCCGCCGCTCCCTCGTGTGGAGCGGCATCGCGGGCGTCGCCCTGGCCTTCCACTTCATCTGCTTCTTCTACTCGCTGGAACTGACCAGCGTGGCCGCCTCCACGGCTCTGGTCTGCTTGCAGTCGGCCTGGATCGCCATCATCCAGCTGCTCCGGGGAACCAGGCACTCCTGGCACGTCCTGGCGGGTCTGGGAGTGTCCTTCCTGGGCGTCGTGGCGATCACCGGCTTCGACCTGGGATCCTCGCCGCAGGCTCTCTGGGGTGACATTCTGGCGATCCTGGGCGGCATCCTGGCGGGCGTCTACACCCTGGCCGGGAGCAAGGCGCGGGAGGACATGACCACGGGCGCCTACACGGGCATCTGCTACGCCTTCTGCGCCGCGGTGGTCCTGGTGATGGCGCTCGTCGCGCAGCAGCCCCTGGTGGGGTTCGAGGTGAACGGCTGGCTCGGGATCCTGGCGATCACGGTGGCCGCGCAGCTGCTGGGGCACACCTCGCTGAACTACCTGGTGGGCCACCTGAGCGCGCTGGTGGTGTCCATGCTGGTCCTGCTCGAGATCCCCGGGGCCGCGATCCTGGCGGCGGTCTTCCTGCACGAGGTGCTTCCGGCGGGGACCTACGCGGGTCTTGCCCTCATCATCGCGGGACTCGCGGTCGTGATCGCGGGTCAGCGCGGCAAGCGGGAGAAGCTCACCGAAGCACCGATCGACTGACCCGCTCGGGCCGGCCGGCTGCCGCTCAGACGCCGCCGCGTTCCGGCACGGCCGCCGTCGCGCTGTGGATCGCCCGCAGGAGCTTGGCCGGGAAGTAGACCGAGTAGAACACCACCATGGGCGCCTTCAGGGCGATCTTCTTGATGTTGTGGGCCTTGTACGTCCGGTCGAAACGGGTCACGTAGTAGCTGTAGTCGCGGGGCGAATCCTCGAGCCGGCGCGCGGACATCCCGGAGATCATCGTGGGGACGTACTGGACGCGCAGGCTGTGCTCCGCCAGGTGCAGGGACAGGTCGATGTCCTCATGCATCTCGTCCTTCTCATCCAGACACGTCTCGGAGCGGATGATCTCCCAGGCGCTCTTCCTCAGCGCCATGTTGGAGCCGAAGAGGAAATGGTATTCGTGGCGGGCCAGCCGGAGCATGAGCTGCCGCATCCGGTCATCGGCCTTCTGTCCCCAGCGGCGCAGCGGCATGTCGTAGTAGAGCACGGGGCCGGTGGCCGCCTGGACGGTGGGATCCAGGAAGGCGTTCTGCACCTGCTCGACCCACTCGGGCTCCAGCACGGAGTCGGCGTCGATCCGGCCCAGCACCTCCCCGCTGCCGTAGTCCAGGCCGGCGTTGCGGGTGGGGATGAGGCCCTGGGCGTCGTTCTGCGCCACCAGGTGGATCGGGGATTCCGGGTACTCCAGCTGCATGGCCCGGACGATCTCCGCCGTCCGGTCCGTGGATCTGTTGTCCACCACGATGATCTCGTGGGCAGGGGAACTCTGATAGATGGCCGCCGTGAGGCACTGGCGGATGACGCTCTCCTCGTTGTAGGCGGGGATCACGATCGACACACTGGGCCGGTTCACTCAGTCCTCGATTTCCAAAACACGGATGCGCCCGGTGGGGCTTGATCCCCTCAAACATAGCAAGACGCCCCGCCCGGAGTACTCAGGGCGGGGCGTCTTGCTATTTTCGGTTACTTGCCGTCCACGGCGTCCTTGGCTTCGGAAGCCGCGTCCTCGACCTTGTCCTTGGCGTCGGAGAGGGTTTCCTTGACCTCCTCGGCCTTCGCCTTGCCCGCTTCAGCGGTCTTCTGGCTGGCTTCGTGGATCTTCTCGGCGGCACGGCGGGCGGTGGTGCGGGCGCGTTCGCTCACGTCCGACGCCGAAGCCTTCTCGGCGGCGTTCTCCACGGCCGCCTTGGCTTCCTCGGCCACATGCTGGGCCTTGCCCGCGATCTCGGCTCCGGCGTCCTTGACGGCCTCGACGACGGCGGGGGCGCTGTGCGCGGGGCCGGAGGACTGTGCGGGACGGTCCTGGGCGCGCTCCGCCGGGACCTTCCACGGATCCTGCGTGGGGCGGGAGGCCTTCCAGACGGCGACACCGGCCGCGACCGCGGCGCCGATCACCGCGAAGACCAGCAGGCCCCTCTTCTTGCTCTTCTGAGGCTTGCCCAGTTCCTTGGTGGCGGCGTCAGCGGCGGCCGAGGCGATCTGGCGGCCCTGCTGGCCGAGCTCGGAAGCCTGCTCCTGCAGCTGGTTCACCACGGGGGAATCGGCGAACCGGCGGGCGACGGCGTCGATCTGCTCGGGCGCCTGCTCCAGTCCATGATGGACGGCCTCGGAGGCCTTGCCGAGCTGTTCGGAGAGGAGGGGGAGGTACTCGCCCACCACCTTGTCCCGAGCGGTGGCGAGGGCCGGGGTGGTCTTGTCCAGGGCTTCCTGGATCCGCGGGCTCGCATCCTCCACGGCGTCGTGGATCTTCGGACCGAGGTGGGCCAGGCCCTCCTGAAGCCGGGGGGTCACGGTGGCCACGCCGTCGGCCAGGTTGTGCGCCGCGCTCTTCAGGCCTTCCTGGATTTTCGGCGACGCCGACTCCAGGCCCTGCTGGATGCGCGGGACGGCCCAGTTGACGGCGGCTTCGACGCGCGGCGCCGCCCAGTCACGGGCCTGTTCGATGCCCTGCGTCACGCCCTGCTCAAGGTCCCGTGCGGAATTGACGGTCTTTTTCATGGTGCCTCCTAGCATCAACACTTCCTGTGGAGCGAAGCCCATCAGTCCCGTGACGGCAACCGGCAGGCGCTCTGCAGTCCTTGGTGTCCTTAGCGCTCAGCCTAGTTGCATTTCCTGATGTGCGGCTATGTGGAATGTGTCGCGGCGCAAGATTTCACCGACCGCGGAACCCAGGCCGCCTCCAGGACCCCTTCAGTGCTGCGTGGGAGAATTGCAGCATGAGTATTGCAACCGCCAAGGCAACCATCCACACCAACCAGGGCGACATCGTCGTCAACCTCTTCGGCAACCACGCGCCCAAGACGGTCAAGAACTTCGTCGGTCTCGCGACCGGCGAGCAGGCCTGGACCCACCCGGAGACGGGCGAGGACAAGACCGGCACCCCGCTGTACGACGGCACGATCTTCCACCGCATCATCAAGGACTTCATGATCCAGGGCGGCGATCCCCTCGGCCGCGGCGTCGGCGGCCCCGGTTACCGTTTCGACGATGAGATCCACCCCGAGCTGGACTTCAACGAGCCCTACAAGCTGGCCATGGCCAACGCCGGCATCCAGATGGGCCAGGGCACCAATGGTTCCCAGTTCTTCATCACCACCATCCCCACCACCTGGCTTCAGGGCAAGCACACCATCTTCGGTGAGGTGGCTGACGAGGAGTCCCGCAAGGTGGTCGACGCGATCGAGGGCGTCCGCACCGGCATGGGCGACCGTCCCGTCGAGGACGTGGTGATCAAGAGCATCGAGATCGAGCAGCTCTAACATCGCATGAGTTACGGAACCCCGGCGGCCGGATCGGTCCCTGTCTGTCCCCGCCATCCTGACCGAGTCTCCTATGTGAGCTGCCAGCGCTGTGGACGGCCGGCCTGCCCGGAATGCCAGAGACCGGCGGCCGTCGGGGTTCAATGCGTCGACTGTGTCCGCGAGGCGCAGGCGACGGCGCCGCGGGTGCGCGGTGCTTTCGGCGGGGCTGTCGCCTCGGACCGGCCCGTGGTCACCTGGGCGATCATCGCCGTGTGCGTGGCGGTCTACGCCCTGCAGTGGCTGATCCCCAACGATTTCATCTTCCAGAACTTCGCCTTCGCGAACATCTATGCCGGATCAGAGCCATGGCGCATGCTGACGTCGGCCTTCCTGCACTCGCAGGGCAACATCCTGCACCTGGGTCTGAACATGTACACCCTGTGGATCTTCGGCCAGGCCCTGGAACCGCTGCTCGGACGGGCGCGGTACCTGGCGCTGTACCTGATCTCCGCGGTGGGCGGTTCGGTGGGCTATCTGCTGCTCACCCCCTGGCTGCCCGTGGTGGGCGTGGTCGGAGCCTCCGGTGCGATCTTCGGCCTGTTCGGCGCCATGCTGCTGGTGCAGCGCCGCCGTGGCGGGCCCATGACGCAGCTGTGGGTGCTGCTCGCGATCAACCTGGCCTTCGGCTTCCTGGTGTCCGGCATCGCCTGGCAGGCCCACCTCGGTGGCCTGGTCACGGGCGCCGCCTGTGCCGCGGTCCTGGTGGGCACCGGGCGGACCCAGCGGGCTCCGCTCTGGCAGTGGCTCGGGCTGGGCCTGGTGAGCGCCGCTTTGGTGATCCTGACCGTGTGGAAGGACAGTACTCTCCCGCTGCCGTAATCCACAGGGGTTGTCCACAGTGTTAATAAGTTACAGCCCTGTAGTTCAGTGCCTTCCAGACCGGGATTGAGCCGAACTGCACGAAATCCCCAGATGTTATCCACTCCTGTGGATAACATCTGGGGATTTTTTTGTGGATTTGTGGGCGAGCGAGTCAGGTGGAAGGTGCTTCCCGTGCTCGCGTCCGGAGGCGTTCTGTCGGGCCACCTCGCAGGGAGCGGACGCCCCAGGACAGCCTGGGACTCGCCGGAAGGCTCTGTCCACAGGAGATGTCCACAGCTGTGGCTTTCCGAGGGGCGGTGTATGACGCATCATCGAACCCGGATCCCTGCCCTGGCGGCGCGGAGCGCAGTTTCCCACAGTTCCTGTCCACAGCTGTGGATAACTTCGTCATCAGCTATGCAGAGGGTGTGTGTAACCCAGAGTGGACGATCACTTAGGCGGGCTGCGCCGGAAGCGGACGACGCCGGTCGGGAGGTGGGGTGCGGGCCTAGAAGGCCGCGGCGAGTTCCATTCCCTCGCGGATGGCACGCTTCGCGTCCACTTCCGCCGCAAGAGCCGCCCCGCCGATGACATGCACGCTCTGTCCGAGCCGTTCCAGTTCCCCGGCCAGGGAGTTCACGGACTCCTGACCGGCGCAGAGCACCACACTGTCCACCTCGAGCACGCGCGGATCCTTCCGCTCGGCGCCGAAGCTGAGGTGCAGGCCGGCGTCGTCGATCTTCTCGTAGTTGACCCCGCTCAGCTGCACCACGCCCTTGGCCTTCAGGGACGCGCGGTGCACCCAGCCGGTGGTCTTCCCCAGCCCCGCTCCGATCTTGCCCTCCCGGCGCTGCAGCAGGTAGACCACGCGGGGGCTGGGCTGATGTTCGGGACGCTGCAGGGCCCCCGGAGCCTCCGGGTCCGTGCTCACGCCCCATTCACGGCGCCACAGGTCCAGATCCAGGCTGGGCGACTCCTGATGCGTGAGGAACTCGGAGACGTCCACCCCGATGCCGCCCGCGCCGATCACGGCCACCCGCTTCCCCGCCTGCCGGGTGCCACGGACCAGCTCCGCATACGTCATGACGCTGGGGTGCTCGACCCCCGGGATGGCGGGCCTGCGCGGTTCGACGCCGGTCGCCACGACCACCTCGTCGAAGGCGCCCGCCAGGTCCTGTGCCGTGACGCGTTCGCCCAGACGCACGTCCACTCCGAGCAGTTCCAGCCGTCGCGTGTAGTACCGCAGGGTCTCGGAGAACTCCTCCTTGCCGGGGATGCGCTGCGCGATGCCGAACTGGCCACCGATCACGTCACCCGCCTCGAACAGCGTCACCGCGTGTCCGCGTTCCGCCGCGGTCACCGCCGTGGCGAGTCCGGCCGGTCCGGCGCCGACCACGGCGATGCGTTTGCGGAGCACGGTGGGCCCCAGCGTGAGGGTGAGCTCGCGGCCCGCGCGGGGATTGACGAGGCAGCTGACCTTCTTGCCCGAGAACGCGTGGTCCAGGCAGGCCTGATTGCAGCCGATGCAGGTGTTGATCTCGTCCACGCGACCACTCGCGGCCTTGAGGGACCACTCCGGGTCCGCGAGCATGGGGCGGGCCAGTGAAACCGCCTGGATGCCCGTCCCGGCCAGGATCTCCTCCGCCACTGCGGGCATGTTGATGCGGTTCGACGCCGCCACGGGGATGGTCACGGCCTTGGCGACCACCTCGGTGAACTCCGTGAACGCGGCGCGCGGCACCGAGGTGACGATGGTCGGGACCCGGGACTCGTGCCAGCCGATGTCGGTGGTGATCATGCCCGCCCCGGCGGCCTCGAGTTCGCGCGCCAGGTCCAGGATCTCCTCCTGGGTCTGGCCCTGCGGGACGAGGTCCGCCATCGATAGCCGGAACACCACCATGAAGCCGTCCCCCACCGCGGCACGGATCCTGCGGACGATCTCCACCGGCAGGCGGCGTCGTGCGGCCGGGGTGCCGCCCCACTCATCGGTGCGCTGGTTGCTGCGCGAACTGAGGAACTGGTTGATGAAGTAGCCCTCCCCGCCCATGATCTCGACGCCGTCGTACCCTGCGGCCTGTGCCAGGCGGGCACAGCGCACGAAGCCGGTGATCTGGCGTTCGACGCCGCGGGTGCTGAGCGCGCGCGGCGTGAACGGGGTGATGGGCGCCTTGAGCCGCGACGGAGCGACGATCAGCGGGTGATGGCCGTAGCGGCCGGCGTGCAGGATCTGCAGGGCGATGCGGCCGCCGTCGCGGTGCACGGCCTCGGTGACCTTGCGGTGGGCGCCGAGCTGGCGGCGGGAGGTGAGACTGGACCCGAAGGGTGAGAGCCATCCGCTGAGGGTGGGCGCATAGCCGCCGGTCACGATCAGCCCGGCGCCGCC
>Ga0213829_1000998_pt1 | contig 22064 bp, 19 predicted proteins | sample MC6MC0896MG_FD_180665 | JGI IMG/M metagenome (GOLD analysis project Ga0213829, IMG submission 180665) | Enriched soil aggregate microbial communities from Iowa State University, Ames, United States - MC6-MC0896-MG | ecosystem: Environmental > Terrestrial > Soil > Unclassified | place: USA: Iowa...
CCGGGCGCAGCAGGCACTTCGGGCGCAGCAGGCACGCAGGGCGCAGCAGGCACGCCGGGCGCAGCAGGCACACCGGGCATAGCAGGCACGCCGGGCGCAGCAAGTACCCCCAACGCAGCAAGTTCCTCCAACGCAGCAGGCACCCCCGGCGCGACGGGTTCCACGCCTGCGGACGCCGACAAGCCCGTCGGCACGCTTCCGGATAAAACCGTGCAAACGGGCATGCCCGGCTGGCTGGCCGACAATCTTCTCGTGATCGTTACCGCGGTGCTGGCGCTGGTCGCCTTCGCCATCGCCTGGCTATTGCGCCGGGCTGGCGCGCGGCGCGACGACGATGACGAGGACAACTACACGTACAACGAGCCGGCGCTGGATACGGCAGCGCTGAACCGCAAGCTCGACACCATCAATCTCGACCTGGACGTACCGCCCACGGACGAACCGCGCCGTATCGGCGGTCCTCGGGTTTGAAGCATGTCTAGAGTTGCATTGGGGCTGGCGTATGACGGCTCCGCCTGGCAGGGTTGGCAGACACAGCCGCACCGGCAAACGGTGCAGGACTCGCTGGAGTCCGCCCTGGCCAGTTTCTGTGGCGTCGCCGAGCCGGTGTCCACGATCTGCGCCGGGCGCACCGACACCGGTGTGCATGGCGCGATGCAGGTGGTCCATCTGGACACCGCGCTGAGCCGCAAGACGGAATCCTGGGTGCGTGGCGTCAATGCGTTTCTGCCGCCCAGCATTTCGGTCCAATGGGCCGAGGAAGTCTCCGACGAATTCCACGCGCGCTTTTCGGCGCGCGCTCGCACCTACGTCTATCTGCTCTGGCGAGGCCGGGTGCGTCCGGCGCTGTGGGCGGGACGTGCGGGCTGGTGTTTTCAGCCGCTGGATGTGGACGCCATGCGCGAGGCCGCAAAGGCGCTGGTCGGCGAGCATGATTTTTCCAGCTTCCGTTCCTCGCAATGCCAGGCCAAGCATCCGGTGCGGCACATGCACAGCCTCGAGATCGAAGAGCGCGGGCCGTTCCTCGTCTTCACGCTGAAGGCAAACGCGTTTCTGCATCACATGGTGCGCAACATCATGGGCGCGCTGCTGCAGGTCGGGCAGGGCAGGGAGTCGGTGGACTGGATGACGCAGCTTCTGGCGTGGCGCGACCGTAAACGCGGCGCGCCCACCTTTGCGCCGGACGGCCTGTACCTTGCCGCCATTGACTATCCCGAGGTCTTCGGGCTACGCGAACTCGACGGCGGGGCGTCGCTGCTGTCGCCCTTTACTCAATCCTATTAGGGAAGCCGCCGCGCAGCCGGCGGAAACCCGCGCCTTTCTGGAGGCATGCGCCATGCAACGCCGCGCGTTTCTGAAGCAGACCGCCCTGGGCGCCGCCGCCGGCAGCGCCGTGCTGGCGGCTCCCGCCATTGCGCAGGATGCGCCCAACCTGACATGGCGGCTGGCTTCGGATTTTTCGGCCGACGCGGCCGCGCTGTTCGCGGGGGCTGCCGACGTCGCGCGTTATGTGTTCGAGGTCACGGAGGGGCGCTTCAACATTGAAGTCTTTCCTGCCGGCCAGTTGTTCCAGCCGGGGCAGGCGCTGGAGGCGGTTCAGCACCGCATTGTCGAATGCGGCCATGCGGCGTCGGCCCGGTACTTCGGTACCGATCCCGCGCTTTGCTTTGACGGCGGCGTGCCGTTTGGTCTGAACACGCGCCAGATGAACGCCTGGATGCGTAAAGGTGAGGGCCTGACGCTGACGCGGGAGGCCTTCGCCAAATTCGGCATCCTGAACTTTCCGTGCGGCTATACCGGCGCCCAGATGGGCGGGTGGTTTCGTGGCGAAATCAAGACCGTTGATGACCTGCGCGGCCTGAAGGTGGCGGCGGACGGCTTTACCGGCCACATTCTGTCGCGACTGGGCGCGACGCCCGTCGACATTCCCGCCGGCGAGGTGCATGCCGCGCTGGCGCAAGGTCTGGTGGATGGGGCGGCCACGATCGGCCCGTTCGACGACGAACGGTTCGCGTTGTTCGAGGTCGCGCGGAACTACTACTTTCCGGGCTGGTGGGCCGGCACGCAGCAGTTGTCGCTGTACGTGAATCAGGACGCCTATGGCGAACTGCCCAAGTCCTATCAGACCGCACTGTCTTTGGCCTGCGCCGCTGCGTGCAACGACATGATCGCCACGTTTGACGCCAACAATCCGGATGCGTTGCGCCGCTTGGCGTCGCAGGGCGCCCAATTGAAGGCGTATCCGCGGCCGGTGCTGCAAGCCGCGCATGACGCCACGCTGGCGGCCTGCAATGAATTGAGCGCCAACGACGTGACGTTCAAGAAGCTCTACGACAGCATGCTGGCTTTCCGCAACACGCAGGTCCCCTGGTTCCGCATGGCCGAGGGCAGCTTCGACAACATGGTGGCGACGCTGGGCGCGCGCGGCGGATAGGGTTTCAGACTCGGGTCTATGACGCGGGCCGCTTGCGCGGACGGATATACTGACCCAGCCCGTCGCCGCGGGGCGACACTTCCAGAATATGCCATGCGTACACGCATAAAGATCTGCGGGCTGACCCGCGAAGAAGATATTGAAGCCGCCGTTTCAGCCGGCGCCGATGCGATCGGCTTTGTCTTCTATCCCAAGAGCAAGCGCTGCCTCACGCCCACGCGCGCTGCGCAGTTGCGCCGCGGGGTGCCGGCGTTTGTCGACGTCGTCGCGCTTTTCGTGAATGCGCAAGAGGAACAAATCCGCACCGTGCTCGGCGAAGTCGGCCCCGACCTGCTGCAATTTCATGGCGACGAAACGCCGCTGGAATGCGCGCGCTACGGGCATCGCCACCTGCGCGCGTTTCGTGCCGGGGCGCCCGGTCTGGAGACGGCGGAAAACCTCGCCACCACTTGCCGCGCGTACGGCCAGGCGGCGGGATGGTTGTTCGACAGCTACAGCGCCGGTTACGGCGGCAGCGGGCATGGGTTCGACTACGCGTTGCTGGACGATGTGCGTGCCGATCCCATGTCCCGACCGTTGATCCTGTCCGGCGGATTGAATGCGGAAAACGTGGGCGCGGCCATTGAGTCGGTGCGGCCGTGGGCGGTTGATGTGAGTAGTGGCGTCGAAGTCGAGCAAGGAATAAAAAGTTCTGATAGAATCTCGTTCTTCGTTGCTGCGGCACATGACGCAGACACGAAATTGAAGGAAAAGAAGTAGTGCTGTAGCGCATTTAATGCGCGTGTGGAAAGGGAAGTTTGGCAAAGCCGCAAGGCAAATGTTGAATACCTGGAAACGCAATAAACACCGCAAAAAATCATTCAAGACGATTTGCACAGTTTAAAAAAGCACTATATAATTCTTCTTCTTTGCAGGCGGTTAGCTCAGCTGGTTAGAGCGCCACGTTGACATCGTGGAGGTCGTTGGTTCGATTCCAATACCGCCTACCAAATTCCTGCAAAGGTGTGTTCGATAGAGCTAGTCGGACACAGACCTGAAAAGCCGCGTAAGTCTTATGACTTCGCGGCTTTTTGCTTTTCGGCGCGCGTTCTTGCCTCAATACCCACGCAGGTATATTCCCTCTTTCTCAATTCAAAGCCCGCCCATGCAATTCACGTTGAAGGCGTTCATTCTGGCTCAGTTGCTGTGGTTGCCCGGCTGCGTAATCAAGATGCCAGCGCCGGCGCAATCGGCCAGCGCCGAGGCGCCGATGTATGCCGGCGGTGATCGCCGCGCGGCGGCTGCGTTGCGTGCGAGTGATGAGCAGCAGGCTGCCGAGGCCGTGAAGACGTTTGGTTCGTCATCGGCGGCGGCGCAGGCGCGGGTCGAAGAGGGCTATCGACTTTTTCGTGAAGACCAGCCCGGGTCCGCCATGCGGCGTTTCAATCAGGCCTGGCTGCTCAATCCCGACAACCCCGAGGTATACGCGGGGTTTGCGGTGGTCCTGGAAAGCCAGCGCAAGATCTGCCAGGCGATGAGCATGATGGACCGCGCGATCAGCCTGAATCCGCCGGCGTTTCGCGGCATCCATGCGGACGCGGGGCGAATTGCGGCGCGTTGCGCGGCCGAGGACAAGACGTTGCCGCCCGAGGCGCGCATTGCCGCCACGACGCGTTCCGATGAGTGGTACCGCAAGGGCGAGGCCGTCGAGCCCGACAAGGGCTACCTGTATGCCTCGTGGGCCACGGCCTATTATTGGCGCGGCCAGTATGGCGAGGCGTGGGCCATGGTTCACAAATCGCGCGCCGCGGGAGGCAGCCCCGATGCGGAATTTGTCAGGATGCTGCGCGCCAGGATGCCGGAGCCCGCGGCATCGTGAGCGGCGCGGCGCAGGAAACCGGCCGGCTCCCCGTCAGCCCATTTGCGATATCCTGCACACCATCATGATGAGAGCACTTTGGTTATGCCTGGGCTGCCTGATGCTGGCGCTGGGCGTCATTGGCGCCTTTCTGCCGGTGATGCCGACGACGATCTTCCTGATCCTGGCGGTTGGCTGCTTTTCGCGCTCGTCGCCCCGGCTCGAGAAATGGTTGCTGGACAGCCCCACCTACGGTCCGTCGCTGCGCGCCTGGCGTGAACAGGGCGCGGTGTCGCGCAAGGGCAAGACGTACGCCAGCCTGGGCATGGCCGCGGGCTATGTGCTGTTTTACTGGAGCGCGAATCCGTCGCCATTGCTGGCCATCGGCGTGGGCATCTTCTTCTTGGCCAGCGCGGCCTACGTGCTCAGCCGGCCCAGCCCGCATGCCGATGGCGGGGGCAATGGCCAGGCCACCGGCCCGGCCGACACGCCTACGCGTAAATAGCCCGCACCCGCCGCACCCTTCAATGCGAATGCCGCGGATCCCCGCGCGTCTCCAGCACCTTTAAATACAGCGTCGCCGCCTCCAGGCATCCGCCCGTGGATAGTTGTCCCACGGTCTGCCGGTAGAGCTCCTGCCAAGGCGTCTGCGACGGCGGCGCTTCGTACGCCGGTTCCTGGCGGCGCCGTTCCAGTTCTGATTCGTCGACCTGCAACGTGACCGAACGCTGGTTCAGGTCCACGCGGATCCGGTCGCCCGTGCGCAGGAGGGCAAGCCCGCCGCCAACCGCGGCTTCCGGCGACATGTTCAGGATGGAAGGGCTGGCCGACGTGCCGCTCTGGCGGCCGTCGCCCATGCAGGGCAACGAGTCGATGCCGCGCTTGATGAGGTGCGCCGGCGGCGCCATGTTCACGACTTCCGCGCTGCCGGGGTATCCCACGGTGCCCGCGCCGCGGATCACCAGGATGCAGTGTTCGTCGATGTTGAGCGCCGGGTCTTCAATGCGGGCGTGATAATCCTCAGGGCCTTCGAACACGATGGCGCGCGCGTCGAAGGCGTTTTCCGAGCCGGGCTCCGACAGGTACGCGCGGCGGAACGCCTCGCCCACGACCGACATCTTGATGATGGCGCTGTCAAAGAAGTTGCCCGACAGCACGATGAAGCCGGCGCGGTGCTTGAGCGGCGTGTCGCAGCTTCGGATCACCTGAGCATCGTGCGTCTTCGACGCCGTGGCGATGTCGCCGATGGTCTTGCCGGACACGGTCCCGCAGTCAGGATGCAGACGGCCCGCCGCCAGCAGTTCGTGCAGCACGGCCGGCACGCCGCCCGCGCGGTGAAAGCCTTCGCCCAGGTATTCGCCTGCCGGCACGCAGTTGACCAGCAGCGGCACGTCTTCGCCCAGCCGCTGCCAGTCGTCCAGGCTCAGGTCGACGCCCATGTGGCGCGCGATCGCGATCAGGTGGGGCGGGCAGTTGCTGGACGCGCCCAGCGCCGAGGCGACGACGATGGCGTTCTCGAACGCCTGCCGCGTCATGATGTGCGACGGCCGCAGGTCCTCGCGCACCATGTCGCAGATGCGCATGCCGGTGGCATAGGCCATCTGGCCGCGCTCGCGATACGGTGCGGGAATGCTGGCACAGGTGGGCAGCGACATGCCCAGCGCTTCGGCCAGCGAATTCATGGAAAGGGCGGTGCCCATGGTGTTGCAGTGGCCAATTGACGGCGACGATGCCGTGGCCAGGGTCATGAAGCCTTCGTAGTCCAGCTTGCCCGCGGCCATCAGGTTGCGTGCGTGCCAGATGACGGTGCCCGATCCCACGCGCTGCCCCTCATGCCAGCCATCCAACATGGGCCCACCGGATAGCACGATAGCCGGGATGTCCACGGTGGCCGCGGCCATCAGGCATGCGGGCGTGGTCTTGTCGCAGCCCGTGGTCAGCACCACGCCATCCAGCGGATAGCCGTGCAGGATTTCCACCAGCCCCAGATACGCCAGATTGCGGTCCAGCGCCGCGGTGGGCCGCCGGCCCTGTTCGGCCAGCGGGTGCACCGGGAACTCCATCGGAATGCCGCCGGCGTCCCGGATGCCTGCCTTGATGCGCTCGGCCAGCGCCAGATGATGGCGATTGCAGGGCGCCAGGTCGCTGCCCGTCTGTGCGATGCCGATGATCGGCCGCCCCGATTGCAGTTCCTGGCGCGTCAGGCCGTAATTGAGATAGCGCTCGACGTAGATCGCCGTCATGTCGGCGTGCGAGGGATCGTCGAACCATTTCTGGCTGCGCAGTCGGCGGGGTGTCTGGGACATGGCTGTCTCGCTTCGGTTGCATACGGGCCCGGACCAAAAGCGGATCCGGGCCACCAAAAGCGCTAGTTGCGCGCCTTCTGGATTTCGTCGTTCAGCTGCTTGACCAGTTCGGGGCCGAGCTCCTGGGTGTACTTGTCGACCACGGGCTGCACCTTCTGGCGCATGCGGGCCACTTCTTCCGGCGTGACCGTGTTGATCTTCATGCCGTTCTTTTCAAGCGTGCCCATGGCCTTGGTGGAATCGGCGCGGCTGTCCTGCCGTTCGAAGTCGCGCGACGACGCGGCGGCCTGGCGGATCAGCTTTTGCTCGTCGGGCGACAGCGTGTCCCACCACTTTTTGGAAGCCAGCACGACCCACGGCGTGTAGACGTGGCGCGTGATGGTCAGGTAGGGCTGCACCTCGTAGAACTTGCTGCTCTGGATCGTGGTGATGGGGTTTTCCTGCCCGTCCACCGTGCGCGTTTCCAGCGCGGTGAACAATTCCGAGAACGGCATCGGCACCGCGTTGGCGCCCAGCGTGTTGAACACGCCCAGCGCGATCTGGTTCTGCATGACGCGAAGCTTGATGCCCTGCAAATCTTCGGCGCGCGTGATCGGGCGCTTGGAATTGGTCATGTTGCGGAAACCGTTTTCCCAGTACACCAGGCCGACGATGCCCTTGGCCTCAAGCTTCTTCAGCAGGTCCTGCCCGAGCGGGCCGTCCAGCACCGCGTCGGCTTCCTTTTCGCTGTTGAACAGGAACGGCAGGTCAAACACGCCGAACTCCTTGACCATGCCCGCCAGCGGCGCGGTCGACCCCACCATCATTTCCTGCGCGCCGCCCACCAGCGCGCTCTGCATCTGTTCGTCGGAACCCAGGTTCGCCGAGCCGAAGGTCCGCATCTTGAGCTTGCCGCCACTGACCTTTTCCAGTTCCTGCGCCAGATGGCGGGCCGCGCGGCCCTGCACGCTTTCTTCGTTCAGGCCGTAGCCGAAGCGGATGAGGCGCGGTTTGACGTCCGCGGCCGCGGCCACCCCGGCGACGGTGCAGGACAGCACCGTCGCCAGGACAAGAATGCGGGTCTTGAATTGCTTGATCATGGTGTTTCTCCTCGGGGGGTTTCAAGTGCCGCTAGTGCATCCAGCGTGCGGGTACGGTGATCAGTTCGGGGAAGATCACCAGCAGGACCAGCAGCAGCGTGTAGGCCACGACGTAGCGCCACACCCCTCTGCAGATGGTTTCCATATTGATGCGGGCCACGCCGCAAACCACGTTGAGTACGGTGCCCACCGGGGGCGTCAGCAGGCCTACGCTGCCAACCATGACGAACATGACGCCGAAGTAGACGGGGTCGATGCCCGCCTTGATGACGACGGGCATGAGCACCGGGGCGAGAATCAGGATGGTCGGCGTCAGATCCATCACCGTGCCCACCAGCGTCAGCAGGATCAGCAGCGCGAACATGAGCAGCTTGGGCTGATCCATGACCGGTTCCAGCAGCGCGATCAGGTCCTGCGGCAGGTCGGCCAGCGTGATCATGTAGGACGAGACCATGGCGGCCGCCACCAGGAACATGACCACCGCCGTGGTGCGCGCGGCGTTGATGAAAAGCGGCCCCAGATCGCGCCAGCCGATCTCGCGGTAGACGAAAAGACTGACCAGCAGCGCATACACGGCGGCGACAACGGCCGCTTCCGTGGGGGTGAAGATGCCGCCCCGCAGGCCGCCGATGATGATGACCGGCAGAAAGAGCGCCCACAGCGAGCCGCGCAGCGCCTTCAGGCGGTTGCGCCAGGGTTCGCGTGGCGCGGGGTTGATGCTGCCATGCTTGCGCGCCACCCAGGTCCAGACGGCCACCAGCGTGAGCCCCATCATGAGGCCCGGCGCGATGCCGGCGAAGAACAGCTTGGTGATCGACACATTGGTGGCGACGCCGAAGATGATGAACGAGATCGACGGCGGGATGATGGGCGCGATGATGCCACCGGCGGCGATCAGGCCCGACGCCTGGCCGGCCTCATAACCCTTTTCGCGCAGCATCGGGATCAGCAGCGATCCCAGCGCCGCGGCGTCGGCCACGGCTGAGCCCGACAGCGATGCCAGCAGCACGCTGGCGAAAATGGCCACGTAACCCAGGCCGCCCTGGATGTGGCCCACGAACGTGTTGGCCAGATGAACGATGCGGCGCGAAATGCCGCCGGCGTTCATCAGTTCGCCGGCCAGCATGAAAAGCGGCACGGCCATCAGCGTGAAGCTGTTGGCGCCGGACAGCATGTTCTGGGCGAGGAGCTGGGTGTCGTAGAAGTCCAGCTGGAACATCATGACGATCGCGCTGATGATGAGCGCGAAGGCGATCGGCATGCCCAGGGCGATCAGCCCCAGCAGCACGACTAGGAAGACGGTCAGGATCATTGCGGATATCCAGGCGGATGGTTGGGGGCGGGGAGGGGCCGGTTCAGACCGCCGGGTCTTCCGGACTGGATTCCGCCGGCAGCGGTCCGCCCGCAATCACGCGGACCAGGTCGATGAGCGTCAGGATGCCCATCGCCACGGCGGCATACAGCCCCGCCGCGTTGAACACGGCCAGCGGCATGCCGGTGACGGGCAGCACGGTGTCCATGCCGATCACTGTCTGGACCCAGCCGCCCTCGGCCATCAGCCACAGCACCCACAGGATCATCAACTGGCAGGCAATGTGCGACACGCGGCGGGCGCCCGGGCCGAAGCGTTCGACCATCATGGTGACCCCGATGTGCTGGTGTTCGCGCAGCGCGATCACCGCGCCCAGGAAGATCATCCAGACAAAGGCCAGCCGCGAGACCTCGTCGGAAGCATTGATACCGGAGTTGAAGAGATAGCGCAGCGCCACGTTGCCGAACAGCAGCACGACCATCACGATCAGACAGGCCACCATCAGCCACGTCTGCAGCACAAAACACCAGTCCGCGGCGCGGGCCAGCGGCGACCGGCCGGGACGCGATGGCCCCGGCCGCCCCAGGGGGGAAGCTTGCATGGTTGTCTCCTCTCCGTTTCCCGGAGTTTTTTTAGTCGTTTGATGTGGATCATGTTAGCGCTAACATTTTTGCTTTGGCAAGCGTCTTTTTTTCGGTCAGACTACGCGCTTGCACTTACCGCGAGGGTCCATGTCCGTTCGTAAACCCCGAAGCTCGCGCGCTGGCCGCGTCACCATGCAAGACGTTGCGCGGCGCGTCGGCGTCAGCGCCATCACGGTCTCGCGGGCGCTGCGCACGCCGGACAAAGTGGGGCAAGAACTGCGCCAGCAGATCGCGCGGGTGTGCCAGGAACTGGGCTACGTGCCGAACCACGCCGCCAGCGCACTCGCGTCTGCGCGGTCGCAGACCATCGTGGTCCTGATTCCGTCGCTGAGCAACGTGGTCTTCGTGGACATCATCACGGGCATCAAGGACGTGCTGGACCAGCACGGCTATCACATGCTGATCGGCGTGACGGGTTACTCGCCGGACGAGGAAGAAGCGCTGCTGCGCAAGTATCTGCAGCACTCGCCCGACGGGCTGGTGCTGACCGGCATCGACCACAATCCGGGCGTCTGGGAATTGCTGCGCGCGCAGGGGATCCCCACGGTGCACACGATCGAGACGCTGGATGGCGACGACGACATGAGCGTCGGGTTCTCGCAATTCGACTCGGGCTACGCCGCCGGCCGCCATCTGGTGGAGCGCGGCTACCGCCGCATCGGCATCATAGGCGCGCAGCTGGATCCCCGTTCGCTGCGCCGCTGCGAAGGGTGCCGGCAGGCGCTGCGCGACGCGGGCCTGTACGATTCGACGCTGGAAATCATGACGCCGGAAAAATCATCGATCAGCCTGGGGGCCGCGCTGATGCAGGACCAGCATGCGCGCCATCCCGATTGCGACGCCGTGTTCTTCTGCAACGACGACCTGGCGCAGGGGGCGGTGTTCCAATGCGGCCGGGATGGGTTGCAAGTGCCGGCGCAGATGGCCATCGTCGGGTTTCATGACCTGGCGGGCACGGCCTGGACCACGCCGCCGCTGTCCACCATTGCCACGCCGCGCTACCAGATCGGGCTATCCGCCGCGCAACTGCTCATGCAGCATCTGGCGGGCGAACCGGTGCCTGAGCGGCACGTGGATTTGGGTTTCAAGCTGGTCCAGCGCGAAACCAGCTAAGCGCCATCCAGCATGGCCATCAGGCCGATGATGAGCGCCTGCATGCCCTGATCCAGTTCCACTTCCATCTCGGATTCTTCCGCCGCGCGCGCGGCGTCGACGACAGGCTCCAGCCCCGCGACTGAATACACCGTGTCCGCCACCGCCAGGCCGTGAAACGCCACGGTCGCGAGCAGGATCCGAGACTGCTCCTTTGAGATGCCGTAGGCCTGTGCGATATGGCGCTGGTGCCCGTCGATCTTGGCCAGCATCGACGGCGTCGCGGCCAGCCGACGGATCACGAAGGGCGTCACGCCCGGGTGCGCCTTGACGAACTCGCGCACCGACGTCGCGAACACCGTCAGATAGTCCTTGAGATCCCCGCGATCGTTGCTACAGGCCTGTGGAATCTGCCAGCGCTTGAAGATTTCCTCGGCGACCAGGCGTTTGAGCTCTTCAAGGCTGGGCACGTGCTTGTAGAGCGCCATGTGGCTGACACCCAGTGCCGCGGCGACGCCGACGAATGTGATGTTGGGCAAGCCCACGGCGATGCCGGCGTCGGCGATGCGCTCGCGGGTGATGGTGGGAGGGCGTCCCCGCGCGGGGCGGCGCTCTGGCTGCATGTCTGATCCCTGTTTGTCGCGTGGACTATCCCGCACTTTAACCCGTCCCGAAATTATTTAGTTTATTGCCATGCAACTAATTCAAGAATTTAGTTTATAGTGATGCAAATAATTATCAACTCCGTCCTGGTACTTCGTTCATGAGCACTTCCGGAGCCGCGCCCGCCCACCTTCAACAGCCCGGCCCGCTCAATCTGGTGTTGACCCCGATCCGCGGGCAACTCATTGCCGCAGCCGCGCTTGCCGCGGTGGGCACCATGCTTACGCTGGCGCCGCTGGCCGCCATCGCGCACATCGCCCGCCTGGTCCTGGAGGGTCCCGCTTCAACAACGCCCGGGCCGGGAATGGGGTGGGCCGTCGCCGCCGCCATTGCTTGCCTGCTCATCGGCCTGGCGCTGGTGTCCGCCGGCGAACTGACCGCCCACCTGGCAGACAACCGGATCACGCATCACCTGCGCGTGGCCGGCGCCCGGCGGTTGGCCCAAGCGCCACTGGGCTGGTTCACGGATCGGGCGTCGGGCGAGGTCAAGCAGGCCTTGCAGGACGACATCGCGACCCTGCATAGCCTCACCGCGCATTTCTTCACGGCGACGGGGCGCGCCGCGGGCGCGATCCTGGCGTCGGCGGCCTACCTGTTCGCGCAGGATTGGCGCCTTGCCATCGTGGCGCTGCTGCCGTTCGCGGGCTTCTTCCTCTTTCTGCGTCGCGCCATGAAGGCCGGCGGCGCGAACATGCCGGTGTTCATGGAACGCCTTGGCCGTCTGAACGGCGCGACCGTCGAATTCGTCAATGGCATTCCGGTGGTCAAGGCGTTTGGGGATGCCGGCAAGGCGCATCGCGGCTACCGGGACGCCGTGGACGGCTTTGCCGCGGCCTTTGCCGACTTTACCCGGCCGCTGGTCGCGGCGATGGCGCGGGCGCACGCGCTGATCGCGCCGGTCACGGTTCTGGGCGTGGTGCTCGGCGCGGGCGCGCTGTTCGTGGCGCTGGACTGGATGGCGCCGCTGGACGTGCTGCCTTTCGCGCTAGTGGCGCCAGGCATCTGCGCGCCGATGCTCCTGCTGCACACGCTGCTGCACGATCTGGGCAGCGCAAAGGGCGCGGCCCAGCGTGTGCTGGCGCTTATGAATACGCCTGTTCTGGAGACGCCGCCGGCTGGGTGCGGACAACTTCCCGAAGGCCACGAAGTCCGGTTTGAAAACGTGGGCTACCGCTACGGCGATGGCCACGAGGCGGTGTCCGGCATCACGTTCACGCTGGCGCCCGGCACGGTGACCGCCATCGTCGGCCCGTCCGGCGCGGGCAAATCCACGCTTGCCCGTCTGCTGCTGAGGTTCTTCGACCCGGCACAAGGGCGCATCACGCTCGGCGGCGCGGACCTGCGGCAGATCGAGAGCGCCCAGCTTTACCGGCGCATCGGCTTCGTGCTGCAGGAGGTTCGGCTGATCCACGCCAGCGTGCGCGACAACATCGCGCTGGGCCGGCCGGGTGCCAGTCAGCAGGAGGTCGAGGCCGCCGCGCGAGCCGCCAACATCCACGAACGCATCCTGGCATTGCCGCGCGGCTACGACGCCGTTATCGGCGAAGACGCGCAGTTCTCCGGCGGTGAAAGCCAGCGCGTGAGCATCGCGCGCGCCGTCCTGCTCGACCCGCCGGTGCTGGTGCTCGACGAGGCCACGGCGGCGGCCGACGCCGGCAACGAGGCCGCTATCCAGGAAGTGCTGTCGCGCTTTGCCAAGGGGCGCACGCTGCTGGTGATCGCGCACCGGCTGGACACGGTGGTGCATGCGGATCGCATCCTGGTGCTGGAGGACGGGGCTATTGCCGAACAGGGGCGGCACGACGCGCTGTTGGCGCAAGGCGGCAGCTACGCGCGGCTTTGGGAGCAGGGTGGTTATGCGATGGCCACGCCGCAAGAGGAGCCGGCATGCTGAAGACCTTGGTGCGCCTGCTTGGCAATGAGGTTCACGTGCTGCGCCGCTACGCGCGGCTGGCGGTCGCCTACGGGCTGGCCTGCGGGCTGACCATGGCGGCCACGGCGCCGCTCCTCACGCATCTGCTGACCGGCGATGCACGCCAGGCCATCCCGTGGCTGGCCGCGCTGCTCGCCGGGGTGGCGTGTTGCGCGGCGCTGCGCCTGCCGGTCGAGCGGGCGGGGGTGCGCGTGGGCGTCGCGATCCTGCAAGGCGGCCGTCATCGGCTGGGCGACCATGTCGCGCGCCTGCCGGTGGGCTGGTTCACGCCGCACAACACCGCGCGTCTCGGCCATGTCGTCACGCAGGGCATGATGAGCGTGGCCCAGTTGCCCGCGCACGTCTTCACACCGCTGATTGCGGGCGTGGCCGCACCCCTTGTGCTGGGCGGGGCCTTGTTCGCGCAGCATTGGCTGTTGGGACTGATCGCATTGGCGGCGCTGCCGCTGCTGGCGGGCGTGCTGGCACTTACGGCGCGGCTGGCGCGCCGAGCCGACACGGTCTTTCACCAGCGCTTTGCGGAAACCAGCCAGCGCGTGGTGGAGTTTGCCCAGGCGCAGTCGGTCCTGCGCGCGTTCAGCGCGCAGGGCGGCGGCATGCAGCGCTTCGAGCAATCCCTTGATGCGCAACGCCAATCGGGCGTGCGCCTGATCTGGCTGTCGGCGGCCGCGGCCGTGCTCAACGTCTGGGCGGTGCAGTCCGTCTTTGCCGGGTTGCTGTTCGCGGCGGCCTTTTGGCTCAACGGACTGCTGGGCGCTGGCGCTGCAACCGGCGAAGTGGTGGCGGCCATCGTCGCGATGCTGCTGGCTGTCCGCTACATCGACGGCTTGCTTGAGGTTGCCGGCTATGGCGAGGTTCTGCGCGGCGCGCGCGCGCAGCTTGACGCGATCGGCGCGCTCTTTGCCGTGGCGCCGCTGCCCGAGCCCGCCGCCCCGCAGACGCCGCGCGACGCGTCCATCGAATTGTGCGATGTGCGCTTTCGCTACGCGCAAGATGCGCCGGACGTGCTGCTCGGCGTGAGCCTGCGTATCGAGCCGGGCACCATGATTGCCCTGATCGGCGCATCCGGGTCCGGCAAAACGACGCTGGCGCGGCTGATCGCGCGATTCTTCGACGTGACGCAAGGCAGCGTGCATGTCGGCGGCGTCGACGTGCGGCAGATCGCCAGCGCGCAGCTGGCCAGCCAGATCAGCCAGATTTTCCAGGACAACTATCTCTTTACCGGCAGCATCGCCGACAACATCCGCGCTGGCCGGCCGGGCAGCAATGATGCCGATGTCCTGCAAGCCGCGCGGGAAGCGGGCGTGGACGAGATCGCCGCGCGCCTGCCGCACGGCATGGACACGCCGGTGGGCGAGGGCGGCACGCGGTTGTCCGGCGGCGAGCGCCAGCGCATCGCCATTGCCCGTGCGCTGATCAGCGACGCGCCCATCCTGCTGGTGGACGAGGCCACCGCGGCGTTGGACGCGGGCAACCAGGCCGTCATTGCCGACACGCTGGCGCGGCTGCGCGGCAAGCGCACCCTGGTGGTCATTGCGCATCAATTGTCGACGGTGGCGATGGCCGATGAAATCGCGGTGCTGGAGGACGGCCGGATCGTCGAAGCGGGCGCGCCGGCGGCGCTGCGCGCAAGCGGCGGGCGGTATGCGCAATTCCTGGAGCAGCGGCAGGCCGCCAAGGGCTGGCGCATCGCGGGAGACCGCGTCTGATGCGTGCCGGGCTGTCGGTGCTGTTCGTCGCACTGTGCGGCGCGTCCCTGCTGGTCGGTGCGCGGCAGCTGGCCTGGACGCAGCTGTTCACGCTGTCGGGCGACGCGTGGCTGACGCTGACCGCGAGCCGCCTGCCTCGGCTGGCCGCGCTGGTGCTGACCGGCGTCGGCCTGTCGGTGTGCGGCGTGATCCTGCAGCACATCGTGCGCAACAAGTTCGTCGAACCGGCCACCTGCGGCGGGCTGGACGCCGCCAAGCTCGGCATCCTGGTTGCGCTGACGGTGGCGCCGTCAATGGGGCCGGGCGGGCGGATGGCGTTTGCGCTGGCGTTCTGCTTTGCCGCCAGCCTGGCCTTCGTCATGATCGTGCGCCGTATCCGGTTCCAGAACACGGTGCTGGTGCCCGTGATGGGTCTTATGTTTGGCGGCGTGCTGAGCGCGCTGGCCGAATTCCATGCCTACCGCAACAACATCCTGCAAAGCATGCAGGGCTGGCTGCTGGGCGACTTCTCCAAGATCGTGCAGGGCAACTACGAGATCATCTTTCTGATCCTGCCGATCGTCGTGCTGACTTACCTGTACGCGCACCGCTTCACGGTGGCCGGTATGGGCGAGGACATGGCCGCAAGCCTGGGACTGAACTATCCGGCCACCGTCGCGCTGGGTCTGATGCTGGTGGCCGTCACGGTGTCGGCCACGGTCATCACGGTTGGGGCTGTTCCATTCGTTGGTTTGGTCGTGCCCAATCTGGTCGCGCTCCACTACGGTGACAACCTGGGCCGCACGCTGCCCGTCGTGGCGCTGGGCGGCGCGTCGCTGCTGCTGGTTTGCGACATCCTGGGACGCGTGCTGATTCATCCGTTCGAAGTGCCTATCGGCCTGACGGCGGGGGGCGTGGGCGGCGTCCTGTTCCTGGCGCTGATTATCTGGAAGCACCGATGAGACGCGCCGCTTCCCGAAGGGTCGTGTGGCTGGCGGTCATCGTGCTGGCCATGGTGTTCGTTTTCTTCCGGTCGGGCCTGGACTTCGACTACGTCATCCCCAAACGCCTCGCGCGGCTGGCGGCCATGGTGATCGGCGGCGTCTGCATCGCGTGGTCGTCGATTGTGTTCCAGACCCTGACCGGCAACCGGATCCTCACGCCCGCCATCATGGGTTACGAGGCGGTTTATCTGCTGCTGCAGTCCGTGATGATTCTGGCGCTGGGCACGCAAAGCCTGGTGCTGCTGGGGCCGAACGGCAACTTCCTGGTCTCAGTCTTGGTGATGCTGGCGTATTCGTGGATTCTCCATCGCTGGCTGTTCCGCCACGACAGGCAGAACGTGTATTTCCTGCTGCTGGTGGGACTGGTGCTGACCATGGTGATCGGCACCTTCACGCAGTTCGTGCAACTGAAGACCAGTCCGGGCGAGTTCTCGATCCTGCTCGGCTTTACCCAGGCCTCGTTCGGTAAGGCCGAGCCAGCGCAATTGCTGGTATCCGCTGTCATCGTCGCCGCCATATGCCTGGCCGGACGCAGGCAATTGCCGACGCTGGACGTCCTGTCGCTGGGGCGGGACCAGGCCATGTCGCTGGGCGTGGATCATCCGCGCGCCGTGCAACTGCACCTGGCCTTGATCGCGGTGCTGGTCGCCGTTTCCACCAGCCTGCTGGGACCTACGGCGTTCATGGGCATCTTCGTGGCCAACACCGCATATGCGCTGGCGCGCACGCGCCGGCACCGCGTCACGTTGCCCACCGGCAGCGCCATCGCCGTCGGGATGTTCATCCTGGCTCAGCTCGCGGTCGAGCACATCTTCAACTACAAGACCACCGTCGGCATCCTGGTCAACCTGGTCTGCGGCGGCTGGTTTCTCGCGCTGATGGCGCGCACGCGGGGCACGGCATGATCACGACCAGAAATCTCTCCAAAAGCCACGGCGCGAAGGCCGTCCTGCGCGACGTGAGCCTGCAGTTCCCCGAGGGCCGGCTGACGTCGCTGATCGGTCCGAACGGGGCGGGCAAGACCACGCTTTTGATGATGATGGCGCGGTTGCTGGCGCCGACGCAGGGCGGCGTTTTCATCGGCAACCGCAGCGTGGCGGACATGCGCCGCGCCGATTACGCGCGCCGCGTCGCCACGCTGCGCCAATCGCCCGACTTCAACCTGCGGCTCACGGTGGAAGACCTGGTGGCCTTCGGGCGCTTTCCCTACAGCCGTGGCGCGCTGACGCCGCAGGACCGGCAGGCAATCGACGAAGCCATCGCGTTTCTGTCACTGGAGCCCTTGCGCCACGCGTACCTGGACGAGCTGAGCGGCGGCCAGCGTCAGATGGCGTTCATGGCCATGACCATCGCGCAGCAGACCGATTGTCTGCTGCTGGACGAGCCGCTGAACAACCTGGATATCCGGCACGCCGTGCAGATCATGCGCGCGCTGCGCCGCCTGTGCGACGAGCACGGCCGCACGGTGATCCTGGTGGTGCACGACATCAATTTCGCGGCCAGCTATTCGGACCACATCGTGGCGCTGAAGGGCGGGGCGGTGCATTGCGCGGGCGGGGTGCACGAGGTCATGACCGAAGACCGGCTGCGCGAACTGTATGGACTGGACTTCGAGATCACGCAGGGCGATCGCGGTCGTCTGTGCAACTACTTCAATCCCCCTGGAGAACTGAAATGACCCTGTCGCACTGGCCGAAGGCGCTGCTGCTTGCCGCTGCAATGGCCACAACGGCGGCGCTGTACGGCTGCGGCCAAGCCACGGACGCGCCCAAGGCCGCCTCGGCGCCGGCTGCCGCACCCGCCGCACCCGCGAATGCACCATCGCAGACTGCCTATGCCCCCATCACCGTCAAGCACAAGCTGGGCGAGACCGTGATCGACCGGCTGCCGCAGCGCGTGGTTGCCTTGGACATGAACGAAGTCGATTTCCTGGACGAGCTGGGCGTTCCCGTCGTGGGCATGCCCAAGGACTTCGTGCCGCACTTTCTGGCCCGCTACCGCGACGCGCCCGAAGTGCAGGACATGGGCGCCATCGTCCAGCCGAATCTGGAGCGCGTATATGCGGCCAAGCCGGACCTCATCCTGATCACCTCGCTGCAGGCGAACCACTATAAAGAGCTGAGCCAGATCGCGCCCACCATCCATTTCGACGTGGACTACCGCGACAGCCAGGCCGATCACATCGAGATCGTGAAGGACCATCTGCTGACGCTGGGTCGCATCTTCGGCAAGGAAGACCTTGCGCGCCAGAAGGCCGCCGGTCTGGATGCCAAGGTGGAGGAGGCGCGCGCGCTGATCCGCGACCGTCGGGAGACGGCGCTCGTCGTGCTGCACAACAACGGCGCCTTCAGCTCGTTCGGCGTGCAATCCCGCTACGGCTTCATCTTCAAGGCGCTGGGCGTAAAGCCCGCCAGTCCGTTGGCCGATGGCGGCCTGCATGGCCAGCCGATCTCCAGCGAATTCATCCAGCAGGCCAACCCGGACATCGTCTACGTGGTCGACCGCACTGCCGTGATGGAACGCCGCCCGGCCCTGAACGCCGAGACGCTGGGCAACCCGCTGCTGCGCCAGACGTCCGCGTGGCGCGACGGCCGCGTGGTCTTTGCCGACGCCGAAGCCTGGTACGTCACCGCCGCCAGCGTGAAGTCGCTGCATCTGATGATCGACGAAGTCATGAGGCCTTACCGGAACTGATTCTTCGCGACGCCCCGCGCGTCATAGCCGATTCAAACGTAAATGATTCCCAGTCGCCCGGATTGCCGGGCGGTTCCCAGCTCAACTGAACGGAGCATTCCATGAGCAAACGTCGCCATAGCGGCCGCGTCGCACGTCCTTCGCCGCTGGCCGGGCAGGCAAAGCCCGCCTTTTCCTTGAACCCTCTCATTGCCGCCGTGTTCGGCCTCACGCTGGGCGTCGTGGCTGCTGCGCCCGCCTGGGCGCAGCAGGAGGCGGGCGTGAAGACCCTGCCCACGGTGACGGTCACGGGCCAGGCCGAATCGCAGGCGGCGCCCGCAACGCCCTACGCCGGCGGTCAGGTCACGTACGGCGGCCGCGTGGGCTTCCTGGGTGACAAGGACTTCATGGACACGCCGTTCTCCGTCATCAACTACACGGAGAAGTACATCGAGGACCTGCAGGCCAAGGACATCACTGATGTCATCGCCCGCACCGACGCGTCGGTCTTCAGCAACGGCGTGTCGGGCGCGTGGAGCGAGAACTACTCGATCCGCGGCTTCGCTTCAGCCACCACCGACATGACGTTCAACGGACTGGCCGGCATGGCGCCGTACTATCGGACCTCGCCCGAGATGTTCGAGCGGATCGAGGTGCTGAAGGGCCCGTCCGCCTTGCTGAACGGAATGCCTCCTGGCGGTTCGGTCGGCGGCACGGTCAATCTGGTGTCCAAGCGGGCCGGCGCCGATCCCCTGACGCGCCTGACCGCCACCTACATGTCGGACTCGCAATTCGGCGGGCACCTGGACATGGGACGGCGCTTCGGCGAGAACCAGCAGTTCGGCATCCGGTTCAATGGCATGTACCGCAACGGCGACGGCCCGGTCGACGACCAGAAAAAGCGCGCGCAACTGGCGTCGCTGGGCTTGGACTGGCGCGGGGAGCGGGTCCGCATTTCCGCGGATCTGTACGACACCGATGAGCGCATCGACGGCGTGACGCGCGGCATCAACCTGGCGCCCGGCATCGGCGTGCCCAAGCCGCCCAAGCCCGAAACCCTGTTGAATCCGGACTGGGCCTATGTGAAGAATCAGGACCGCGGCGCTATGATCCGCGGCGAGTTCGACGTCACCGACAAGCTGATGGCGTTCGCGGCCATCGGCACCAGCCGTTCCGAATACACCTACAGCGGCGCCATGTCGGCGCAGGTGTTCAACGATGCCGGTGACTTCCGCACGTCGATGGGGCAGCTCAACATGGAGGTGGACAAGACCTCCGGCGACGCGGGCCTGCGCGGCAAGCTGCAGACCGGCGCGATCAAGCACCAGTGGGTGCTGAACGCCACGTACTACTCCGACGACCAGCACGACTACGGCCGCCGCTCGGTGCCCGGCGCGGACTGGGTCACCAACATCTACAACCCGGTCTGGGGGCCGGCGCCCGCCGGCGTCTTTCCGCCGATCATGCACAGCAAGACGCGCATGATCAGCTATGGCCTGGCCGACACCCTGTCCTTTGCCGAGGACCGGGTGCAACTGACGCTGGGGGCGCGCCGCCAGGAGGTCCGCACCGACAGCTTCAGCGTTGCCACCGGCGCGCGCACCAGCCGCTATGACGCGCACGCCACGACGCCCGCCGCCGCGCTGCTCGTCAAGGCCACGGACAACATCTCGGTGTACGCCAACTATATCGAGGGTCTCTCCAAGGGGCAGTCCGCGCCCGCCACCGCGGCCAACGCAGGCGAGCTTTTTGCGCCCTTCAAGACCAAGCAGAAGGAGATCGGCCTGAAGGTCGACCTGGGCGACTTCACCCATACGCTGGCGCTGTTTGAAATCAACCGCCCCAGCAGCTACACCGATCCGGTCACGAACGTGTTCTCGTTCGGCGGCGAGCAGCGCAACCAGGGCGTGGAATGGGGCTTCTTCGGCGAACCGCTGCGTGGCGTGCGCCTGATCGGCGGCGTCGCCTACATCGATCCCAAGGTCACCAAAGCCGCCGTCGCGGCCAATGAGGGAAAGCAGGCCACCGGCATCCCCCGGCTGCAGGGCAAGCTCGGCGTGGAATGGGACGTGCCGGTGGTGCAGGGGCTGACGTTGACCGCCAACGCGACCTCGGTGTCCAAGCAGTACATCAGCGCGGACAACTCGCTGTCGGTGGGCGGCCGCACGACGTACGACGTGGGCGCACGCTATGCCACGCGGGTGGCCGACCGCCCGGTGGTGCTGCGCGCCGCCATCAACAACCTGACGAACAAGGCGTACTGGGGCATGCCTCAGCTGTCTAGCCTGGCGCTGGGCGCACCGCGCACGTTCATGTTGTCGGCGTCGATGGAGTTCTGAGCGGGCGCCGCGCCAGAAAGATCCCGGCCGCGATGATCAACCCCATGCCCGCCAGCGCCAGCGCGTCTGGCGGGCGCTGGAACCAGAACGTGCTGAAGCCCAGCGCCAGCAGCAGCTGGAAGTAGTTCAGGGGCGCAAGCGTCGCGGCCGGCACGCGCTGGAAGGCGGCGATCAGCAGGATCTGCGCCAGGCCGCTGCACGCGCCCAGCGCAAGGATGATGGCGGTGTCCGCCGCGCCGGGCCAGGGGTCGGGCAGGAAGAAGGGCGCGGGCAGCGCGGTCACGATCAGGCAGATGTACGCCGTGTACGCATACTGCACCGGCCCCGGCACCTTGTTCGACAGCTTGCGCGTCAGCACCTGGAAGATCGCGTAGCTGACGGCCGACACCGCCATCAGCAGCGTGCCCAGCAGGGGCAGGTCGCCGCCCGGCCGCACGATCAGCAGCATGCCGGCAAAGCCGGCGGCGACGGCGCCCCACTGCGCCGGACGGACGCGTTCGCCCAGCATCCACGGCGATAGCGCCACCATGATGAGCGGCGCCGTGAAGTAGATGGCGGTGGCTTCGGACAACGGCATCCAGATCAGCGCCGTCATGAAGCAGGTCGCCACCGTGGCCAGCATGACGCCGCGCAGCACCAGCAGCGGCTTTTCCGGCGCGTCGCGCAGCCGCAGGCCGCGCCCGTGGCGCCACAGCATGCCCATCGCCAGCGTCACCACCGCCAGGTAGCGCATCACGTTCAGGAAGGGCGCGGGATAGCGTTCCAGCAACTGCTTGGCGCCCGCGTCGAAGGTGGCAAAGGCCACCAGCGCGGCGAAGAACAGCAGGATGCCGGTCTGGCGCGCGCCTTCATTTGCCGCCACGGCCAAAGCCCTCAAGGAACGCATCCAGCGCCGGCCCGATCGCCTCGACCATGTAGCCGCCTTCCTGCACCACCACCGTCGGCACGCCCAGGCTGGCGACGCGCGCGCCGATGTCGCGGTAGGCGTCGATGTCCAGCCGGAGCACGCTGATGGGATCGTCCTTGTAGGTGTCGAACCCCAGCGGCAAAACCAGCGCCT